>Ga0164318_10005152_pt1 | contig 12636 bp, 8 predicted proteins | sample GuaBasSedimGuay9_FD_113734 | JGI IMG/M metagenome (GOLD analysis project Ga0164318, IMG submission 113734) | Subseafloor sediment microbial communities from Guaymas Basin, Gulf of California, Mexico - Guay9, Core 4571-4, 0-3 cm | ecosystem: Environmental > Aquatic > Marine > Hydrothermal vents >... | reverse complement strand
TTTCTATCGTTTAGCATGTACATAAACTTGATAATTTGGCCAGTAGCGGCTATAGGGTGGGTATTTTCCATACTTCAAAGGGGGATAGCCCCAGCTTCAAGAATTATCAATTTGATGGATAATAAAACCGAATTAGAAGAGATATCAGAGAAAATACCGGATAGTAGAGTAACCTCAGGAAATAAATCCGGGTTGAAGTTCGCTATTTCCACCTTTCAGGGAAATATAAAGTATGAAAATATCTATTTCCGTTACTCGAAAAATAAGGACTTTGTTTTGAACAACCTATCACTGAACATTCCTGAAGGTTCAAAATATGGTATAATAGGAAAACCCGGATCAGGTAAGTCCACTTTGCTCTACCTTATTTTTAAGCTTTTTCCAATAGAAGATGGGGATATTTACATTGATGGGATAAACATAAAAAATATACCAGTATCATTAATCAGAAAAAGAGTTGCTCTTGCCCCTCAGGCCCCCTTTCTTTTTTCAGATACGATCTATAATAATATTATTTTTGGCACCACTAATTTGGGGAGGGAGGATGTTGAAGAGCTGGCGAAGGCAATCCATATATACGATGAAATTATGGAGTTTAAAGATGGTTTTGAAACAACCATAGGTGAGAGGGGAGTTACACTATCAGGGGGACAGCTACAGAGAATCTCTTTAGCTCGAGCTCTTGCAATTAATCCGGATTTACTCGTCATGGATGATGCTTTATCTCAGGTGGATTCTTCGAAAGAACTTGGGATATTGGAGAATGTTTTTAATAGGATGAAAGGTAAAACTATTATTGTGGCTTCGAATAGGATTTCAACTCTGGTAAAGTGCGATAAAATTTCGGTAATCAATAGAGGCAGAATTCTTGAGGAAGGTACTCATGAAGAGCTCATAAAGAAGAATGGCTATTACAGTAAGATATATGAATTGCAGCGGTTTGAGGGTGAAATTTAAAGCATAATTAGATAACAAGGATCAAAAATCTAATGGCAAAGTATGGAAGGATTGATAAGCTAAATGGGGAAAAATCAAATAAAACCATATACAACAGAGAGATATTTTCGTTGCTCTTTAAATATATTTTCAGATACAAAAGGTATCTTATATATGCAATTCTATTCGTTGCAGTTATAACACCTATAAACCTCATTATTCCCTATTTTTTTAAAAATGTTATTGATAATGTGGTTTTCAAAAAGGGTTATCTCTATAAAAACAGTTATGAAGTTTCTCATTTGATCAGTATGAAAGAGATAAACTTACTTTTAAAAAAGGCCAGATTTCTGGTGGGGGATAAATACTTTATACCTTCTTCAAGCTTGAGGTACCTTTCAAAAAAGGAGAAAACTCAGTTGGGAGAAAAAGGGATTATTTCAAAAGATGAGTTTGTACTCATCGAAAAACCTGTATTAAATGATGAGATCAAATTAAGATTTAGTGAGCTGATAAGAAATAAAAAATTATATCTTTATCCTAACAATATATATCTTTTAAATATAAACTCTCTCAGCAATTTTAAAGTTTCAGAATTATTAAAGATCAGGCAGAAGGATTTAAAAAGGCTTGAAATTTTTATAGCTGTTATATTTTTACTGTTGATTATCCAGTTTTTCTCAAGTTATTTGCAAATTCTTTCCCTTATGAAACTATCTCAGTATGCAATGAGGGATCTTAGAAAGGATCTATTTGCCCATATAATGAGTTTAAAGGTCTCCTATTTTGATAAAACACCAGTTGGTAGATTAATCAGCAGAGCCACCAATGATGTGGAAACATTAAATGAATTCTTTTCTTCAGTTATGGTAACGCTTCTACAGGACATACTTATAATGCTTGGAATCGCTGTCATGATGTTTCTTGTAGATTTGAAACTAGCGATGATTGTTATTGCTGCTGTACCATTTATGATCGGGTTGCTTGTACTTTTTAGAATGAAGGCAAGGAAGGTTTATCTACTAATTAGAACAAAGATATCATCGTTAAACTCTTTCTTGAATGAAACTATTTCAGGAATAAGAATAATAAAAATATTTTCTGCTGAGGACAAAAACTACTCAAAGTTCAAGAAGCATAATTTATCACTGTTCGATGCTCAGATTAAACAGTTATATGTAATGGCAATTTTTAGACCATTAATAAGTTTTTTAAGATGGATAACCATTGCATTTATAGTTTACTGGGGTGCAAAAGGAATTGTTCAGGGAAAGGTATCCTATGGAATACTTGTGATGTTTATTGCCTATATAGAGAGGTTTTTTTCTCCGTTGAATGAAATTTCAGAGAAGTTTGATATAATGCAATCCGCTGCTGCTGCCAGTGAAAAAATACTATCAGTTTTGAAGGAAAGTGATACAGAAAGGCTTGAAACAGATAATTTTAATTCTATCAAGATTCAATCCATTACATCAAATAACAATTATGATAAAAATCATTCTGATTCTGGTGCACTTCTATATTCCGATTCATCAAAAAAATTAAAGGGCAGAATAGAGGTTAAAGACCTTTATTTTTCATATAGATCCGATGAATGGGTGTTAAGAGATATAAGTTTTTCTGTTGAACCAGGCCAAACCCTTGCAATAGTTGGAAGAACAGGAGTCGGAAAGACGACGTTAATAAATCTGATTATGGGATTTTATATACCTCAAAAAGGAGAAATCTTAATAGATGGTATGAGGATTGACAAAATACCATTGAACATTCTTAGACGTAATATCGTTTCGGTCATGCAGGACCCCTATCTTTTTTCCAGAACGATAAAAGAAAATATTACGATGGGGCTTGAATATGATGAAAAAAGGTTTTTTGAAGCTATTGAAACCGTGGGTTTAAGAGAGTTTATGGAAAAACGTAACTACAATGAAAATGAAATGGTTATGGAAAGGGGAGCTACATTTTCGGCGGGGGAAAGGCAACTAATTTCATTTGCTAGAGCATTGTATGTTAATCCATCAATACTTATACTGGATGAGGCTACTTCGAGTATAGATTCTGAAACAGAGCAATTGATCCAGAATGCTCTGGAAAAGCTTGTTCGAGAAAGAACCTCAATTGTCATAGCACACAGGTTATCAACTGTTAAAAAAGCTAATAAAATATTGGTTATTGATGATGGAAAGGTGGTTGAATCAGGAACTCATTCTCAATTAATTGAGAATCGTGGTCTTTATTATAGGCTATACTCTTTACAATTTGCATATTAAGGTTTTATTCATTAGTATTATTATGCAGAGTTTATGTTTGATAATAAGAATGTCCTAATAACCAGGTATATTTAAAACTAATTTTAAAAGATATAAAATGAATAGGCAAACATAGTGCTATATTAAGATATATAGGATAGGAAGTTTAATTACCTATTGCTTAATTTTAGTTTACGGAAAGTATATTTATTGCATAGTTTAAGAATTAATTGCATCCCATTAGTATGGAGTGCAGCCTCACACTGAAAAATATTTGAATATAGTTTATTTATAGTTAATCGAGGAGAAGCCAATGTCTATTTTAACTGGAATAGAACCGGAAAGAGTGTGGTATTTTTTTGGGGAGATATCAAAGATACCAAGATGTTCGGGGAATGAAGGCAATGTTAGGAACTATATAATTAACTTTGCTCAAACTAGGAAACTGGATTATAGGGTGGATAGAGCAGGCAATGTATGTGTAACAAAAAGACCATTTCCTGGTTATGAAGAAAGGCCTGGTATAGCTCTACAGGCTCATATGGACATGGTATGTGAAAAAAACAGTGATGTTAACCATGATTTTAAAAAAGATCCTATAAAACTTAAAATAGTTGGAGATGATGTAAGAGCAGATGGTACAACCCTTGGAGCCGATAATGGTATTGGAATGGCTGCAATGCTTGCGCTACTTGAGGATCGAAAATTAGAACATGGAAAAGTGGAATGCCTTTTTACAGTGGAGGAGGAAACAGGCCTTAAGGGTGCTATGGAATTAGGGAATGATATGATTACTGCAGAATATATGATAAATCTTGATTCTGAAGAAGCTGGCACAATTTATATAGGTTGTGCAGGGGGGATTGAAAGTAAAATAACTATCAATCGAGAATTTGAAACATTAAAAAATAATGATAACTGGAACTGCTACAGTATATCAATTACCGGGCTTAAGGGAGGCCATTCCGGTGGAGATATAGGAGAAGAAAGAGCAAATGCATTAAAATTAATGGGCAGACTGCTTTACAATTTAAGAAAAACTGGAAGTATCAGATTAATTAGTCTCAAAGGAGGGAACAAACACAATGCAATACCCAGGGAAAGCTTCGCTGTTATTGCATTTTCTGAGTCAGATGGAGTAATAAATCAAACCATTGAGGATTTTAAAGAAACCGTAAATAAGGAATTTAAGGATAGTGAAGATGAAATAAAAGTGAGTATAGATGAGGTAGAAAGAAATGAAAAGGTTTTATCATATGCAGTAACAGAAAAAATAATAAATATGATGGTAGCTACTCCTCATGGAGTTGTAAGAAGAAGCAATCTTTTTGATAATATGGTAGAAAGGTCTACAAACTTTGCAGCGATCAATGTCGATTTTAATAAAATTGTTTTTCATATGAGTCATAGAAGCGCGATTGAAAGTGGATTGGAAGATATTATGAATGTTCACTCTGCTTTGGCTGATCTGGTAGAAGGTGGAATCACTTTTTCCAATAGATATCCTGCTTGGTATCCTGATACCAGTTCGAAGCTGTTAAAATTATCCACTATGGCTTTTCGTGATGTATATGGTAAAGACCCGAATGTCAAGGTTATTCATGCGGGGCTTGAAGCTGCAATAATAAAGGATAAATACAAAGATATGGACATAATTTCTATCGGTCCAACAATAGAGAATCCCCATTCACCTATGGAATCTGTAAACATCAAAACCGTAAAATTGTTCTGGGATTCTCTTCTTAAAATTTTACAAATATTGGAGTGATATAAAAACATATATACTTCTATTTGGAGGATTGTAATGATAAAGGTAGAGATAAGCTCACACGAAAATGGGGCATGTCCAATATGCAAAAATTATAATAATTGCCATATTCTGCAAAAGTTGGATGAAACTTTAAAGGAAGTTTGTAACCCAATCTATGATGATACGGTTGAGCTTGTGATATATAGATGCCCTGAGTTCGAAGAAAGTGCGTAATTATGCAAAAATTTAGCAAAATTTTAGATAGAAACTTTATAATTATACTGCTTATTCTTATTTCAATAGGATTTGCATCAGCGGATATAATAGATGCGAAATTAATTCCGAAAGATACTACACTGGGAGAAGTATTTACAAAAAACAAATGGATATTTGATAAGAGTTATTCGTTGAAAGATTTTTACTCATCAAACCCTGAGATTGACCTTTTGGTTTCAAATTATATGGATTTTTTAACAGATGAAGAGAAGGTAGCTCAACTGCTTATAATACCTATTGGCAGTAATGCAAATAGCTTTGAAAAAGCTGAGGTAATTGCCAGAAGATATAAGGTTGGAGGGTTTATTTTTTTAAAAAATAGGTCCGATGATGTTAAGAATTATGTCAAAGAACTGAATGAGTTGTATGAGAGAATGAATATGATAAAGCCTATTTTTTCGGTGGATGGCGAACCAGCTCTTCTCCATATGAGACTGGAAGGAACTAAACCATTACCCTATGCAGGATCAATCATATGTGAAGATGAATGTGTTGATGTATCAAGAAAAATAGCGGATACCCTGGAAAGTTTTGGAATCAAATATAACTTTGCTCCTGTCTGTGATTATTCCGAAAATACAGATATTATTGGTAGCCGTTCTTTTGGAGGAGATGCTAACCACATTATTGATTTCTGCAAAATTTTTATTGACGAAATGCAGCAGAGAAACATTGTGGCCACCGCTAAACATTTTCCTGGACATGGAACTATTAATGGAGATACACATGGTAGATTAATATATATTCAAGGTATCCCACCAGAACTGGAAATTTTTCAGGCATTGATTGATTATGGAGTTATTTCTATTATGGTAGGTCATATTGCCGTTACTGATAACGGAGAATACAGCACAGGAGGGAAGCCTTCCACATTATCAAGGAAAATGGTTACCGAAATATTGAAGCATAAAATGGGTTTTAAAGGTATCGTTATAACCGATGCTATGACAATGAATGCAGTTTCAGGATTTAAGAATCCAGATATTCAGGCGTTGAAAGCTGGCTGTGATATAGTATTAATGCCCAGAGATGAGAGCTCTTTCATCAAAAGGGTTACTGAATTAATTCAAGAGGATAAAGAATTAAGACTCCAGGTATTGGAGTCCGTTAGAAAAGTTCTTAAATTAAAGGTTTGCCTCGGAATTATATACAAAAAATAGATTTAATCCCTTGAGTAAACACCATCGAATAACCGATGATTAAAACACTGAAACTTTTTATATCTTTGCTTAATATATCCGAGAGAAAATTTGATAAATTGGACTTAAATGTTTTATACTGGAAAGTGAGATGCTTAGCGAAGTTGAAAGACTAAGAGAAATTATAAGGCTTGATACTGAGATATCTACTGTTCAGGATCTAGATATCCTTCTGGAGAGGATTTTAACCGAAGCCAGAAGAATAACAAACGCGGATGCAGGATCAATTTACATTCGGGACAAAGATTATCTGGTGTTCAGCTATGTTCAGAATGATACTTTGCAGAGAAAGCTACCGCCAGGAGAAAAGCTAATATTCACAACCTTTAAGGTTAAGATTAACAAAAAGTCCATTTCCGGGTATGTTGCAGCTACAGGGGAAACTCTGAACATTCCCGATGTTTATGAGATTGATGAAGATGCCCCATACTCATTTGACTCTTCCTATGATAAAATATCCAACTATAAAACTACATCGATATTAACGGTTCCGTTAAAGGATACCAGGGGAGAGGTTATTGGTGTTCTCCAGTTGATTAACAAACAGAATTATAAGGGCAAGGTTGTTCCATTTAATGATGAGGATGAGATTATTACCCTCCATTTTGCCAGTACGGCTAGTATGGCATTGCAGAGGGCCAGGCTTACCAGAGCTTTAATATTAAGAATGATTCAGATGGCAGAGCTCAGGGATCCCAAGGAAACAGGAGCTCATGTAAACCGAGTAGCTGCATATGCAACTGAGATTTATGAACGTTGGGCCAAAAATAGAGGTATGGGGCAGGATGAAATAAACAAAAAAAGAGATATTTTAAGAAGCGCTGCCATGCTCCATGATGTAGGAAAGATTGCTATTTCCGATGTTATTCTTAAAAAACCAGGACGTTTCACCGAAGAAGAAAGAAAAATGATGAAGGCCCATACCTATCTTGGGGCAAGGCTTTTTATCGATAGGCAATCAGAATTTGACGAAATAGCTATGATGGTTGCACTGACGCATCACGAAAACTGGGATGGAACCGGTTACCCGGGACATATTGACATAATGACAGGGAAACCTTTGAAGACTGATTCAAAGGGTAGAGTGGTGCCTCTTAAGGGTGAGGAAATACCAATATTTGGAAGAATTGTTTCGATTGCCGATGTATATGATGCCCTTTCTTCCAAAAGAGTATATAAGGAGGCTTGGACTGAAAAGGATGTATTATGTGAAATCAAAAAATTATCTGGGAAAAAGTTCGATCCTGATGTTGTTGATGTGTTCTTCGATGCTCTTGATGTAATAAGGTCTATTTCAAGTCGTTATCCAGATAGCAAAAAGTAGAATCAATGGTATTAGTTATCTTCTTATTTATGATTTTATTCATTAAAATTAGTCGAATTTTATACTGGAATTTTATGTTTAATTAGAATTATAAAATATTTATGGATATTTAATTCTAATTTTTTATAGGTATAGAACGGATAGGCAAAATAGGGTTTTATCACAATTGGAAGTTTATTTGCTTATTTTCATAATGCAAAGAGAGAATTCATCAATTTTTTATAGTAATTTATTCCATAAATAATCTCTTTAGAAGTATGTCTTGAATTTATTTCTAGAACCCAGGGAATATCCTGTGGAAACCCTTTTAACATATTTAGGAGAGGAGCTTTTCCAAGGCCAGGGGGATAATGATCTTTTAAATGACTGTCGATGTCATGAATGTGCAATCCTCCACAGTAACTGTTTAATTCTGTTTTCCATTTATTAAAATCAGTCAATTCTAGTTCGTTCTGGATGTAGGAATGGCCAATATCATTCCAATATCCTAAATTTTTGTGGTTTAAATTTAAGATAATTTTCTTGGCTTCCTCCAGAGTAGGGATTTCATAGTAGTTGACCCTGGTTTCCATGTAAAAGCCTATATCCGTAAAACTGCTGCAAACTCTATCGATTACTTCTGTTATTGAATCAATAAATGGAGTAATTAGCTTTTCTCTTTTATTTACAATAGATTGCTTTAGATTTAGAAGCTCTTTAGCGTCTTGATTATTGATAAACTGTTCTTTATAGTCGATATACATTCTTTTCAATAGTTCATCGCTTATATGTCCAGCATGGAATACGATTCTGTCAACTCCTATTTTCGATGCCCATTCGGCTGTTAGTATTAGTTGTTTAATATCGTATTCCCGTAATTCTCTATCGGTGCTTGCAATATTTGGGAGGTAATAAGCTGTATCCTGAATTTTGTGTGGACCCGCAGATGCATGAATTGAAGAAATCTTCAAATCATTCAGCATAGCAAAGTCGTAAAGTTCACTTGAAAACTTTCCGTTACCAATGGAATTTACCTCAATACCATCTATTTTATTTAGTATGGTTTCTAATCTGTGAACATCATCTCTAATCCATGCCGATGAAATAAATATTTTCATTTTTGTCCTTTTTTAAAAGAGATCTTTAAAGTTTGTTTAATTTGAAGGTATACACCTTAAGTTAATAGGTTATCAGATTCTGAGTATAGTAAAAAAATAAAGTTTGGCTATTCCTTCTGCAAGATTATTATTCATATCATAACCTGCAGTTTTTTTGAAGTCTTCATATTTTGCTTAACCTGGAATATTGCTAAAAATGTCATTTCAGTGGGGAAATCGAAGTTTTACGAAAATTATCATTACGTTCGAAGAGCTGTAATCTAAGAGGGATAGTTTTATTCATAAAAGTAATATCATAGAAAAGCTATATTTTTTTTAAAAAGACCTTAATTTAAAGAATATTGGAGTATAAAGTATTTTATAAGACCTTTGATGGAGTAGAATATCTTAATTGTTGTTAATAATAAAATATTTTGGCGATTTATATATTTTAGGTTTGTTTTTAACAAAAATTTTTATTACTAATAAGTACAGATTGATTTTATGCATTGGAAGATTCCTTTAAAATAAAGAGGGATTATAGATTTTTAAGGAATAATATTTTGAAGGAGATAATATTTTTAATGGGTAAAGAATGCAATAAAAACTGATAGAAAAAAATTTGTTAAAAAATTTATATAAAGGAGAATATCTATGACGGACCTTGAAAAAAGATCAATCAACACAATCAGGTTCCTGGCAGTTGATGCAATACAAAGGGCTAAGTCAGGGCATCCTGGCCTGCCAATGGGAGCAGCACCTATGGCTTATGTATTGTGGAATGATTTTTTACGCCACAATCCTAAAAATCCAAACTGGGTAAACAGAGACAGATTTGTACTATCAGCAGGGCATGGTTCTATGATGTTGTATGCACTCCTGTATCTGACAGGCTACGAAGTAGTTACAATGGATCAATTAAAATCATTCAGACAGTATGGAAGTCTTACTCCTGGCCATCCAGAGTATGGTTTAACTCCAGGGATTGAAGCAACAACCGGGCCTCTGGGCCAGGGGGTCAGCAACGCGGTTGGAATGGCAATAGCCGAAAGATTCCTTGCTGCAACATACAATATGGAAGATTATAATTTGATGGATCATTTTACCTATGTAATTGCAAGTGATGGAGATTTAATGGAGGGAGTGGTTGCTGAAGCAGCATCACTCGCCGGCCATTTGAAGCTTGGTAAACTAATTGTACTTTATGATGACAACAAAATATCTCTTGCTGCCTCTACAAAAGCATCTTTTACAGAAGATGTAGCTAAGAGATTTGATGCCTACGGGTGGCAGGTTTTACGGGTTGAAGATGGAAATGAGGACCTTGAATCAATCAGAAATGCAATTAAAGAGGGAAAAACTGAGCAGAATAAACCTACATTGATAATGGTTAGGACAACTATCGGATACGGTAGTCCGAATAAAGCTGGTACATCTGGTATCCACGGTGCGCCTTTGGGACCTGAGGAAATTGAAGCAACAAAGAAAAATCTTGGATGGCCAATAGAACCTGATTTTTATGTTCCTGATGATGTATTAGCACATTACAGGAAGGCTATCGAAAGAGGTGAAAAATTAGATAAGGAATGGAAAGATATTTTCAATAATTATAAGGCTAAGTACCCGGATAAGGCTGCTGAGTGGGATAGAGTATGGGCTGGTGAGCTTCCCGAAAACTGGGAGAAATCTGTACCAGTATTCTCTCCTGACGAAGGTCCACTACCTACAAGAAAAGCTTCAGGTGCGGTAATTAATGGTGTAGCTCCTGTAATTACCAATTTAATAGGTGGTTCAGCAGACCTTGCTCCATCAACCAACACATATATGAAGGGGATTGAGGAACAACAGGCAAACACACCTCAGGGTAGAAATATACGTTTTGGAGTCAGAGAACACGCTATGGGGGCTATTGTCAATGGTATGGCCTACCATGGAGGTCTAATACCCTTTGGGAGTACATTTCTGGTATTTTCCGATTATATGAGAGGAGCTGTAAGAGTATCGGCACTCTCTAAACTACATACGATCTGGGTTTATACTCACGATAGTGTCTGGCTTGGTGAAGATGGACCGACTCATCAGTCGGTTGAACACCTTGCAGCACTCAGAGCAATACCAGGACTTACAGTTATAAGACCGGCAGATGCAAATGAAACCTCTGAGGCATGGAAAATAGCTCTGAAGTGCAAGGGACCCGTTGCACTGGCTTTAAGCAGACAGGGTCTACCAATCCTGGACAGAAGCAAATATCCAGGGGCTGAAAATTTAAAAAAGGGTGCTTATATTCTTAAGGATGCTGAAGGTTCAAAACCTGATGTGATTTTAATTGCTACAGGGTCCGAAGTTTCACTTGCATTAGATGCATCCGAAAAACTTGAAGAAAAGGGCATTAAAGTAAGGGTAGTTTCAATGCCCAGTTGGGAACTTTTTGAAGAACAGAGCGAATCTTACAAGAATGAAGTTCTTCCCCCAGAGGTGAAGGCAAGGGTTACTATAGAAGCAGGAGTAAGTTTGGGTTGGCATAAATATGCGGGAGAAAAAGGGGTTATAATATCCCATGATAGATTTGGTGCATCTGCTCCTTATAAGGTTCTGGTTGAAAAGTTTGGTTTTACTGTTGAGAGAGTTGTTGATGATGCTTTAAAAGCGATAGAAAAATCAAAAAAATAAACAGTTAAAATTGTATCTTATTGTTTTATAGGCGGTGCAGATCGTTCTGTGCCGCCTTTTTGGTTAAATATCTGTATAATTTAATAGATTAATATCTTGACATTTTTGCTATAAAGTAATATTTAATAAAGTATTAACTAAAAAATGAACACCAGAGTTTTGAATTTAAAAAACTAGATTAGCCTGTCGCTTCTAAAAATATAAATTAAAGAACTGTTTGATTTTTCTGTGTTTTAATGAGTCTACTCTAAAGACCATTTTTATCAATTATTTAAAAAGTTCTAATTGATAGCTCTTTGCAATATGAGCAATTATATGTTATATGTCATGTAAAAATTATAAAAAATAATAATTTAAGGCTTTTTAGAGTGGACTCCTTAATTAAATATCGTATTTGGTTACAGAAATTCATCATTTTATAAGTAAAACTACAATAAAGGTATGATTATGAAGAAAGATTCAGAACCAGAGTTAGAGGAGATCAGTGAAATTCTGAAAGCAATGGCACATCCTGCAAGGTTAAAAATTCTTGAAGGGTTAATGGAAAATGAGTGTAATGTGGGTGAGATACAGGACAAATTGCACCTGCCACAATCGACGATATCGCAGCATCTCAAAACTCTCAAGAATGCAGGAATTATTAAAGGTACCAGGGATGGTACTAAGATTTGTTATAGAGTGATTGATGAAAAGGTGAGAAAAATAATAGGTATTATAGAGGGAAAATAGAGCGATAAATAAATCCAATTGTCATCTGCTTTTTAAAAACATTTCTTTAATATGATTAATTGTAATTAGAGATTAACTCCAGTGTTAGATATTCATTCTATTAGTAAAAGAGCTGTTTTATATCTTTATTTAGCAATTTTCCAGATGAGTAGTTTTATCTGACCAATAACATACCGATAATAAAGCACGAATCTATCTAATAATGTAATGTCATTTTGGGCTTAACCTGGGAATCTTTTGATAGTTTTAATCTGGCCGAAGAGCTGAAATCTAACAAGGATAGTATACTAGGCGTTTAAATTAAATATTGAATACTGGTGCAAAAATTTAACATTTTGATTGTGCTGATCATTTGTATAATTTCATAGTGTTATTTGTTTTTTTATACAGTTTGTGATAGAATATTTAGACATGAATAAAAATGATA
>Ga0164318_10005151_pt1 | contig 12639 bp, 7 predicted proteins | sample GuaBasSedimGuay9_FD_113734 | JGI IMG/M metagenome (GOLD analysis project Ga0164318, IMG submission 113734) | Subseafloor sediment microbial communities from Guaymas Basin, Gulf of California, Mexico - Guay9, Core 4571-4, 0-3 cm | ecosystem: Environmental > Aquatic > Marine > Hydrothermal vents >... | reverse complement strand
CACAAGCTGCGCACCTTCCTGACGCTGCTGGGCAACATCGTGGGCACCATGTCGGTGATCGCCGTGGTCTCCCTGATCTACGGCGCCGACCAGTACGTCTCGGAAGTCGTCCTGGACGAGGGCACCGACGTGTTCACCATATCCCGCATCAACGAGCTCCAGTTCCTCACGGATTTCGACGCCTTCCTGGAATCTCTCAAGAATCCCCGATTGACCCTGGATGACCGCGACTACCTGCAGGCCAGGATGACCACGGCCCGGTCCGTGGCGGCCATGACCTCCACCAGGGCGGACCTGCGGGCCGGAGGACGCGATTTCTCCGGGGTCGAGGTAAGAGGTGTGACGGCCGAGGTTTCCTCCATGGAGGACCTGCCCCTGGAACTGGGCCGCCACCTGGTGGATCAGGACCTGCGGGCGGCACGGCAGGTCGTGGTCCTGGGCCAGGAGGTGGCCACCGAATTGTTTCCCCGGCGGGCCGACCCGGTGGGCCGGGAGGTGCGGCTGGGGGGACGCCATTTCAAGGTCGTGGGGGTGGTCGCCAGGCGCGGCACGGTGGGCGGCGAGAACCGCGACCAGTTCGCGCTGGTGCCCTTGACGGCCTGGCAGAAGGTGTTCGGGTCGCGCTCCTCCCTGGACATCAAGGTCCAGGCCCTCGATCTCGACCAGCTGCAGGACGCCCAGGACGAGGCGGGGTTCCTCATGCGCGTCAGGCATCGCCTGCGGCCCCTGGCCAGGGATGATTTCGTCATCAAGACCTCGGACCAGCTACTGAACATCTGGGGTGGGATCAGCTCGGCCATCTACCAGGCCCTGGTGCCCCTGGTGGGTATCAGTCTGGTGGTCGGCGGCATCGTCCTGATGAACATCATGCTGGTCTCGGTGACCGAGAGGACCCGGGAGGTGGGGATCCGCAAGGCCCTGGGAGCGCGCCGGTCGGGCATCATGTGGCAGTTTCTCATCGAAGCGGTGACGCTGTCGGTGGTAGGGGGTGTGGTGGGCATCCTCACCGGTTTCCTGCTGGCGTGGGTGATCTCCCTGATCTCCCCCCTGCCGTTCGCCCTGGCGGGCTGGTCCGTGCTGCTGGGCTTGGGTACGACCTTCCTGATCGGCGCGGTTTTCGGCACCTACCCGGCCTGGAAAGCCGCGGGACTGGATCCGGTGGAGGCCCTGCGCCATGAATGATACGGCTGGATACAGGTGGCGGGACGGCGTGCGCGAGGCCATGCAGACCATTGTCGGGCACCGCATGCGCAGCGCCCTGCTCATCCTGGGAGTGACCATAGGGGTCACGACCCTGCTGGCCATCTTCACCATCGTCTCGGGCCTGAGCGGGCGCATCCGCAACGACATCGTCTCGGCCAATCGACCCTACATCTACATCACCCGCTTCAGCGGCCTGAGCGGGGAGGATCCCGCCGAACTGGCCCGCCGGCCCCAGCTCATGCCCGACCTGATACCCGGCCTGGAACAGACCCCCGGGGTGGACCTGGTGGACTACCAGGTCAGCAACAGCCAGGGCATGGTGCTGCGCTACAAGCAGGAGAAGACCAACTTCGTCCAGCCCGTGGGCACCAGCAGCCACTTCCCCTTCCTGTTCTCCATTCCGGTGGCCGATGGCCGCTACTTCACGCCCCAGGAAGTCGCGACACGGGCCAGGGTCGTGGTCCTGGGGTACGGCCCGCAGCAGGACCTGTTTCCCCAGATCGATCCCATCGGCAAGACATTGAACATCTACGGCAAGCCCTTCCGCATCGTGGGCACCATGGCCGCGCGTCATCACATCATCGGCTCCATGGGGGACAACTACGTGTGCGTGCCCTGGACCACCTTCGAGAAGGACTGTTTGCACGTGGGCGTCGAGGATCGCAACATCGGCGTGATGGTGGCCGAGGGAGCCGACACGGACGAGGTCATGTCGAACCTGACCGGCACCCTGCGCCGGCTGCGCCGTTTGCGCCCGGCCGCGCCCAACGATTTCGCCGTGGTTTCCTCGGAAACCTACGGCGAGATGGTGGACAAGATCACCGGCGGCATCGCCCTGGTCCTGGTCGTGTTGTCATCCATCGGGCTGCTGGTCGGCGGCATCGGCGTGATGAACATCATGCTGATCTCGGTGGCCGAACGCACGCGGGAGATCGGCGTGCGCATGGCCGTGGGAGCCCGGCGGCAGGATGTGCTGTTGCAGGTCCTGATCGAAGCGGGTACGTTGACGGGGATCGGCGGCTTGCTGGGGATCCTGTGCGGGTATTTCGCCTCCTGGGGCATGACCCATGTCCTGCGCTTCCCCTTCGACATCTCCCCGGTGGTGACCGTGGGCGCCGCCCTTTTCTCGGTGGCCATCGGGGTGTTCTTCGGCCTGTACCCGGCCAACAAGGCCGCCCGCATGGATCCCATCGTGGCCCTGGGCCGGGAGTGACGGCCAGTCCGGTACCTGAAGGAGAAGTCTTGGAACGATTCGAAATCTGTGTGATCGGCAGCGGCCCGGGAGGCCAGAAGGCCGCCATCCAGGCGGCGAAACTCGGGCGCAAGGTGTGCATCGTCGAGAAGATGGAGCAGGTCGGCGGCGTGGCCATCCACACCGGGACCATTCCCTCCAAGGCCCTGCGCGAGGCCATCATCCAGGTGACCCAGGGGCGGGACCACCTTACCGTGCGCGGGGACGTGAAGTCCGGGCGCATCGACATCGCCCACCTTCTGCGCAGCTGCCAGCGGATCATCGCCACCGAGATGGAGATCGTCCAGGGGCAGTTGCGGCGCAACGGGGTGGAGATCTTCACCGGCGAGGCTTCCTTCACCGGCGGCCATTCCCTGCGCGTCAAGGGGATCCAGGCCGAACTGACGGTGACCGCGGACAAGTTCGTCATCGCCGTGGGCACCGAACCCACCCGTCCCCAGGGCGTGCCCTTCGACCGGGAGACGGTCCTGACCTCGGACGACCTGCTGCACCTGCCGGCCCTGCCCGAGACCATCATCATCGTGGGAGCCGGCGTCATCGGCACCGAGTTCGCCTCGATGTTCGCCCGCCTGGGCATCCGGGTGACCCTGGTGGACAGGGCGCACCGGGTGCTGGGTTTCCTGGACCAGCAGATCGGGGAGGCCCTGCAGTACCACCTGCGCAACCGGGGCATGGTTCTGCGCCTGGGCGAGGAGGTGTCCTCCATCGTGAAGGAGGACAAGAACGGGCGCAACCGGGTCCTGGTCGACCTGAAGAGCGGCAAGAAGCTGGTGGCCGATACCATCCTCTACTGCCGCGGCCGGCAGGGGGCCACAGGGCCGCTCAACCTCGGAGCCGTGGGCCTGGAAGCGGATGCCCGCGGGCGGCTGGAGGTGGACGAAGCCTTCCAGACGGCGAATCCCGATATCTACGCCGTGGGCGACGTGATCGGCTTTCCCGCCCTGGCCTCCACATCCATGAACCAGGGCCGCCGCGCCGCCTGTCACATCTTCGGTGAGATCTACGTGGATTCCGGCGGGCTGTTCCCCTTCGGCATCTATTCCATTCCCGAGATCAGCATGGTGGGCGACAACGAGGAGCAGCTGACCGAGAAGGGCATCCCCTACGAAACGGGCACGGCCAGTTACCGCGAGATCGCCCGCGGGCAGCTCATCGGCGATGAGGTGGGCATGCTCAAGCTGCTGTTCAGCCCCCGGGACCGGCATGTGCTGGGAGTGCACATCCTGGGCACCGGCGCCACCGAGTTGATCCACATCGGCCAGGCGGTCATGGCCCTGGGCGGTTACATCGACTACTTCGTGGAAAACGCCTTCAACTACCCCACCCTCGCCGAGTGCTACCGGGTGGCCGCCCTCAACGGCATCAACAAGCTGCGCGCTTGAGCCCGCGCCAAGCCTGGAACAGGAAGCCCCCGGATCGCTCCGGGGGCTCGTTGTCGTACGGCTGCAGGGGCCTCTAGCGGGGCCAGGCGGGGATCCTGCCCGGGGTGTAGGGGGCTCCGGCCGCCTCCAGCTCGTCTTCCAGGCCCTTAAGGTCGCGATCCATCAGGGTCTGCAGGTTCTTCAGCAACGGGGCGAACTGCTCGCCCGCAAGCTTCAGGTTGTCGCGCATGGTCCGGGTGGGGGACGAGGTGATGTCGCGCAGGCCCCAGCGCACCCGGCCGACACGGGCCGCGATGCCGGGCAACGTGGGCTCGCTCCTGCGGCTGACCGTGCGGTCGCCCTGCAGGGCGGTTCTCATGTCCCGCAGGCGTGCGTCCAGGTCGTCGACCCGGTCCAGGAGATCGAGTCCCAGGGCGGGAGTCTGCTCCACGGCCTTGCGGACGTGATCCAGCCGCTTCTGGGCCTCGCTCAGGGTGCGGTTGGCGCCCTGCACGGCGCGGTAAAGCTCGCCGGCTTCCTGCTGGAAGGCGGCCAGATCGTCATAGTCGCTCACGAGGGTGGTGTTGTTTCCCAGCAGGCGGGTGTGGAATTCCACCGGTCCGGCCAGCCTGGTCTCCTGCCCGCGCACGCGCTTGTCCAGGGTCACCGAGTAGGTGCCCGGACCGAGCAGGGGTCCGGCCGGGATGTTGTCCCAGGGGGTGTCCGGCCTCTTCTCCTGGAGCTTGATCGGGTCCACATCGGGTCCGCGCAGGTCCCACGCCACGCGGTGGAAGCCCTTGCTCACCGGGCCGTTGAAGCGGCGCACGACGTTGCCGTCGGCGTCCCGGATGGTCAGGATGATCTCGGGGTCGTGCTCGCTGTCCTCGGCGCGCAGCTCGTCCCAGGGCGGATAGTACACGGGCTCGTCCTTCTCGACCTTCTGCTTCTCCTTCTCCTGGCGTTGCTCCTTAAGGGTCTGCAGGCCCTCGGCGAGGTGGTAGGTGATCACCGCGCCGAAGGGAGGATTCTTGACGGTGTAGAAGGCGTCGCCCTGGCTGCCCTTGTTGTCGTCCCCCAGGGGTTTGGCCGGCACGTAGATCAGGGCGTCCTTGACCGGGAACAGGACGGCGTCCTGCTCCAGGGTCTCGGGGGCGAGATTCCGCAGGGGCGTGTAATCGTCCAGGATGTAGAAGCCGCGTCCGAAGGTGGCGATCACCAGATCGTTCTCCCGGCGCTGGATTTCCAGGTCCCGGCAGGCGATGGGTGGCAGCCCGGCCTTGAGCCGTGTCCAGAACCGGCCGCCGTCGCGGGTGAAGAACACGCCGTACTCCGTGCCCGCGAACAGCAGGTCGGGGTCCTGGTGGTCCTGGGCGAGGGAATAAACCACGCCGTTGGCGGGCAGGTTGCCGGCGATGGAGCGCCAGTGCCGCCCTCCGTCGGTGCTCTTGAGGACGTAGGGGGTGAAATCGTCGCGCTTGTGGTTGTCGAAGCTGGCGAACACCACGTCCGCGTCGAAACGCGAGGGTTCGATGTCGCTGACGTAGCTCTGATCGGGCACGCCCTTGAAACGGGAGACCCTGGTCCACGACCCGCCGGCGTCGGCGGTGATCTGGATCAGCCCGTCGTCGGTGCCGGCGAACAGCAGGTCTTCCCGGACCGGTGATTCGGCCAGGGAGATCACGCTGCCCCAGAACGAGGTGGACATGTTCTTGGCCACGGCGTCCACGCTCCATACGCGACCCATGACCTCCAGCCGGTTGCGGTCGATGCCTGCGGACAGGTCGTCGCTGATGCGGCGCCAGCTGTCGCCCATGTCGTCGCTGCGGAACACGAACTGGCAGGCGTAGTACAGCCGCTTGTGGTCGTGGGGGCTGATGATCACCGGGGAGTTCCAGTTCCACTTGTACGGGGCGTCGCCCGGGGCGGGCTGGGGCTGGATGTCCAGGGTCTCGCCGCTGCGGCGGTCGTAGCGGTTCAGGGCCCCGTATTGCCACTGGCAGTAGACGATGTCGGGATTCTCGGGGTCGGCGGCGGGCTCGAAGCCGTCGCCGCCCAGCAGGAAGAACCACTCGCGATTACTTGCTCCGTGGCCGTACAGGGTCCGCGAGGGGCCGCCGATGGTGTTGTTGTCCTGGGTGCCGCCGTACACGTTGTAGAACGGTTCGTCGTAGTCCACCGAGACGCGGTAGAACTGGGTCACGGGCAGGTTGGCCGTGAAGCGCCAGTCCTCTCCTCCGTCGAAGCTCTCGTAGATGCCCCCGTCGCAGCCGTCCAGCAGATGCTCGGGCCGTTGCGGGTCGACCCACAGGGCGTGGTTGTCCACGTGCTTGGTGAACTTGCTGATGCGTCGCCAGGTCCTGCCTCCGTCCTCGGTGACCTGCAGGAAGGTGTCCATCTTGTACACGCGGTCCGGATCGACCGGGTCGACCACGATCTCGTTGTAGTACTGGGGGCTGCTGGTCACGGCGTCGTTCATCTTGTCCCACGAGGCGCCGCGGTCGGTGGAGCGGAAGAATCCTCCCTTGCCGTCGGCGGCCTCGACGATGGCGTACACCGTATCGGGAGCCTTGGGTGGAATGGCCAGACCGATGCGGCCCATGTCCACGGTGGGCAGGCCGTTCTTCAACTCGGTCCAGTTCTGGCCACCGTCGGTGGTCTTGTAGATGCCCGAACCCGGTCCGCCGTCGATGAGCACCCACAGGTGGCGCCGCCGCTGGTAGGCCGCCGCGTAGATCACGTCCGGGTCGCGGGGGTCCATGACCAGGTCCACCACGCCGGTGTTCTCGTCGATGTCCAGGACCTTGTCCCAGGTCCGGCCGCCGTCGATTGTCTTGAATACGCCACGGTCGCCGCCCGGCCCCCACAGGGGTCCCTCGGCCGCCACGTAGACGATGTTCTCGTCGGTGGGGTGGACCAGGATGCGCCCGATGTGCAGGGAGCGTTTCAGGCCCATGTTCTCCCAGCTCTTGCCGCCGTCCAGGGAACGGTAGATGCCGTCGCCGTAGGAGACGCTGCGCTGGCTGTTGCTCTCGCCGGTGCCCACCCAGACGATGTCGGGGTTGGAGGGCGCCAGGGCCAGGCAACCGATGGAGTAGCTGCCCTGGTCGTCGAAGACGGGGGTGAAGGTCGTGCCCGCATCATGGGTTTCCCACACGCCGCCGGAGCAGACGCCCACGTAGTAGTGGAAGGGGTTGCGGGGATCGACGGCGAAGTCGCCGATGCGGCCCGAGGCGATGGCCGGTCCGATGGACCGCCAGGACAGGCCGGAAAAATCGTCGCTGGTCCACGGTTCCGGGTTCTTGTCAGCGGCACCCGCACTCACCGCGGCAAGTACCAGGATAAGAAGGAACAGGGCGTGCAGCGGGCCGACGCCCCGTGAAGGTCGTGCTGGAAGACTCATGGCAGCGGTCCTTCTGTCGGGGAAAGACGAGCGAAACCCGCCTTACGGCGGGACTTGAAGATCCCTGTACATATAACAGAAGGGAGGGGACGACTCAAGCTCTGGGATGAGGGTGTCCGGGATGAGGGTGCGCTGCCGGGGTCAACCGAGGGTTTCCTCGTTCTCTTGCCCGGCCAAGGGCAGGTAGATGCGGAAGGTCGTGCCCTTGCCGATTTCGCTGTCCAATTCGATGCGTCCGCCGTGGTCCTGGATGATGCCGTGGCTGATGGACAACCCCAGACCGGTGCCCTTGCCCACGTCCTTGGTGGTGAAGAAGGGGTCGAAGATACGGTTGCGGATCTCCTCGGGGATGCCCCGGCCCGTATCGGCAATCTTGATCTCCAACTCGTTGCCTACGACCCCGGTACTGACGGTGATGGTGCCGCCGTCGGGGGCCATGGCGTGCGAGGCGTTGACCAGCATGTTCATGATCACCTGGTTGATCTGGCCGGGATGGCATCGAATCACGGGGACATCGCCATATTCCCGTTCGACCTCGCATGTGTACTTCAACTCGTTCCAGACCATCTTGATCATGGCCTCGATGCCCTCGTTGATGTCATGGGGCTTGCGTTCCAGGGAATCCTGGCGCGCGAAACTCTTGAGATTCTGCACGATTTCGGCCACACGTTTAACGCCTTCCATCGATTCATCGAGAACGTTTTTCAGATCGTCCAGGATGAACTCCAAATCCTCCTCCTCTTTGATGGTCCGGATCTCATTCCGGATGGATTCCCGCTTTTGGGTGTCCTCGGGCCCGGTTTGTTCCCATTCTCCGTAGAGCTTGAGAAGCGAGCCCATGGTCGTGATGTATTCCTCGATCGTGCCCAGGTTGCTGGTCACGAAACCGACGGGGTTGTTGATCTCATGGGCGACGCCGGCTGCCAACTGACCGATGGAGGCCAGCTTTTCCGACTGGACGATCTGGTCCTTGTGAATTCTCAATTCCTCGTTGGCCCTCTTGAGATCCTCGCGGGACTGCAGGAGCTTCCGTTCGGTTTCCTTGCGGGCGGTTATGTCCAGGAAGCTCAGCAGGGCCAGATTCCTGTCGCGGGGACCCATGAAGGTCACAGACAGGATGACGGGGACCTTGTGACCATCCACGCAGGTCAGGTTGGTCTCGACGTCCCTGATGCTGCCGGATGTGAACAAGGCGTTGCGCAAGGCCTTGAAGTCCGGAGGCATGAAATCAGTGACCAATGCTCCGATCAGATCGTCCTTGTCCACACCGAGGACCTGACCGGCTATGGTGTTGGCCTCCATGATCTGTTTCAATTTCGTGTTGATGATGACCAGCCCCGTCTGGGCGGCGTCGAACATGGCCTGGGAAAACTCCTGGCCTTCCCTCAGGTCGGATTCCACCCGCTTCAATTTCTCGATCATCCGGTTCGATTGTTCCGCTGATAAAGTTTCTTTTGTCGTGGTCATGACCCGCTCCTGTCCTGATTATTTCCTCATTATCGGGTCCATATTCGATGGTTCGCTACCTGTATTTCTATCGTCCGTTTATAGAAAATCCTGAAGAAAATCCACCGGTTGCCGAACAAAAAAAGAGCTTGAATTCGATCAGGGAGAAAAGAAGGAGCTCCGCTTCATGAGTGACCTGCCCCGCATACTCTGTGTTGACGACGAGGCGAATATCCTCAAGGCCATCAAGCGAAGTTTGCGCAAGAGATATGAAATCCATACCGCCGAGAGCGGTAAGGAAGGTCTGGAAATCCTGCGGGACGACGGTCCTTTCTCCGTTGTGGTCTCGGACATGAAAATGCCCGAGATGAACGGGGCTCTGTTCCTGAAGCACGCGCGCAAGATCAGTCCGCAGACGGTCAGATTGCTGCTGACGGGGTTTGCGGACCTGGATTCGGTGGTCAAAGCCGTCAACCAGGGGAACATCTATCGTTTTCTGAGCAAGCCCTGCACGGCACAGATCCTGGCCCATGCCATCGATGACGCGGTGGAGCAACATCATCTGCTTACGGCCCAGAAGGTATTGCTGGAAGAGACCCTCAAGGGCAGCATCAAGGCCTTGACCGATATCCTGGCCATGGCCAGCCCCGCCGCCTTCGGTCGTGCCTCGCGCATCAGGAACCTGGCGACGGCCTTGGCCGAGGATGTGGGTGTGGAGGATATGTGGCAGGTGGAGGTCGCGGCCATGTTCTGCCAGGTCGGCAGCATCACCCTGCCCTCGGATACGGCCTTGAAACTGTACCATAACGAGCCCCTGACGCCGCAGGAAGAGGCCATGGTGGCCCGAATGCCCCAGATGAGCCGCAGCATCCTGGCCAATATTCCCCGCTTGGAACCGGTGCTGGAAATCCTGCTCTACATGGGCAAGAACTACGATGGCAGCGGGGAACCCCGGGACAAATTGGCGGGTGAGGAGATACCACTGGGGGCACGGATCCTCAAAGTGGCCGAAGCGGCGGAAAAGCGGCGGTCGGCCGGTGATACGCCGGGGCGGGTGATGGACTACCTCCAAGCTCAGGAGGGTGTCTACGATCCCTTGCTGTTGAAATCCTTCAGCAAGCTGTCCAAGGCGGGAGATATCGTCGAAGAGGTGCGGGGGATCAAGGTGCATGAGCTGCGGACCGGCATGATCCTGACCGAGGAAGTGCGTTCGAAGGCGGGAGTCCTGCTGGTGGCGGCCGGACAGGAAGTCACGGTAAGCCTGCTGGAAAGGATCCAGAATTACGACGGTACGACCGGTTTGCAACTACCGCTTTGGGTCAAGAATCCGGATCTGATCGAGGATGAGACAGAGAACGAATCCGCTCCCCAGGAGATTCCGGTCTGACGGATCCCACAAGGTGGTTTGATCCGGACCAGCATGATCAAGGGCGGCGACGAGAGTAGCCGCCCTTTCAGTCGGCAGCCAGCTTCTCCAGCTCATAACGGGAGAAGGCAAGGGGCAGGACGGGCAGGTTGTAACCGAGCTGGGGAATCTCGATGGTTTCGCGGCTTTCGCCGAAGGCAGCCAGACGATTCCGGTGGAGGCTCAGGACCGGCTTCATCTTGAGCAGTTGCTCGGGTGTGATGCTGCCCTGATCCAGAATGATCAAATCCACCCGGGACGTATCCTGTCCGGCGGTGGCGAAGAAATCCTTCATGGGCACGACGGTGTGTCCAAAGAAGTATAGTACTTGCCGGACCCACTCTGCTTTCAACGGATCGGTGCACAATATCACGATATTGCGGGCCGGAGGCTCAGGTGCCGGGCTGGCTGCAGGATCTTCGTCAGCGGCGATCTTCAGGAATAACCGTGTTTCCTCGACCTTGTCATCGGTTTCCCGCAAAATATCTCCGGTTTGGACCACATCCATGCCCGTGGCCTTGACAAGTGTTTCCAAGTCGCCCGGGTCCAGACATTGGTCATAGATATGGCCGTGAACTCCCGCCAGAGTATCGGCCAAGGCGATCAAGGGAGTCAGGGTATCTTCTCCGTTGGCCGCTACCTTCACGTTGTGGTGGAAGCGGATAGCTCTTCCCAGCTTCTCCGGTAATCTCCAGTGCCGCATGACCTTTTGTCCGACCTTGGTGTGGGTCGCTCCCAGTAAATTTTGTTCCCTTGCCAGGATATCCCCTGATTTCCCGTCCATGGTTTCGGCAAACAGGTCGGGCTTGACCGTGGCCAATATCAGATGGCCTATGTCATGGAGCAGGCCCGCGATGAACGCTTCCTCGGGATCCTCATAACCGGTGTGAGTCGCGAGGACCTGGGCCGCTGAGGCGGTCGTGATAGCGTGGGACCAGAACAATCCCTGATGAGCTCCCTTGCCGGACTGGGCCATGATTCCGGCCACGCCCAGACCCGTGGCCAAGTTGCGGATGGCGGCAAAACCGAGCACGACCACGGCCCGGGAAATGGTGGCGATCTCTCCGGACATGCCGTAGAACGAGGAATTGACAAGCTTGAGAATCTTGCCGGCCAGAGCCTGGTCTCCGGACAGGACCTGCTGAACGTCTTCGGCGTTGCTGCGATCGTCATCAGTGATCTGGATGAGCTTACGTACTACCAGGGGCAAGGGGGGCAATTCCTTGATCTTCTTGGCGATCAAGGCCGAGTTATCCGTGGCGACTGTCATGGATCGACTTCCTCCAGCAATAGCAGGCAACCTCGGACTTCTTCCGCAGAACCCAGCAACTCAGGGTGTGCTTTCAGCTTGTGGTCATGCCACTGGAACGTGAATTCCTCCACTTGGGTGGCGGTTAGGCAAGATCGGATGGCTTCCACCGCCTCGGGTGGGAGAAGGTCGTCGATTTCCGTGCCCGGCAGGGCGGTTTGCAAGGGGTCAAGCCGCTTGCGGGCCGAGCCGTTGGTGAGGACCAACTCCTCCTCCCTGCTGATACCCATGATCATCAACGGCAGTTTTTCCACGATTTCCTGGGATAGCTGCAAGGACTTGGTCCTGACTTCCATCGAGGCTTCCAGAAGCTGGTTCAGGCTTTTCAGCTGTTCCAGCTGCTGACTCGTCTGTCGTTGCAGGCGCCGATTTTCCTGGAGGATCCGGTAATGGTCGAAGCATTGTCTGATGGTCGTCTTGAGGGATTCCTCCTTCCATGGCTTGGCCACGAAACGATAGATCTCGCCGTGGTTGATGGAATCGACGATCACGTCGGCCTCGGCAAAACCTGAGAGGATGACCCGGATTGTGTCGGGCCATTGTTCCTTGACCTTCTGCAGGAACTGGGTGCCGGTCATGCCGGGCATACGCTGATCACTGACAACGACCTGGATCCTGTGTTCGGCCATGATCTTCAGCCCCTCGTCGCCACCCAAGGCCGTGTAGACCTTGAACGGTTCCTTGCGCAACAGGCGCTTCAAGGAGTTGAGGATACTCTTCTCGTCGTCCACACAAAGGACTGCAAGTTCTTGGGTGACCATTGCTTCTATCCTGATTTGAAGGGTTCTCGGCTTCTTCACACCATGTATCGACGTGGGACGGGAATTCTTTAACCAGAATTCAAGGTTCAGTGCCGAAAGCTGGCAATCGGTCCGGAAAGGTGATCCCGTGTTCTTCCGCTCTGGGATGCATCTGTCCTTCATTCAGGACACAAGGTGCTCCCTGAGGTGCGGATCAAGGTGTTTTCCAGGTGGGTATCAGCAGAGCATCCCGGGTCAGTAACCGTGTAAGACCTTATTGGATATGGCATTGATGGGGTCGTTCTCCCCGGGTTTCATTTCCGGCACCATCCCTGCAACCGTCAGGGTGTGACGGCGAACGAGCAATGGTGAAGGAGGATGTCATGAAGACCGCGCGAGCAAGCAAGTCGATCCTCAAGGTTGCGGTGCTGGTCCTGGTGCTCGGTTTCATGGTGACGAGCGCCACCCAGGCCGCCGCAGGCGTGGTGATCCGGGCCAAGGTGGGCCCGGTGACGGTCAAGGT
>Ga0164318_10005150_pt1 | contig 12641 bp, 15 predicted proteins | sample GuaBasSedimGuay9_FD_113734 | JGI IMG/M metagenome (GOLD analysis project Ga0164318, IMG submission 113734) | Subseafloor sediment microbial communities from Guaymas Basin, Gulf of California, Mexico - Guay9, Core 4571-4, 0-3 cm | ecosystem: Environmental > Aquatic > Marine > Hydrothermal vents... | reverse complement strand
TTCTATTATTCCTTGAGAAAACAAGAAGGAATGGGCGGTGGTGACATTAAACTTCTGGCCATGATTGGTGCGGCAACAGGAATCAAAGGGGTTGTTTTTACTATTTTTGCAGGTTCATTATTCGGTACCATTTTTGGAATTTCAATCATACTTTACACAAAAATTGCCGACTCAAAAAATTTAAGAATTCCTTTTGGCCCCTTTCTGTCATTGGGCGCAACCCTGTATATTTTTTTAGGAGAACAATTGATTCAATGGTACTTTCATAGCTTTTGATCATAGCTTACTTCTATTACCATCTTACCTTTGGTTGTACTAAAAGGGAGTGCAAGGACATGCTTCGCACCTTCGATATGCTCTATGAGTGAACCTCGACCGATTTTAACCTCTTGGAACTTGACCTTTACTTTTTTATCCATTTCAGCAATCTTTGTCGTTACATGGCCGGCTACCATATTACTTATTTCCCCCACGGCATCAGTGATTTCATCATTGATCTCGATCATATCCTCGCCAAACATTGCAGAAACGATCCCAAGAATACTTTTTTCAGAAAAACTAATGGCGGCGGACCCTGAAAGATCACCGGATATTTCAAGAAGCCCTGAAATATCTCCTAATGCTTTTCGATCTTTTTTTAAAAATGGGGTTTCCGGTTTTACTTTTACAAATGCGGTTGTATCTAAAATATGCAAAGTGCCTTCTATAAATGGATTAACCAGCGCTGCATCCATATTTCCCTCCTATTTTTAGTAATTTTATGTTTTTTCTTTCATCCTGGCAACAAATTTTAAAAAAAATGTGAATAAATACTTGACACGCACTTCTCAACGACGTAACGTACGCTAAAAAGCTGATTTAATTTAATTTAATTTTTAGAAAATTGTTTAACGACAAATTCTAGTATTTGGAAATTTCTAAAACCTAAAAAAAGGAGTGACAAGATGAACAAAGGCGATTTAATCAACAAGGTTTCAGAAGTGCTTAACAGTAAGAAAGAAGCTCAGGCTGCAGTTGATTGCACAATTAAAGCAATCACAGAAGCTCTTTCCGGTAATGACTCTGTAACACTGGTTGGCTTTGGAACTTTCAAAACAGCAAACAGAAAAGCCAGAAAAGGCAGAAATCCTCAAACAGGCAAAGAAATTAACATCCCCGCTAGAAATGTACCAAAATTTGTCCCTGGAAAAGCATTAAAAGAAGCAGTAAAATAAAATCTACAGGATTTCTTTCAGGCAGTATCTGTTCATTTAAGATACTGCCTGAATAGTTTTGTGCAATGGGCTTTGATATAAATAAAATATTTCTTCCCTCTGTCGGGGTGGATATAATTTTCAATATGAATTCTCTGGCACCTTACTCAAGATCCTCCATTATCTATGATGTAGATTTTAAAAATCAAACCATTACCATTGCCCAACCTCTCATACCTTTCTCAAAAAATACTAGTTTTAAAGAATTACACCTGACAACTATTATTCCTGGGAAAAATAAAAGAAAAATGAGGGTTGGGATCGAATGCAGTCATTTAAACCTTATTGATCAATATGCACTTGCCAATAACACAAATGTTGCAGCTGTCTTGTTAAAATATGAGCTTCCGGCAAAAGAAACCAATATCAGATCTGCTTTTCGTTTACCGCTAAGTACAAAATATATCATTAAGGGCAAAATTTTATACCACAACCTTGAATATCATTCCTCAAGAGACTTTTCTATTAGAGATATCTCTCTTACAGGACTTGGTCTTACAGTCCCAAAAAAAAGAAATAACACCCTCAATCCCCTGATGGAAATAAAAATTAATGAAGAGATCAAAGTGGGTATTATCCTGATCAATATGAATCAGGATAAACCAGCGGGGAACATTCCTTTGAAAGCTCAAGTCAAAAGAATCAATCCTGCATATTCAGACACACACGGTTTGGTCGGTATAAAAATTACAACTCTTAAAAGAAATGATGAAAACATTTTAAATAAATTTATTCATGATGCTCAAATTGAGGAACTCAAAAGACTGAGCAGAAGACATTTATAATTTTTCTATATAATCTTGTAACCAGTTCAGCATCGTTTGTTGATCCTTGCCTGGATTTAAAAGCGTTTGTTCTATTTCTTTTAGGGCCTGCAGTCCTTGTTGACGATTAAACTTGGTATCGTTTTTATATCCGATGATTTGGTCTTTTTTCAAAGAAGATCTTAAGTGGTTCAAGTAAAGAGGATCTATTTTATTCCCAAAATTTCGCGCAAAGATACGACCGGCCAAAATTTTTATCCGCGGGCTGTTTATTTTATTCAAAATATCTTGTTTTTGATGATCCAAAGCCTCATGAAAGAGCTTGCTTTCCTTTTTCTCCTGAAAAGAAAAAAAACCATCCTGATAAAGCGCTGCATCCGGGTCCAAATTGGGAACAAAGGGGTATTTATACGCACAATGATGCTGGATAAATTCAAAAAATCTTTGCCAGTGGAGACGAATTTTCTCCATGTTTTCATTTGCTGATTGTTGTGAGGCATCCGGCATCTTGTTCCAGAATCTTTCAAGGGCCGGCAATACAATTAACGCATCTGCAGGTCTTTTTCTTATGACAAACGTATCATTTAAATCCACTATTGTATCCAGACCTGAAATATCATCTAAATCAAGCCGTAACCAGAGGCTTTGATTTTTATAAACCACAGACTGGCCAAGATGGATAACAGGTGCCATATAATTCACTTTTGACCCAAAAGATGTAGACACCATCAAGCAGATTCTAAATCGTTTGTTCTGTACACTAAAATCCTTTTTAATGCTGTTTATTCTAACTTCATCTCTTGTTTTATTAAAAAAATCAAGGCAGTATCTCCAGATATCCTTTTGTTGAAACCATTTTTTGCTCAGCTCTATGACAGCTTCAACATCACTCATGGCTTCATGAGCCCGGCCTGATGTGACAAAATTATTTTCTTTGGCAATCAATTCAAGTTTCAGACTGGATTTCCCATCTATTTGCGGCCACAGCAAGCTATCTGGATGGAAAATCCTGAAGATGACACTAATCGGAAGGATATCCATTCTGGAACACCCATTACTGTATTGATGGGTATAAGGGTCCAAAAGATTACGATAAAATGTGAACCTTAAAAATTCATCGTCAAACCCGAGAGAATTATACCCCAGACTTATGGTACCAGGCGTGTTTAAAAGTTTATGAATTTTAAGGGCTGCTTTATACTCACCAATACCGGACGATAATTCATCAGGGGTCAAACCATGGGTTAAAAAAGCCCCTGGTGAAGGCACAATGTCTTTTCGCAAACGAATTGTGATTGTCTGCCTGTCAATTTCATTGAGATTGAGATCGCACCGGATACAGGCAAATGTCAGGATTTGATCAAATGCGTGATTTAAACCAGAGGTTTCAATATCATAAAACAGATAGGTTTTCATTTCTCTTTTTTAATCTCCAGTTGAGTTTGCCCGCCATGCCGGACAAACCAAAAAAGGGAACAAAGAAATCTCTTTGTCCCCTAATGGTATAATTATATAAAAAAAGACTATCTTTTTGAAAACTGGAAGCTTGCTCGTGCGCCTTTTTTGCCGTACTTTTTACGTTCTTTTTTCCTGGCATCTCTCGTAAGAAATCCAGCACTTTTTAAAACGCCTCTTAAATCAGGATCTAAAAGAACAAGTGCTTTGGAAACACCAAGACGAATGGCACCGGCCTGACCGGATTTCCCACCGCCCATTACCGTTACTTTTACATCAAAAACATCACTTTTTTCAGTGAGGACCAATGGAGATGAAAGCAAATCTCTTGTTACATTTAATTCAAAGTATTCGTTCAGGTCTTTATTATTGACCACAATTTTACCATTACCGGGCGTTAACCATACTTTGGCTACAGAATCTTTTCTTTTACCAGTCGCGTAAAATACATTTTCACTTTCCATTGATATCTATTGCGTCCTTTTTCTTAAATTTCAACAGCTTCAGGTTTTTGAGCAGCATGGGGGTGCTGGTCGCCTGTGTATACAAATAATTTTCTGCCAAGTTTTCTACCCAGTCGGTTTTTCGGAAGCATACCCTTAACGGCCTTTTTAATAAGCTCTTCAGGTTTTTTCTCCAGCAGTTCTTTTGCTGTAGTGGATTTAATGCTGCCAATATACCCTGAATGGCGGTAATACGTTTTTTGTTCCATCTTTTTACCTGTCATGCGGATTTTATCGGCATTGATGATAATCACCCAGTCACCGGTATCAACATGGGGAGTAAAAAGAGGGTTATGTTTCCCACGAATTCTATAGGCCACCTGGGATGCAAGTCTGCCAAGAATTTTATCTTTTGCATCAATGATGCACCAATTTTCTTTGTTGTCTGATCTTTTTGCACTATATGTATATTTTTTCAATTTCCTCAACGCTCCTAATTCATAATCACAATCAGCGATATCTACATGATTTTAGGGATTGTGTCAAGCAAAATTTAAAGTTCTATCTGCTTTCCTTTTTTTAATTGAGGGGTTCCAAATGCCTTGGATTCTTTTCCTGCTGATAAGCGGCTGGAGGTTTTACAGGACACTTCTGCATTCAAAATACCACCGTTCTCAACAATAAGGTCTTTGCACTCTACTTTGCCGGCACATTTCCCTGTGGAAAGGATAATTAATTCCTTGGTGGCAGTCACTTCTCCTTGAAAATTACCCCCAATGGTAATGCTTGATACCTTTGTAGCACTGGAATTCACCAGTCCATCCTCGGCGATAATAACCACATCTCCTTCAATGGTACCGGTTACCTGACCCTTAATAATTAATTTTCCACTGCTTGATATCGAGCCTTCAATTTTCAGCTCTTTATCAATAATTGAAAGATTTTTGCTGGTTTTCTTTCCCACTTGATATCTCCTTAACTTGCCTGTAATTGAATATCTATAAATATTTTACCGACTTCTTTTCCGTTCAAAGTCGTTAGTACATAATAATGCTGCCCTTTTTTATTCAGGGAGTAGCGTTCCATCAAGACCCCTTTGGCAGTGTCTATTTCATAGCCGCGATCTTCACCACTGTTGTTGGAAAGATTCCCGACAAACCCTTTAAAATTAACGATATATTTTGATGGATCTATAATACCTGTAAGAATATCCTCAATCACCAGTTTGTCGCCCTTAACAAGTTTTACATGACTGTAGTTATCAACTATTTTAAGTGTATTATTTATTCTTAATTTGTATTGTAAAATTGACGTGTCACTTGACTCACTGACGGTAAGCTGTCTCATTGCCTTTGAATCTTTTGTATTAACATCTAAAAAAACACTGCCGCACTTATAAAAATCTTTTTTTGCCTCAATTCTCGTTGATTCATTGACAACCAGTCTTTTTTTCATATCATTAAAGCCATTGCCCAGACCGATCACATCAACGCTAAGTCCTCTCTCATAGTTTGCAACAATATCATGAACTTGAATCAGATCCCCTTTATTAATTTTCAACCGCTGCATTTTCCCAACAACAACAGGAATGGAATCATTCACCGAAATAATCATATATTGCATTTGAGGTTTTTTTAAATCAATACCCGGAGTTTTCGGAATAATTTCCAGAAGTTCCATAAAGCCGTTAATGGCAAAAATATGCTGCCGAACCTTTACTTCCAAGGGAAGAAATTTAGCGGACTCAATACCAAATGCCGGGATTTTACAGATGTGATATGCATAATAGGTTGCCGATCTTAACTGCTCTTTATGAATTGAATCCGGATGATTGGTTTTATGATTATTAAAATGAAAAAAATGCTCTTTATTTTCAATATGCCGATTAATTTTTTCGATCACCTTTTTAGCCATTTCCTCAAGATGGATATCTTCCTGGGAATCTCCCCTTTTTAAAACCGAATCATCTGTGATGATGGATTGCCCGAACCTGTTCGGATTTTTCTTCTCGGTCTCCCATTTGTCAGAATAAATACCAGACCCTTCATGAAGATTTATAAAACAATCACTTTCACAAATTAATTTTTTTAAGACATCGACAACCTTGGTTTCATAGTTGGAAATATTATCATCTAAAAACTTGCGATTCATATCCTGGTTGATCTGTCTTTCTTTCTTTAAAATAGAAGGGAAATTTGCTCTTGGCACAACAATCAGATTACCTTTTTCAAGTAAAAAATCTGCATAAAAATCTGCTGCAAGAAATCCGCCGGGTTCATCTCCCTGGATTCCACCAATAATCAGTAATGTTTTGCCAGGGTTAGAGCCATTGATTCGGTAGACGTGGAGTTCATTTTCTTCACCCTCAAAAAAGACGGTATGAATTTTTTGCCCTGCCAGAACCTGACTGCAACATAACACGATAAAGCTTATTGCAAGCACAAACATCTTTATGAGTTGTGATATCGTCTTCATCCCACTTATTCCGCCTCGGTGATATTGATCAGTTCTTCAAATATCAATTGGGCCTGCTCATTAAAAATAAAAATGGACGCCTTTTTGAAAAAATCCGGGTCTGCCTGGTTTTTAATTCTGAATTTAACCGGTTTAAAATGGGCAATTGAAAAATACTGCCCTTTTTTGTACTCAGATGGAACACCATCTTTTAAAGCAGAGGTCGGCACCACAAGCCATTGATCTTCAGATTCATTCCCAGGCTTTAATACGGCAAATATTCTTCCCGAGACATCTCCTGATTCAGTAGAGATATTTCGAATATCAAACCGAACCAGAAGATCTCCATTTCTCCTATCCTTTTTCACAGTAAATTTCTCTATGCTAATCGTTTTTCTAATCTCTTTGGACGGTTCAATTTCAGGCGCCAATTCAGGTAATTGCACGGATTCATCCATCTCATTTATTTTAGGTTCAATTAAAGACTTTTCTTGTTTGGTCATTGATGATTTATCTGTTTTGTCCCCCTCCTCAACAGGCTCGGCAGGGATAGGTTTTTTCTCTTCAACTTCGGCAACAACTGGTTTGTCAGCTTTTTTATTTTCAATCGGTTTTTTAATTGGTTTTTTAATCCCGGGTTCTTTTCCTGAAATAACAAGCCTTGCCATTAATATTTCTTTTTTGCTGGTGAGTTCATCAACCTGTTTCTCAGCTAAAATAAGCTTGGCTTTTGTCAGTCTGGCATCTTTGGACAAACCTGTATAAAGGTAATAAAACAAAACGGCCGACACAAAACAAACAACACTAGTAAAGAAAAGAATTTTTACAAAAGTTTTTAAATACTCGCCTGATTTCATTTTACCGAAATCGTCAATAATAAGAATTCTTGTCTTTCGATCCTGCTTGTAGGGCTTTGGTTTGGATCGAGCTATTTCTCTTTCCAGCTCTCTTGATATATCTTCCATAATCCACCTTTATTAACCAGTTTTAACTTTTTTGTTCCCTGGGTAGAAAACCCGCTGGATTCATATTCCTGAAAAAAAGTAACCTCACATGTCTTTTTTTTATGTTTTACTTTAAAGTCTCTGCCGAGCACATTAATAAAATTATATTTTTTTGCAATGGCCCGCTTTCTTTGAACCCACCTTTTTTTATTCATTCCATCCGAGTAAAAATTGGCCGCATAAAACCCGGCATACTTATCCATATCTCTTGCCGACCATGCAGACAGCCACTGATTGACGGTTTCAAGAACTAAATCTTTTTTTGCAATGGGTTGTACCAGCATGTCTGCAGCGGCAAGCAAAGGTGAATTTACTGTTTGAAAATTTTTTAAAATACTTTGAAAGGTATCTCCAATAATCTTGTAATTCTTACTTTGCTCTTCCAGGAATAATTCTCTTTTTCCAATTAAGATCTTTTTATCTTTAAACATTAAAGAATAATCAAATAAAACCACAAAAATATGATTATGGTAATAAATCCCTGTCCTGTCCGCACTAATGATTAAGCTTGAATCAAGCTTATCTGCCAGCTTTCTTATTTCAAACCATTGCTCCCACCAGCTGATATCAGGTAAGTATTGAGAGGAATAAAATGACAGGTAATCATGATAGCTCCCCTTTTCAATGGCTTTAATCCACCGGCCTAATAGAGCGGTAATATTTTTCTCCTGCTTGATAAGCGCTGCTTTGTCGATCTTATCAATTTCCTCAACAATGATCACAGGAGTGGAATTCAAATTTACATAGTCTGAAAGTTTTATAATATTATGATTTTCCAATGCAATACATCCATTTGAATCCATGGGTTTCAGCTTTTTATTTGTACCATGTATCCAGATGGCTGATCCGTTTTTTCCTGCTCTTTTATCAATAAAATTGGGGTAATCTGTGGGAAATGCTTTTTCCCCGTATATCGGGGACAGATATTTATCTTCATATTCGTCATATAAAAAATATATACCTTCGGGTGTTTTCTTATCCCCTGCTTTTTGTTTAACACCAACTGTTTCTCCTGTGGAGCAGGCAGCTTGAAACCCAACGAACAAATCAGGAGTCTTAGACGTATAAAGGAACAGGGTCTGAGTTTTTTTCTCAACCAGGATTGCATTCTCATTTTCAGGCAATTTAATAATAGAGGAAGGCCATGGTTGGTTATCTGCAAAAATGATAGAGCCGTATGGCAATAATATGTGTATCGCCACTATCAATAATAACAGATTCAGTCTATTTAAAGATCGTTTCTTTTTCATCTAAATTAACAATTCCACCTCTTTTTGGGTTTACCTCTTTTAGCATCCAAAATTTTGGGATGGTGCATTATGCTATATTAACCTTTATGTGCTGGTATGCTTTTTGTGATGCTTTTCTACCACTGGACGTTCGAAGTACCAAGCCAATTTTCAATAAAAAGGGTTCTACAACATCCACCAGTGTATCAGTTTCTTCCTGCAATGTTGCTGATATTGCTTCAATCCCAACGGGTCCGCCTTTATAAAAATCTATTATTGTTTTTAAATAGTTTCTGTCAAGCGAAGTGAGTCCCAGTGCATCAATCCCTTCAAGTTCAAGCGCTGCCTGTACACTCTTTTTGGTGACGTTCCCATTTGATTTTACCTGTGAATAATCTCTGACCCTTTTCAGCAGCCTGTTTGCAATTCTTGGGGTCCCCCGGGATCGGACTGCAAGCTCTGCTGCACCATTATCCGAAATAATCGTATTTAAAATATGCGCAGACCGTTTAATGATGATAATCAATTGTTCCTTTGAATAAAAATCAAGGGTACGAAAGATACCAAACCGGTCCCTTAACGGAGAGGACAAAAGACCAACCCTGGTGGTTGCACCGATAAGAACAAACTGCTTAAGCCGATATCGATGACTCCTTGCATGAATACCCTTATCAAATATAAAATCCACAGCAAAGTCTTCCATGGCAGGGTATAAAAACTCCTCAACGACCTTTGGAATCCGATGAATTTCATCTATGAAAAGGATATCTCCTTCACCCAGATTGGTTAATATCCCAATGAGATCTCCCCCCTTCTCCAGGGTAGGCCCGGAAGTAACGGTTAAATCCTTTCCCATTTCATTGGCAATAATATGGGCAACGGTTGTCTTGCCCAAACCGGGCGGCCCATGAAGCAATATGTGTTCTAAAGGTTCGTTCCTCATTTTGGCAGCCTGCATGGCAATCTTAAAGGTTTCCACCGTATCATTCTGCCCGACATACTCTTTAAAACTTGTGGGTCTTAAAGATATAATATCAGAAGATATATCATCGGAGGTGCTGTTTGATGTAACAATACCTTTTTTATCAGAAGAATAAGAAATTATATCATCACTCATCTTTTATCTTCTCTCCCCCAAAAATCTCATCAAAAAGTTCTTCCGGTGTTGATATGGTGATATTTTTTTGAAACGCTTCTTTAATCATCCTTTTTGCAGATGTCTGGGAATGCCCCAATTGCTCTACAAGAACATCTGCAACCTGTTGGCTGATATTAAACATCTCAACGGGAATTTTATCTTGATCATCCTCTTTCGTATGATCGGTTACAGCGATAAATTTTTCTACTTTACCATGAAGGGTTGCAATAATTTTTTCAGCTGTTCTTTTGCCGATCCCACTTAAGCCTGTCAAGAATGAAACATCTTTTTTTTCTATGGCACTTGCCATCTCACCAACCGGCCGGGTCATTGCTTTAACGGCTTTCATGGGACCGATGGCATCAACGGTAATAAATGTTTGAAAAAACTCTTTATCCTCAAGTGTTTCAAAACCAATGAGTACGGGTTTGGGTTGTCTTTCTGTCTGATGATAATAAATATATAACGAAACAACAGCTTCATTTAATTTTTGAGACATTACTTTCTCAACCATCTGCGGATTCAATAAGACTTCATATCCAATGTTACCTGCGAGCAGCAAAATGCCGTCAGATTCAAATTTTAAAATTTTTCCTTCAAGGTATCCGATCATAATTTTCTTTTGGTCATAATTTTCTTTTATGTCTGTAATATCCGGTTAAAGCGAGCCCCAGTGCATCTGATGCGTGAAAGGGTCGAATCGGTTCCCCGTGGTTTAATAAATTACGAACAGCCCTTTCCATCTGGTGTTTGTCTGCACTCCCATTTCCTGAAACAATTTTTTTAACTTGTCTTACAGGAATTTCTTCCACATCAAGTCCCGATTTATATGCCGCCACAAGAAGGACACCTGAAACTTTACCCAGCATAATACCTGATCCAGGGTATTTTTCAAGGGAGTATATGTCCTCTATTACCACATAATCCGGTTGCTGTTTACAAAGGAAATCTAAAGTCCTGGAATAAATAGTATGAAGTCTTAAATGAATGGGATCTTTTGCATCAGTTGCAATGCTGCCAAATGAATACCCAAGTATTTCTTTTCTGTTACCTTCTATAACGCCAATACCGGTACCGGCTAACCCCGGGTCAATACCTACCACTTTTATCATAAAAATTTATAGAACTATTTTAAACTTTTTAATTTCTTTTGTGCATATTTGGCTTCATTTGAGTCAGGATGTTTTTTCACCAGCTCTTTTAAAATAAGTCTTGCATTGGCTTTTTCACCCAGTTCTGCAAATGCATACCCCTGTTTTAGCCTTGCTGCGGCAAGCTTATTGCCGTTTGGATACTCTTCCAAGACTTTCTGGTACTCCAAAATTGCTTTCTCAAACCATTTTTCAGCATAATAACTGTCGGCAATCCAAAATCTGGCATTATCTGCATTATCAGATTCCGGATATTTATTGATAAAGTTTTCAAACTGAATGCGGGCGTTTTCTTTATCGCCATCGTCAAATAATTTCTTTGCAAAATCATATAACTGCTGCTCGGAACTCTTTACAGAACTTTCAGATGCCACAGGAAGGGGGATAATCTCTCCTCCGGCTGACGGCTCAAATCCCATATATTTTTCCAGTTTGATTATCTTTTCATAATTTTTTGAAATAGCCTGATCAAGTCTTTCAAGTTTTATATCTATTGCCTGCCTGTCTTTTTGACTATAATCTTCAAAGCTATGATTCATTTCTTCTATCAAACCTTCAATTCTCTGGAGATCTTCTTTGCTGGTTTGAATATTGTATTTCAGTTCTGCATACTCTTCGGGGCTGATACTATGGCTTTTTTCAAATTTTTTTTCTATATTTTCAAGCTCTTGCCTAAGTTCTGTCTGATTCTCTATTAATGCTTCTTTTTGCCTGGAAAGCTGCCGATTATTTTCCATTTCTATGGCTGCCACCCGATTTTCAAGCGACACAAATTTCTGGGGTTCTACACAACCGCAAAGAAAAGCTATAGCAACCACACTATAAAAAAAATATTTAATTCTCATAACCAAACTCCCAAAATCAAAAGAGCTTAACAACTCAGGCGCAACACCCTGAACAATAGCATTACGCCTGAATCAAATCCGATTTATTCCACTTGATCAAATAAATTTGGATTAATTAATTGCAAAATGAGCACGCCTGTTTTTTCTAAAGGCACTTTCTGTTTTATTTGAATCTAAAGGCTGTTCTTCACCATAACTGATGGTATTCATGCGAGAAGCAGAAATACCAAGATTGATCAAATACGTTTTGGCAGTGTTGGCGCGACGTTCGCCCAATGCAAGGTTGTATTCAGTTGTACCGCGTTCATCACAATGGCCTTCAATGGTTACAGAAACTTTGTAACTTGTTTTTAACCATGCAGCCTTTTCTTTTAACACCATTTTAGCCATGGAACTGAGTTCAGAGCTGTCATATTCAAAATGAATATCCTGGTTTTCAAACCGATTTTTTGCCGCCATGATTTTGGCTTCTTTAAGTGCCTTTTCATTGGCCATCTGATCATTAAGATTTTGCTGTGCAATGCGGGCAGCTTCTGCTTCTGCTTTAGCCTTTGCAGATGTTTCAGCTTCAACTTTTGCCTGATCTTCTATGGTTGTTGCATCAGACACGACCGTTTTTTTTGCACATGAGACAGTAAAAAAAAGTCCTGCTACAAGAATTGCCATTACCAGATTAATCCACACTCTGTTTTTCATACCGTTATCTCCTCCTTGTTCAATTAATTAAATATCTAAAATCAATTCTCTTTTCTTTTTGACATTGACCAGGCAGGTTGGGTCTGTTTGCCTTTTATCCTTAAAAGTCTTCGAGGGTCTGATCCGGATGCATTCATAACAAAAATTCTTGGAATACCCCCCTCACGGGTTGATGTAAAGGTTAACATACTGCCGTCCGGTGACCAGGA
>Ga0164318_10005149_pt1 | contig 12641 bp, 8 predicted proteins | sample GuaBasSedimGuay9_FD_113734 | JGI IMG/M metagenome (GOLD analysis project Ga0164318, IMG submission 113734) | Subseafloor sediment microbial communities from Guaymas Basin, Gulf of California, Mexico - Guay9, Core 4571-4, 0-3 cm | ecosystem: Environmental > Aquatic > Marine > Hydrothermal vents >... | reverse complement strand
CAGTACCGGCCGGGATGAGACGACCCATGATGACGTTTTCCTTGAAGCCGCGCAGTTGGTCGACCATACCGAGCGTTGCCGCCTTGGTCAGTACCCGCGTGGTGTCTTGGAACGAGGCCGCAGAGATGAAACTCTCGGTTGCCAACGACGCCTTGGTGATACCCAAGAGCAGACTGTTGGCGGTTGCCGGCTCACCGCCGGCGTTTTCAACTCGCAGGTTTTCGCCGCGGAACAGATACCTGGGAACTTGTTGGTCCAACAGGAAGTCCGTGTCTCCCGGGTCGACAACCTTCACGAACCGCATCATCTGGCGAACCATCACCTCAATGTGCTTGTCGTTGATGGCCACACCCTGGGATCGGTAGACCTCCTGAATGCGGTCCACGAGGTGGCGCTGCATTTCCTGCTCGCCGAGGATCGACAAGATATCGTGCGGGTTGATCGCACCTTCGGTCAGCGGGTCACCAGCCTGTGTGAACTCACCCTCTTGAACCGAGACGTGGGCATACCGTGGAATGGCGTATTCACGGTGTTCATCACCCTCGCCCTCGACGACGATACGGCGTTGGCCGCGGACCGGCTCGGTAACCCGAACCGTGCCGTCGATCTCGGAGACGACTGCAGGATCCTTTGGCTTCCGGGCTTCAAAGAGCTCTACAACCCTGGGCAAACCGCCAGTGATATCCTTTGTTTTGGATGACTCTCGTGGAATTTTGGCCAGAACGTCACCCACGGCGACCTTCTCGTTCTCCCCAATCGTCAAATGAGCGCCAATCGGAAGTTGATAGCGTCGCTCTTCGCCATCGGCAGCCTTGACTTCGATTGTCGGGATCCTCTTGCCGGAACCCAAGGGCTCGATGACAATCTTGTGGGCATGGCCCGTCAATTTATCAATCTCTTCTCGGACATTTTCGCCTTCGACGAGGTCGATGAAGTGGGCCGTTCCCGACACTGCGGTCAGAATGGACGAGGTGAATGGGTCCCACTCGACGAGAATCGAACCCGGCTCAACCTCCTGACCATCCTTGACTTCCAGTCTGGAACCGTAGGCAACCGAGTACCTTTCCTTCTCCCGCTGGCGCTCATCGAGGATGACCACCTTACCGGTCCGTGAGATGGCAATCTGTTGGCTTTCCCGGTTTTCCACTGAGTTGATCTGGAGGAATTTGACGGTACCCGCGTGGGTCGAAATATGCTGGGATCGATCCCCCCCGGTCGTTGCTGTTCCACCATAGTGGAAGGTCCGCATTGTCAACTGGGTTCCAGGTTCACCAATCGATTGTGCAGCGATGATACCGACCGCTTCACCAAGTTCAACGATTCTGCCGGTGGCCAACATCCGGCCGTAACACAACTGGCAGATACCACGCTCAGTCTCGCAGCTCAGTGCGGACCGGATCCGGACCCGGTCGATTCCGCTCTCTTGAATCTGCGATGCCAGGGCCTCGCTGACCAATGTGTTGACACCACAGATCAGTGACCCCTCGATCGGGTCGTAGATATCCTCGGCAACAACGCGACCGACCAGACGATCTCGCAGTTGCTCCAGAATCTCTCCACCCTCGCTGATCGCGGTGACCTCGATGCCGTTTTCCGTCTCGCAGTCATGTTCGACCACGATAACGTCCTGCGCAACATCCACCAGACGTCGGGTCAAATATCCCGAGTCCGCCGTCTTCAACGCTGTGTCGGCCAAACCCTTACGCGCACCGTGGGTCGAAATAAAGTACTGAACCACCGACAAACCCTCACGGAAGTTCGCCGTAATGGGCGTCTCCATGATTTCGCCCGAAGGCTTGGCCATCAGGCCTCGCATGCCGGCCAGCTGGCGAACCTGCTCCCGACTGCCTCGGGCGCCGGAATCCGCCATCATGAAGATCGGGTTGTAGCCACCTTCTTCCTGATCAATGCTGGAGATCTGATCGAACATTTCGTGGGCAACGCTCTCGGTGACGTTGTGCCAGATGTCGATCACCTTGTTGTGCCGTTCACCGTCGGTGATCAGACCCTGGCCACGCTGCTTTTCGATCTCGTCAACCTGGGCATGAGCCTTTTCAATCAGAGCGGCCTTGGTCTCCGGAATCACCATGTCAGTGCTGGACAAAGAAAGGCCGGATTTCGTCGCATAGTGGAACCCGGTTTCTTTCAACGTATCCAACAAAACGATCGTCGCATCGTGGCCCAACAGCATGAAAGAGTAGGCCACCAGGTTCTGAAGGCCCTTTTTCTTGAGCTGGCCGTTGATGAATGGAAGCCCTTCAGGCATCTCCATGTTGAACAGCACCCTGCCGACCGTCGTCTCCAGGAGCATGTTCTCCACCTCGATCACGTCGGCGTGCTGGAGATCCTGGCTACCGCCCTGGGCGACGAGGTCGACAAGTTTGCCCGTGTACCGCATCTGGATCGGGGCCTGGGTGCCCATCACATCCTGTGAGAAGGCCAAATAGACCTCTTTAGCTGAGGCGAAGGTCTTGCCCGCTCCTTTGGCCAGGTAGTTTTCGGTCGTCAGATAGTACATACCGATGACCATGTCCTGGGAGGGAACGGCCAATGGACGCCCACTGGCTGGAGATAAAATATTCCTTGAAGACATCATCAGGATATGAGCTTCGAGTTGAGCCGCAGGCGACAGAGGGAGGTGGACCGCCATCTGGTCACCGTCAAAGTCCGCGTTGTACGCAGCACAGACTAACGGGTGAATCTTGATCGCCTTGCCTTCGACCAGCACAGGGAGAAAGGCCTGAATCCCCAGGCGGTGGAGCGTCGGCGCCCGGTTGAGCAGCACCGGATGCTCCTTGATCACGGCCTCCAGGGCATCCCAGACGTCCGGAGTTTGATCCTCCACCAGTTCTTTGGCCATCTTGATCGTCGTGGCCAGACCACGACTTTCCAATTCCCTGTATACGAATGGTTTGAACAGCTCCAAGGCCATCTTCTTCGGAAGCCCGCACTGGTTGATCTTGAGATCAGGTCCAACCACGATGACCGAGCGCCCGGAGTAATCGACGCGCTTGCCCAATAGGTTCTGGCGGAAGCGCCCCTGCTTGCCCTTGAGATTGTCCGACAGGGATTTCAAGGGGCGATTGTTCGAACCCTTGATGACTCGCCCACGGCGCCCATTGTCGAACAGGGCATCCACGGCTTCCTGCAACATCCGCTTTTCGTTACGGACAATCACCTCCGGCGCCCGAAGGTCCAGAAGTTTTTTCAGGCGGTTGTTGCGGTTGATCACCCGCCGGTAGAGGTCGTTGAGGTCAGAGGTGGCAAACCGGCCACCATCCAGGGGAACAAGAGGCCGGAGCTCGGGAGGGAGCACGGGGATGACCTCAAGGATCATCCACTCGGGTCGGTTGCCCGACCGGCGCATGGCCTCGACAAGCTTGAGTCGTTTGGCGGCCTTCTGACGACGCATGACCGAAGTCTCGGTCCGCATCAACATCCGAAGTTCCGCGGCCATCTCATCGAGGTCCAATCGCTCCAGAAGAGTGCGAATGGCCTCGGCACCCATCGATGCGACAAAGGCTTCGCCGAATTCGTCTTTGGCTTCCCGGAACTCCTCTTCGGCCAGGACCTGTTTCTCTTCCAGAGAAGTATCACCAGGGTCTATGGTTACGTAGGCCTCAAAGTACAACACTCTCTCGAGAGAGCGCATGGTCATATCCAGCAACAGACCGATACGGGACGGGAGGCCTTTGAAAAACCAGACGTGTGATACCGGTGCAGCCAGTTCAATGTGCCCCAGCCGTTCACGGCGGACCTTGGACTTGGTAACTTCGACGCCGCATTTGTCACAGACGACGCCCCGGTACTTCATTCTCTTGTACTTGCCGCACAGGCATTCCCAATCCGTCGTCGGACCGAAGATCTTGGCGCAGAAAAGACCATCGCGTTCGGGCTTGAACGTTCGATAGTTGATGGTCTCAGGCTTGATCACTTCACCGTGGGACCACGACCGGATTTTCTCCGGACTGGCCAGACCCAACCGAATTGCGTTGAAGTCGTTCAACGGCTTTGGCTTCTCGAAGAAATTGCGAACTTCTGACAAGGGCGTGTGTTGCATTCACAATCTCCTTTATTCGTCTTCCTGCTGAAGCAGTTCGACATCCAGACCCAAGGCCTGCAACTCGCGGACCAACACGTTGAAAGATTCGGGGAGCCCAGGCTCCTCAGGCACCTGACCCTTGACGATCGACTCATAGACCTTGGCCCGGCCGTCGACATCGTCGGATTTGACCGTCAACAGCTCCTGAAGGGTGTGAGCGGCGCCATAGGCCTCGAGAGCCCAAACCTCCATCTCACCGAGACGTTGTCCACCGAACTGGGCCTTACCGCCCAGTGGCTGTTGGGTGATCAGGGAGTATGGCCCGATCGAGCGTGCATGAATCTTGTCGTCAACCAGATGGCTGAGCTTGAGCATGTAGATGTAGCCGATGGCAATCCGGTTTTCGAAAGCCTCTCCGGTCTTGCCGTCATACAGCAGGCTCTTACCGTCAACGGGCAACCCCGCCTTGTCCAGCATGTCGTGGATTTCGTCTTCGGTCGCACCCTCGAACACCGGCGTGGCAAATTTCAGGCCCAATTCGTGGCCGGCCCACCCAAGGTGGGTCTCCAGGATCTGGCCCACGTTCATCCGCGAGGGCACACCCAGCGGGTTGAGGATGATCTCGACCGGCGTTCCGTCAGGAAGAAAAGGCAGGTCCTCTTCAGGTAATGTCTGAGAGATCACACCCTTGTTTCCGTGTCGACCGGCCATTTTGTCACCAACCTGAAGCTTGCGCTTCATGGCGATGAAGACCTTGACCTGTTTGATCACGCCCGGAGGAAGTTCATCCCCTTGACGGAGCAGTTCAATCCGCTCCTGGTTCAGTTGTTCCAAGACCTCGACCTGAGACTCTGCCTGGCGGATGATCATTCCAACCTTGTCTTGCAGAACCGAGTCCTTCAGCGGCAGGTCTCGGAACTGGGCTCGGGTCAGGCCGGCCAGGACGTCCGAGGTCAAAACATCGCCCTTCTTGATCAGGACTGAACCATCCGTGGCTTTCAGGGCTGCAGTAATCTTCTGGCCTTCCAAAAGACTGGTGATCTTGGAATCCCTGACCTCCAGAATGATGCGCTTCTCATCCTCGGAGTTCTTTCGGATCCGATCAATCTCATCATTTTCGATCGTCAACTGTCGGCTGTCCTTTTCGACGCCCTTCCGGGCAAAAACCCGGACACCGACGACAACACCCTCAATTCCCGGGGGGCATTTGAGAGAGGCGTCGCGTACATCTCCGGCCTTTTCGCCGAAAATCGCCCGCAACAGTTTCTCTTCAGGCGTTAACTGGGTCTCTCCCTTGGGAGTCACCTTGCCAACCAAAATCGAACCCTGTTTAACCTGGGCGCCGACGTGAATGATACCGGCCTCATCCAGGTGGCTCAACGCACTTTCGGACACGTTGGGAATATCTTGGGTGATCTCTTCCGGCCCCAATTTGGTGTCTCGAGCCGAGGTTTCATATTCCTCGATATGGATTGAGGTGTACTTGTCGTCCTTGAGCAACTGTTCGGACACGATGATGGCATCCTCGAAGTTGTATCCGCGCCAGGGCATGAAGGCAACCAGGATGTTGTGGCCCAGCGCCAATTCGCCCAACTGGGTATTGGGCCCGTCGGCCAGAATCTGTCCCTTGAAAACCTGCTGGCCTTCTGTGATCAACGGTTTCTGGTTGATCGACGTGTTCTGGTTCGATCTCCGGAACTTCGTCATCTGATAGATGTCGGCGCCGAAGTCTCCTTCACCCTCGCCTTCGATCCTGACGATGATGCGCTGGGCGTCAACCTTGTCCACGATGCCGTCCCGGCGGCACACAACCACTGCACCGGAATCGTTGGCCACGCGACGTTCCATTCCGGTACCGACAATGGGGGACTCGGGCGAGACCAACGGCACAGCCTGGCGCTGCATATTACTGCCCATCAAGGCCCGGTTGGCGTCATCGTGCTCAAGGAAGGGGATCAGGGAGGCCGCCACAGACACGACCTGCCGCGGCGAAACATCAATGTAGTTGACCTCTTTGCGGTCGATCAGCAGAAACTCGCCGGCTGATCGAGCAATCACTTTCTCATCAACCAAGACTCCCTTGCCGTCAACTTGCGCATTGGCCTGCGCGATATTGAGGGTCTCCTCTTCCCAGGCAGGCAGGTAGAAGGCGTGGGGCTCGCCCCAAACACCGACCTTGCCGGCTTTCTTCAGCGTCGTATTGGCCTTGTCAAATGCTTCAATCAGGACTGTCTCACCCAATTGGAATTCTGAATCCCCTACCTGGGTAATCCGCACGTGGTCCAGAACCCTGCCGCCCTCAACCTTCTTGTAGGGCGATTCGATGTAGCCCATCGGGTTGAGGCGGGCATAGCAGGACAACGAGGAAATCAGTCCGATGTTCGGACCCTCAGGGGTTTCAATCGGACAAATCCGTCCGTAGTGGGTCGAGTGTACGTCTCGAACCTCGAATCCGGCCCGCTCACGCGAAAGTCCGCCAGGCCCGAGGGCCGACAACCGCCGCTTATGTGTGACCTCCGAGAGAGGGTTCGTCTGATCCATGAACTGCGAGAGCTGCGAAGAACCGAAGAACTCGTCGACCGATGCAATCACCGGTTTGGAGTTGACCAGGTCCCGAGGCATTGCCGAGTCGATATCGGGATGGATGGACATCTTCTCCTTGATCGCCCGCTCCATACGCACCAATCCGATACGGAACTGGTTTTCCATCAACTCGCCGACCGTTCGAACCCGCCGGTTGGCCAGACTGTCGATATCGTCGACGCGTCCGAGATCCCTGTGCAACCGCAACAAATAGGTCACCAACTCCCGGAAGTCCTCGACATCAAGAATGCGTTGACCGAGGTCCTTGTCCAGACCCAACTTGGCGTTGAACTTGAATCGGCCGACCGCAGAGAGGTTGTATTTTCTCTCGTCGAAGAAGAGACCGTTAAAGAGTGTGGTTGCAGATTCTTCGGTTGGGGGGTCACCGGGACGTTGCCGCCGGTAGATCTCCATCCGCGCATCCATCTGTGAGGTCGAAGAATCCTTCTCCAGCGTCAGGTGCAGGATTTCTCCAACGGGGTCCCAATCAGGGAAGACCAGCGGGAGGGTCCGAATACCAATCTCTTCGGCGTAGGCCAACAACTCATCAGTGACCCGGCTATTGGCCCGTGCGAAGTCTTTGACCTCACCAGTTTCCGGATCAACAATATCGTCAACCAGAATTGCACCGATCAGTTTCTCGGCATCGACCTTGACGTTGTGAGTCTTGCCCTTGGCGCCCGCATTTTCCAGCCGGGTTCGCAGCGCTGCATCCAGCTTGAGGTCGGCAAACAGGTGCGGATCCTTGACCTGTCTGAACCTCTGGCCTTCTCTCCGTTCCCCATCGATATCGAGAATTCGGCAATCCAGCGCCAACGTCGCCTTCTTTTTCTTGGCATCCAATTTGACGTCGATTACGGTACAAAACGACTTCAGGATCATCGAATCAGTCTCGAGCTCGGGACTCAGGGCCCGGAGAAAGACTGTGCCGGGAAGGCGCCGCTTCCGGTCGATACGAACCCAAAGGATCTGCTTGTTGTCGTACTCGAATTCGATCCAGGACCCGCGATAGGGCACGACCTTGGCCAGGAAGTGGTTTGGCCCTTCGAGGGTAAAGAAGACACCCGGTGAACGGTGAAGCTGAGAGACAATGACTCGTTCGGTTCCATTGATGATGAAGGTACCGCTGTCAGTCATCAACGGGAGTTCACCGAAATAGAGCTCCTCTTCCTTGAGGTCACGGAGCTGCCGAGACCCGTCTTCTTCGGTGTCGAACGTTACCATTCGGAATGTCAACCGGATGGGGACGGCATAGCTCATACCTCGTTTTCGACACTCGTCATCCGCGAAGGTCAAACGGAGCGCCACCGAAGTTCCACAAGTATTGCAGATCTCGATACGATTTCGATTTGCCTTGCCACAACCCGGGCATACCACCTCAAACTCGTGCGGCGCACCGGCCTTGAATCGTGCACTGCAGTGCTCACAGGTCAGACGGAGATGTTCCAATCCCTGCATTCGTCCGCAACGGCACGACCAGTTCCCGATTTCATAACGGATGAACTGCAGTTCGCAGGTCTCCCGGAAGTCGGTGAACGGAAAAATCGTCGTCAGGACCGATTGCAGCCCGCTATCGGCACGCTCCTCAGGGAGGAGATCCATCTGAAGGAAATCCTCGTAGGAGCTCCGCTGGACCTGAATCAGGTTTGGCAACGGAATCGTTGATTCATTTTTTGAAAAACTCTTACGCCCAGTGGGGCTAGTTGTCATGGAGACACCCTCCCGGCCAATGAAGACGCGGGGAGACAGATCTCTCCCCACGTCTGCAACTTCTTGTGAGACTGAACTTCCCCATGAATGTCACGCGCCTTATACCGGCAGGATCGGATTCTGTTTGGGTCAGGGCGCAGCTGTCCGCGCCCTGCCCCAGCGACCCCGAAATGCCGATATTTACAGTGCATCCAATAGGACCATCCGTCTCGGGTGTCAGGCCCGGCTTTGGGTGGGACATTCCCACCCATGGCCTGATCAGCCCGAATAATTACCGACCTCAATTGGACAATTCTCACCAGAATCGCCCAATCCAGGTCCGAGCCGCTCAGTTACTTGATCTCAACCTGGGCGCCGGCGTCCTCGAACTTCTTCTTGGTCTCCTCGGCTTCGTCCTTGGAGACGCCTTCCTTCACCTTGACCGGGGCGCTTTCAACCAACTCCTTGGCCTCTTTCAGCCCCAAGGAGGTGACCTCTCGCACGGCCTTGATCACATTGATTTTTTTGTCGCCGATGGAGTTCAAAACAACGTCAAACTCGGTCTGCTCTTCAGCAGGTTCAGCACCTGCACCCGGAATGGCACCAGCCATCATCACGGGGCCGGCTGCTGCCGCAGAGACGTCAAATTCTTCTTCAAGAGCCTTCACGAGCTCGTTGAGCTCCATTACGGTCATGCCCTTGATGGTATCCATGAGGGTTTCGATTTGCGCCATTTTCAGTATCCTCCTTGAATTCTCAGGAATCTTGTTTCTCGGCTACCTGTGACAGGACCGAGGTCAATTTTTGTACGGGGCTGTTCAGCGCAACTGCAAGCCTTCGCATCGGCGATTGCAGGACGTACAGCATTTTCGATATCAATTCCTCACGCGTCGGCAATTCCGCAATCATTGCGGCGCCCTTCGCGTCAAGAACCTCTCCCTCGAGGAAGACTTCCTTGAAGGATAATTCCGGATTGTCCTTGATGAACTCCTTGAGAACCTTGCCCAAGGCACCACCTTCACCGGAGGTAAAAGCCAAGACTTTCGGTCCCTTGAGGTGGGGCAACAACCCTTCCTTGTCGGTACCCTCGATGGCGAGTTTCACCACCGAGTTCTTGACAACCTTGTAGGTACAGTCGATCTCTCGGATTTTACTCCTCAGATCATTGACGGCATTGACCGTCAGACCTACGTTTTCCAAGAGAAACAGGGTCTGCACCCCGTCGAAGTCCTGACGGAGGGCTTCAAACTGAACGCGCTTTTGCTCTTTGGTCAGCATCGTCCCTCCCTATTTGACTTCGAGACTCGTCAGGTCCACCTGGACCCCGGGGCCCATCGTGGAACTGAGGTAAACAGATTCGACATAACGACCTTTAGCCGTCGCAGGCTTGGCCTTCTGAATCGCATCGATCAGGCTGCGGGTGTTATCCAGCAAGCTGTCAGCCGCAAAAGAGACCTTGCCGACTGGGGCGTGAATGATCGCCGTCTTATCAACACGAAACTCAACTCGGCCGGCCTTAATTTCCTTGACCGCAGAGCTGATCTCAGGCGTGACGGTCCCTGACTTGGGGTTGGGCATCAGGCCCCGAGGACCCAGAATGCGCGCTACCTTGGATAGGCCCCGCATCATGTCAGGCGTCGTCACGACGGCATCGAAGTCCATCCAGCCGCCCTGAATTTTCTCGACCGCCTCGTCAGAAGAAAGTACGAGGTCGGCACCGGCCTCTTCGGCCGTTTTCTGGTTTGCGCCTTCACAGACTGCCAAGACAAACTTCGTCTTGCCGGTCCCATGCGGCAGCACGACAGTGCCCCGCACCATCTGATCAGCATGTTTGGGGTTGACTCCCAACCTCATGGATATTTCAACGGTCTCGTCAAATGCAGCAAACGCCGCATCCTGGACCTTTGCGATCGCCTCCTCAACGGAATAGGGCCGTTGTTCGACCCTGGAGGCTGCCTCGCGGTACTTCTTACCCTTGTGTGCCATCGGCAACCTCCTCAGCCCTCAACCTCGATTCCCATCGACCTCGCGGTGCCTTTGATGATCTGCACCGCTGCGTCGAGAGAACCGGCATTGAGGTCGGGCATCTTCGTCGTCGCTATTTCCTCGACCTGAGCCTGGCTCACGACACCCACCTTTTCCCGGTTGGGTTCGCCTGAACCTTTGTCAATTCCGGCCGCTTGACGCAAGAGGAATGACGCGGGAGGCGTTTTCGTAATGAAGCTGTAGGTCCGGTCAGAGTAAACAGTGATGATGACCGGGATGATAATCCCTTGTTCCTTCTGCGTCCGCGCGTTAAACGCCTTGCAGAAATCCATAATATTCAATCCATGTTGGCCGAGAGCCGGGCCGACCGGCGGTGCCGGTGTAGCCTGACCTCCAGACAACTGGAGCTTTATTTGACCAATGACTTTCTTTGCCATGGCTCTCCTCTCACACGAGCTTCTGGACTTGGCGAAATTCCATCTCGACCGGGGTATCCCTGCCAAAGATGGTCACCATGACCTTGACGGTGCAACGGTCGATATTGACTTCCTCGACCTCCCCGGTAAATGAGGCGAATGGACCGTCTGTGATCTTGATTCGCTCGCCTTTTTCGAAGATTTCCTTAGGCCTCGGCTTCTCCTGTGTCGCCACCGACTGGTGGAGAATCTGGTTGACTTCTTCTTCCGTCAGGGGTGTGGGTTTTCGGCCGGCGCCGACGAATCCAGTCACCTTGGGCGTATTTCGCACAAGATGCCACGCATCGTCGGTCAATTCCATTTCCACCAGCACGTAACCCGGGAAGAACTTTCTGCGAACTTCCCTCTTCTTGCCATTCCTGACCTCGACAACCGTCTCCGTCGGAACCTGGATTTCGCCAAAAAACTCCATCATCCCCAGCGCCTCGATGCGCTGTTCGAGGGTTTTCTGGACTCTGTCCTCAAATCCCGAATACGTGTGGACGATATACCACTGTTTGGTCATGAACGATCCCCTCTACGCTCTCAAGAAAAAACGCCGAAGAGCTGAAAGATCTTGTCCCGAAGGACCAGAAAGATGAGGTCACAAAAAAATAAATACAGGCCAAAGATGAACGATGCGATCACTACGACGGTTGTCGTACTGAGCACTTCTTCTTTCGAAGGCCATGTCACCTTTTTGGTCTCGACAGTGACCTCTTGAATAAAGGTCCTGAGACGATTCCACCATTTCATGCAGTCGACTCCAGTACAGGTCGAGGTCTGGCAGGCCAGGAGGGACTCGAACCCCCAACAGCCGGTTTTGGAGACCGGTGCTCTACCAATTGAACTACTGGCCTACTCTCGTTAATACGATGCCTACACCTCTTTGTGAGGAGTGTGCTTACGGCAGAACCGGCAGTACTTGTTGAACTGCAACTTGGTGGTCTGCTGTTTTTTGTTTCTGGCGGCAGTATAGTTCCGCCGCTTACACTCCGTACACTGAAGGTGAACCGTGTCCCGTGCCATTGAACCTACTCCAGGATCTCTGTGATTGCGCCGGCGCCAACGGTGCGCCCGCCTTCACGGATCGCGAATCGCAGTCCGATTTCCATGGCGATGGGCGTCAACAACTCAACCTCGAGATTGGTATTATCCCCAGGCAGAACCATCTCCACTCCCTCGTCCATGATCACCGAACCCGTTACGTCGGTCGTCCGGAAGAAAAACTGCGGCCGGTATCCCTTGAAAAACGGGGTGTGCCTTCCGCCCTCTTCCTTCGTCAATACATACACCTCAGCGCGAAACTTCAGGTGCGGCGTAATCGTTCCCGGCTTCGCCACAACCTGACCCCGCTCAACGTCCTCGCGGTTGGTTCCACGAAGCAAGAGACCAACGTTGTCGCCCGCCTCGCCGCGATCAAGCAGCTTACGGAACATCTCAACACCGGTCACAACCTTCTTCTGGGTCGGACGAATACCGACAATCTCCATCTCCTCGCCAACGTTGACCACTCCACGATCGATCCGGCCCGTCACCACGGTGCCACGTCCCGAAATCGTGAATACGTCCTCAATCGGCATCAAAAACGGCTTGTCGATCTCTCGCTCCGGCAGCGGAATGTAGCTGTCTAAAGCCTCGACCAGCTCCCAGATCGACTTGCACTCCTCAGAGTCAGGATCGTCGCTCTCGCCGGCCTTCAATGCCGAACCACGAATGATCGGAATGTCGTCACCAGGAAAGTCGTATGCACTCAACAGCTCCCGAATCTCCATATCCACGAGATCAAGGAGCTCTTCGTCATCCACCTGGTCAACTTTGTTCATGTACACGATGATGAACGGAACGCCCACCTGACGCGCCAGCAAGATGTGCTCCCGCGTCTG
>Ga0164318_10005148_pt1 | contig 12642 bp, 10 predicted proteins | sample GuaBasSedimGuay9_FD_113734 | JGI IMG/M metagenome (GOLD analysis project Ga0164318, IMG submission 113734) | Subseafloor sediment microbial communities from Guaymas Basin, Gulf of California, Mexico - Guay9, Core 4571-4, 0-3 cm | ecosystem: Environmental > Aquatic > Marine > Hydrothermal vents... | reverse complement strand
TTACTCATTTGATAGCCAGCACGAATACCTTTCTTTCCTCCAGCAAAACTAGATATACTTATTGATGACATCAATAATACTAGTAATAAAAGTTTAATTTTGGTCATATCAATTAGTTTTAGTTAAATTTCATGTTTATTGTACAAAAGTAAGGATTATTCAAATATATAATGAAAATATTTTACGAAACACCCATGATTAAAATAATTATTAAACACACAAGGGAATGATTATTTTTATCATAAGGTGTTATATATCACCAAATTAATAAAATTAAACATATAAAACGTAATAATAGGTTATACAATAAAGAAATTATTTTGTTGGTAATAAATTACACAATTCACTTAGTCATTGATACAATCTTGCCTTTGAATAATTAAACACCTAATTATTTTCTTTTTATCCAAGAATCAATTAACTTCTCAGCTAATAAATATGGGCTCTTACTATTTTCAGAGACTTCCTTTTCAGCAATAGCAAGTTCACTTTCTAAACTTTTATCCTCATAAAATATTTGTTTCAATTTAGTTTCTATTTGTTTATGAAGTCTATACAGCTCTTGTTCTTTTCTTTTTAATAAGAAATAACCATTTGATTTAGTTAGCCTTATATACTTTTGGATATGATTCCAAACATTATCAATACCGATATTATTAAAAGCAGAACAAGTATCAGCTATTGGTATCCAACCAGACTTTTGCGGTGGAAACAAATGTAGTGCATTAGCATATTGTACTTTCGACAGTTCTGCTTTCTGTACATTATCTCCATCAGCTTTATTAATAAATATAGCATCACTCATTTCAATAATACCTCGTTTAATGCCCTGTAGTTCGTCACCAGCACCAGCAAGCATCAGTAATAGAAAGAAATCTACCATCGAATGAGCTTCTATTTCGCTCTGCCCTACACCCACTGTTTCCACAAGAATAATATCAAATCCTGCAGCTTCACATAAAGTAATAGTTTCTCTAGTCTTTTGCGCTACACCACCCAAAGAACCAGAGGAAGGACTAGGACGAATAAAAGCATTCTTATCGGAGCTGAGAGCCTCCATTCTTGTTTTATCGCCAAGAATACTTCCCTTATTACGACTACTACTCGGGTCAATTGCCAATACCGCAACTCTATGACCTTTACTCGTTAGTGATTTACCAAAAGTTTCAATGAATGTGCTTTTACCAACACCTGGAACTCCTGTTATTCCAATTCTAACAGAATCAACTGTTGCCAATCTACATTTATCAAGGATTTCTTCTGCAAGAGTTCTATGTTCTAATTTTGAGCTTTCTATAATTGTAATAGCTTGCGCTAGTATGGTAATATTTCCTTCAATTATTCCTTTATAATAGTATTCAATATCTCTTTTAGCAATCTTTGAATTGCGCATTTTCTCCAAATAATTATCATTAACTGAATTAGGTTGCTGAATTGCTTCTTGAACCTTCAAGGCCGATTTTTTAGACTTATTGCTAGCCATTATTGTTATTGCTTATTAAGAATATTAATAATATCTATTTCCAATGATTGTTTTGGCATTTCAACTATGCGTCCTAATTCCTCATTATCTTTATAAAAAATAAAAGTAGGGACATATTTAATCTCCATTGCTGAAAGGTCAATATTTGGAACTTCCTTCTGTCTATTTACAGCAATAATCTTAACCATTTCCATTGGATAATCTAATGCTTCTAGAACCTTAATCATACGAGGAACTTCTCTTTGAGAATCTGGGCACCACGAAGCCATGACTATGGTTATACCCATATCGTTAATAGAATTATCGCCAGGCACAAACATATCCATATTAGGAACATAATTCTTCTCTTCCTCAAAGCTACGTTTAAAAACTTTAGCATTTATCATTCCATCCACATCAAAATTACCAAGCATAATATCATTATCCAAAGTAGAATCATATACTATTTGATTCAATCCATTGGAATCAAAAGTAATTTGAGCAATTGAAGTATATGATAAGCATATTAATATAATGCTTGTTATTAATTTAGTTTTCATTTTCTAAGTCTTCTATTTTTCTTGTATTTATTGTAGAATATATAAATATTGTATCATTTGCATTATGATGATTCATTCTTTGCAATAGTCTATCCATTGAACTTGGTAAAGCTACAAATTCTTTTTTTATGGGGCCAATATATTTCTGAATAGAATCAATTCTACTTTTAAGGTTATCTTGAGCAAAGAATAAAACATATTCAACTTTTTCATCATATTTATTAATTCTTGAGTATTGAGATGATTTGTCAATATAAATAAATCTAGAATTCCAATTGTTACTGCCACTGTAAAATCTTGGCAATAATTTAGAACCATTATTATTTGTACCTTCTATTACAATACATTTTAGCGGAGCTTTATCACTAAAATACAACATAGATTCCACTCTTGCTCTTTTATAGTAAGAAGTTGATATATACGGAAGTACAATAAAATTAATTAGTAAGAAGAAAATAAAAGAGCCTTTGGTAAATTTTTGCCAGAAATTAGAATGAAGTTTACCATCAAGCAGCGCATTCCAACCCATTACTCCAAGCATAAGATACATCGGAAGAATTGGAAAAATAAACCTTTCTTGCTTATTGGGAAAATAAGAATGAAAAGCCAAAAATATAAGTGTAGGAATAAATACAATTAACCATTTCTTTTTTGTTTTAAAGAAACCAACTAACAACATAAGTCCCCATGGTGGCACAAAGAATGCACCCAATAATAATATATAATTAAACCACTGTCCATTTGGATATTCACCACTGTTATTTAGATTGTATTCCACATAAGAAATAAACTCAGCAAATGGTCTTTTCCAAATAAAAAGGTCTATTCCTCCTTGAATTATCACAACCGAACTAATTGCGCCAAATGCATAATACATAGTATATTTAAACTTATCATTAAATAGCAATACTAGACCGATACCACCAATAAACAAAGAGCCTTGAAAGCGAATTGAGAATGCTAAAGCACCTATAAAACCAGCTATAAAATATTTTGCAAAATTCTTATTATCGTTTCTTATTAATAACCACACAGAAGCTAATAATGGAGGAATAGATACTATTTCCACTAGATTTCGGACACTAAGCCAAGGCATAAACCAAGCAAATGTTAGTACCCAACCAACTAGGTTTGCTGATTTCTTATCAGATAGTTTAAGAGTAATTTTATATGAAAGACTAATAATAAGCAAAGAATAAATTGCATGTATTAGTCTTATTAGAAACATCTTAGTGTCTGGGTTTTCTATTCCAATAAAATTAAAAAAAGACAGTATAAGATACATTATCCCCACATAGAAGAAGCTATGTCCTTTTGGTTCAGGATTCACTTGATTCCAAGGCAACCAATTATTATAATCAGCACCATTTACCCACGATTGAGCAGCTTCTATAATAAGAAAATGGTCGTCGAACATACCAAAACCTTTTGCGAGAAATACTGAAATTATTCGCAAAAACAATGCTACGAAAAGCATTGATTTTAGGCTTTCATTTCGTAAATAATATCTTATTGTATCCATATTTTCTTTTATAAATCTATAAATTCTTGAAATAAAGTTTGCAAATATGCAGCACCTTCTTTTTGTGTTTTATCTCTTAAACTATCGTTTTCAAATGTATTATAATTATATTTATTTGCAAAATAATCGTATGATACATAGCCATCAGTCTTTATCATTCCAAAACCTTGGTTAATCTCAAAATAGGCAAACTTTGGAGAATACGGATTCATAATATTCTTACTCCAATAAAATGAATCTGCATCAATTTTCAACTGCTTAAGTAATGTCGTTCCGATATCAGTTTGAGAGCAAACATCATCATAAGTTGTATTAATATACCCTTTCTTTAAAGCACCACCAACAAATAACATTGGGATATGCCGATAATCAGCAGTTTCAACTGACCTATGAGTATATGTTTGATGCGAATGATCTGCAACTATAACAAACAAAGTATTTTTATACCAATCTTTGTCTTTAGCTTGTTTCATAAAATCGCCCAAACAACTATCAGAGTAATAGAATGAATTATGAAAATCATCCTCACTATCTCCCCAATCAATTATATTCTTCATTGGTTGGTCGTATGGTGAATGGCTACTCATTGTAAAATAGTTAATAAAGAATGGTTGCTTAGCATTATCTATTTTCTTCAATAAATATTCAAACATATAACCATCATGAACTCCTAATTTACCCCTTGGAATTGAAGAATCAATATCACCTTCCTCCTCTATTTCCTGAAATTGATTATGAATTAAATAAGCCTTAATATTTCCATAACGTAAGCTTCCACCGTAATAAAATGCAGAGAAATACCCATTATCATTAAATCTAGTAGTAATGGTCTCTGTTTGTCGCATTTTTTCAGGAGTTGCAGTAAGTGTTGTTATTGGCAAAGCAGGAAATCCTCCCAAAATTGAAGCTAAACCTTGCTGCGATCTATTGCCACTTGAATAGCAGTGGGTAAAAAGCATACCCTGTTTAGCCAGTTCATCAAAATTATTTGAAGCACCTTTTTTTCCACCCAAAGAAGAAATCATATCTGCACTCCAACTTTCCATTATCAAAAAAACAATATTTGGTTTAGAAATATTTAGAATAGAAATTGTAGTATCTTTTTCAATTTTATGCAATCTTTTAGTTATTTCATCAGCTTCATTCTGATTCATTGAAATAAAAATATTAGAATTACTAATTTTCTCAGTTTTCAGAATATTATAAACAAGATTCCAGCCAGTATTTACAGAAATATCATTTACAATATTGTATTTAGAAAAATAGCTTTGACTTTGGCTAATGGGAATTTCCTGCAATCCACCACGCATTCCAACAAATATTAATCCTCCTGTTAGAATAATAATTATTGGAGAAAGCCATTTAACAATAGCTCCATTATATTTACGCATATACCTTTTAACCAGATATTTATACAAAAATAAAGAAACTATAAAAAGTATAATAAATAGTAAAGTCTGCCATATTGTATCAGACGTTTTATTTGACTCCAAAATCTCTGATGGTCTTTTTAAATACTCTAGCGCCTTTGAATTTAGTTTCATTTTCCACTCAGGATATAATCCAATTTCTCCAATTACTATTGACAAATAAATAAAAATAAATACATATTGAATTGCATGAGTTATTCTTTGAAACAAGCTTGTTTTAACAAAAATATCTATACTTAATAGTATGAAGTTAATAAGCATAAAATAACTTGCCATTGACAAGTCTAATTCTAGAGAATAGTATAGTATTGGAAACAAATCATGTAGCTTAGCACCTTCAGCATTTATCAGATCAAAATTAGAGATAATAAAAGCTATTCTAGATAATAAGAAAACCAATATCCAAAATATATAAAGCCGTATAATATCAAAAAAATAATCCTTAAATACTTTCATTAATAAATCATTAATTTACTATTAATTGTGATTGACAAAAGGCAAAGATAAAAAGATAAAGCATAGCATTAATTATAGATTACTTTTAGTATGTTAAAAATATTTCTATATTTGTAAAAATTCAAAATTCTTTAATTGAAAAAACTTTACAAACTATGAGTCATATAAAACCATCATCAGGAAAACAAAGAGTAGAAGTAATTGATGCCCTAAGAGGATTTGCAATTTTAGGTATATTATTAGCTAATATTCTTAGTTGGAGTGGCATCAAATTTACGCCCATTAGCGAACTTAAGGCACTACCAAGTTTTGATATCGATTTGCTTGTTTATCATTTGAATGGAGTATTTGTAGACACCAAGTTTTACACAATATTTTCCTTATTATTTGGTATAGGCTTTTATCTACAATACAATAAGAATAGAAATAATCAGGCAGAATTTATGCCCGTTTATTATCGTAGACTAGGTTTTCTTATGCTATTTGGCTTAATTCATATGTTCTTTTGGTCTGGAGATATATTATTTATTTATGCATTGGTTGGATTTGTTTTTGTACAGTTTAGAAACCTAAGTAATAAAGCAATTTTTAATATTGCACTAATTTCATTTATTGCCCCCCTATTTGTAGAAATAGCAATGCTTTATATTGCTCCTGGATATATGGTTCCTGCACAGAAACTAGCTCTAAAAACATATATTGACCTTACTCCACAAGAAGTATCAGAACCTTTTAAAAATGGAAGTTTCTGGGACGTAATTCAAATGAATTTTCATAATTTAAAATGGCGCTGGTTTGATCTTTTACCTTCTGGTAGATTTTTTAAAATATTTGCATTCTTTTTACTAGGCTTCTATCTTATGGCTACTGAATATTTTACTAAGAAAGCATATTCCATTGGAAGATTAGCTATTTATTTGATTGTTGGTCTCACATTTACATTTCTAGCAAAGTCAGATTATGTTCATGGAAGTATGGCACATTTCTCAAGCAACTGGAATAATGTACTTTATAAATTCCTCTTTAGTTTTGGTCAAGTAAACTTAGCATTTGCTTACATTTCTATACTTACAATAGCTTATAAGACTCAACTAGGCAAAAAACTTATGGTTGGTCTTAAGTATGTTGGTAGAATGTCTTTTAGTAGTTATCTAAGCCATACTATTTTTGGAATAATAATATTCTATCCATTTGCTTTTGGATACTTTGGCAAACTTAGTTTATGGCAAGTAGAAGTTCTTGCTGTTGTAATATATGCTGTACAAGTACTACTAGCGAAGATCTGGCTAAATTACTTTGCCTTTGGACCATTGGAGTGGTTATGGAGAAGTCTTACTTATGGAGAGGTTTTGCCTATTAAGAAGAAGAGTTAAGAGTTAGGAGTTGTAAGTTAGGAGTTGTAAGTTGTAAGTTGTAAGTTGTAAGTTATAAGTTGTAAGTTGTAAGTTGAATTTTTAGAAAATCATAACTATAACTTCTCTTTTTACTTCTTCGGCTGAATTACCAGATTTATCAATTACATTATAAGTTCTTTGATAACTTCCTTCAATGGCTGTGTTTACATTACTCTTTATTTTTACTAAATCAGTAATATCTCCATCAATATCATCAATTGCTGTATATCCTGGCTCAATATATATTGAGTCCTTTGCGACATATTGTGGTGATGCTCCATCTAAAGTAATTATTGGTGCAATTTCATCTTTATCTTCTTTTCCACAATATGCAAAAAGCAAACTTAAGCCTATAATTCCTAATATAACTAACTTTTTCATAATCATATATTTATAATAATATAAAAACAATTAACCAATACTAATTCTTTTCAAGTTCTTCTCCTTTAGGTACTTCAACCCAATCCAACTTCTTAAAATTAAACTCAGTAAAGTCAAAATCAGGATTAGGGACATCAATAATAAATGACTTTACTTTACCATCGCTAACGGTGAAATTAATAAAACCTTGGGGCAATGAAGGTATTTTCTTAAATTCTACAATAAATGTATCTGCATTATAATTGCTAATACTTCCCTCCCACACTTTAGTATGTAGCAACTGAACTTTCATTTTCTTTCCTCTAACACTAACAAGAGCATTTCCATAAAGTTCACTTTTATACAATCCTTCATAGTCTTTAAGTTTAATGCTAGGAGCTTTTGCATCTTCTTTTGCCACTAACAATTCTCTTTCATCACCTCTTTGCTGATATGGCAAAAAGAAATCTGACCAGTCTGTGGTATCACTTGAAAGAAAATAATCAAGAATTTTATATGAAAGTGCATTATATAATGAAGAGTTTGTATTTGTAAGAATCACAAAACCAAGATTTGCTTCTGGGACAAAGCAAGTATAAGTAATAACCCCATCGTAACCACCACTATGACTTATAACTTTCGTGCCATGATAATCATTCACACTCCAACCAAGGGCATAGGCTCTAAAATGAGTACTTGGCCAAATTCGCTGATATCCTTTGCTTACACTAAAACTTGTATGAGGTGTTCTCATAACATTAGCTTGACGAGGCGAAAAAATAGTATCATTATTCCATATTCCATCTTTTAATTGTAAACGTATCCATTTACTCATGTCTTCTACATTAGAATTCAAGATACCTGCACCGCCAATATTATCCCAGTTAAGAAAATCAATAGGAAAAACTTTACCATCAATCTTATTATGAGCAGAACATACATTATCTAGTTTTTCCAAATCAGAGATACTCGTATAAGTACTGTTCATTGCCAAAGGCTTTAATATTCTATCGTTAATAAACTGCTCATAAGGCATTCCAGAAACTTTAGCAATAACCTCACTAGCAGCAATATACATTATATTACTATATCCAAAAGTAGTTCTAAATTCATATTTAGGCTTTAAATATGGCAACTTTTTCACAACATCCTCACGACTATAATCCGTACCATACCAAAGCAAATCACCACTAAATGTTTTCAATCCACTTCTATGACTAAGCATATCTGCAATTGTAAAATGCTCAGTAACAAATTCATCATACATCTGAAAATACGGCAATATAGTATTCACTTTTGTATCCCAACTTAGCTTGTCTTCATCCACAAGTATTGCAATAGCCGCAGCTGTAAAGGCTTTAGTATTAGATGCTATTGGAAATATAGTTTGAGAATCTACTGCTGCTTTTTTATTAATATTTCTTTGCCCAAATCCTTTTGCATAAATAAGTTTATCATTCTTGACAATACCTATTGCAAGTCCAGGGACAGTCCACTCCTCTCTACTTCTCTCGAAATAAGAATCTAAACTATCTAGATCAACACCATTTGTTTGAGCATATGTAATTGGTATTAAACCAAATAACATAAGTAATATTAATAATAATTTAGAATTTATCATAATTGAAGTATTATATTCTTAAATAAGAAAAATTGCAAGCACAAAGATACAAATGAAAGCTTAATAATATAGAATTTTCAAAATTCATTCATTTCCATTGCATTATATTTAATATTTGTTTATCTTTGGTGCACAAAAATAATTAACAAATTGCACAATGATTATTAGCACAACGGATTTTGTTACAGGAAGAGAAATTACAGAAATACTAAGTATTGCTAGAGGAAGTACTGTTAGAGCTAGAAATATTGGTGCGGATTTTTTTGCTGGTTTAAAAAACATTGTTGGTGGTGAAATTAATGAATACACAAGACTTCAAGCAGATTCAAGAGAGCAAGCATTACAAAGAATGATAAAAGATGCTGAAGAATTGAATGCTGATGCAGTTATCAATATTCGTTTTACTACTGCTATGATAATGAAAGGAGCTGCAGAAATTTTAGTATATGGAACAGCTGTAAAACTTAAGTAATGAGCACTTCAAATATTGTATTGTATATTTATGGATTAGTTTGGATTATTGTAATAATACTGATTATTTACTTAATTATTAAGCGATTAAAAAACCGGAGTTCTGAAGATTTTGAAAAAAGAAATAATTAGTCATTAGCCCATCTTAATAAACCTATATTATTTTTATGATAATTAATTGTAAAACAGCTATTTCTAGCTTAATTTTTTTCCTCTTAGCATTTTCAGCATTATCAAATACTACAAGTCAAAGTGATTCTCTTATTTATTCAATTAAAGATTCATCGGATGTTAGTAAAATTAATATTCTTTCTTCTACTATAAACAATTGTGTATTTCAACAGCCAAACTTAGCCCTAAAATATATTGATGTATATTCTAAAATTCCATCAGTAAAAAATGATTCTAGTAGAATATGCTATGTATATACTAGCAAAGGATTGTGCTATGAAATGAAGGGCGATTTTTCCAAGGCGTTAGAATATGATTTTAAGGCTCTTAAACTTGCTAGCTCTACTAATAATGATGCCCAAAGATTTAATATTCTTACTAATATTGGTCTAGTATATTTTAATCAATCGCATCAATACAGCAAAAGTATTCAGTATTTTAAAGAAGCACTTAATATATCCCTAAAACATAATAATAACATAGATGCGTCTGGGGCTTATGCAAACATAGGTCTTGCTTACAAACTATTGAACAATATAGATTCTGCATTATATTATCATAAATTAGCATTAACTGTTTTAAACTACAAGCCTAACTCAAATAAAGATATAGAACGTAGATTAGCACTAATTTATTCTAATATTGGTGACGATTATAGATTTCTTAATATTTTAGATTCTTCTTTATTTTACAAACAGCAATCCATTGTATTACTTGAGAAAAATAATATGAGTTTTGAGCTTGCTGAGCAGTATTATAGCTTAGGATATACTTACAAGGTAATGAATAAGGTAGATAAGGCTATTATTCTTTATAAAAAGTCATTAAATATTGCAAAAAGATTAGAATTAAAAAGCAAGCAAATGAAGTATGCTATGGAACTTGCTGAGCTTTATTCAATAAAGAAAAACTATAAAAAGGCATACGAATTAATGTATAGTCATGCTCTACTTTCTGATTCGATTAATAGTGAAGAAACTAGGAATAAGATGGCTCAGCTTCAAGCCCAATATGATGTTGAGTTGAATCATAGAAAGATAGAAAAATTAGAACTTGAAAGTGAGGTTCAACAATTTAGATTAAGAGCTTATTTATTAACCATTGGCGGGATTGCATTGTTAGCACTATCTGTAATTATTTTCTTCATTATAAAAAGAAGAAAAGACAAACAGCTATCTATTCAAAAAGACTTAGTACATAAGCAGGAACGAGATATTGCAAAAGTAAAAGAAGAAAAAGCAGAAGTAATACAAAATGAGCTAAAAACTCAGTTAGAGTATAAAAATAAAGAATTGACTACGCATGCATTAAATATGATGCAGAAAACCAAGCTATTACAAGACCTTACTATTGCTATTAATGGTTTCAATAAAAAAGCATCAGATGAACAAAGGCAGGAGATAATAAAGATAAAAAGAGAGATTAATAAATATCTTAGAACAGAAAAAGATTGGGATTTATTTAAGATATACTTTGAACAAGTAAACGAAGGATTTTATGAAAAACTAAAGTCAATTAGCCCTGAGATTAGCAGTCACGATTTAAAATTAAGTGCCTTAATAAAGCTAAATATGAATATAAAAGAAAGTGCTGCTGTTCTTAATATTGCACCAAATAGTGTAAAAAGCGCAAGATATAGACTACGTAAGAAGCTAAAGATTAGTCAAGAGACCGATTTATATGAATATTTTCAAAGTATTAATTAATATCAAAATTCTATTACTTTAACTCCCAACCAATACCTGCTGTAAAAACAAAGTCATCAGGAATAGCGCCTTCTACAGGCTTAGTATCATAGTTATAGTCTAAACCAAGCTTAATATAGAAATCTCTTGGCAAGTCGTATTTAATATTAGATTTTATTACAGTTCTTAATCGACCAAGTTCAGAAAGGCTTGGATACAATGTTATTGAAGTATAGAAATCTAAATCATTCATATTAAATATATTATACTCAACAGTAAAGTTACCCTCTATACCTTGTCTATCCTCTAATGTATCGGCATAATTTTCAAAAGTGTAAGATAACCCAATGTTAGAGTTCAAATATTGTCTATTTGTTCTTAAAAAATAATTACCAATAACTATTTTATAGTTAGAACGAAGGTCTAAATTCTGTTCATTATTACTAAAATATTCAGCATCCAGTCCGCCATAAATAGATCTCTTAAGAAACAGCTTTACTCCTGCATTAGCAGTAATACGCTTTGTTGGAGTTACGTCTGTTTGAGAACTCTGCACTGTATTAGCATTAATATTGAACCCCCAAACGTTTGTATTATATATTGCTTGCATACTGCCATTTAATTGATTAAGATTGCTGGTTTTAGTATATGAATACCCAAAATCAAGATTTATTGTTAAAACATCTATAAATCCACCTTCGTCAATATGCTCAAAGTATACTATGTCTTCTAACTTAACTATAATGGTTCCCCTTAATTTATCAGTTATAGTAATTCCATTCTTCTTTCCACCGCTTATGGAACCATAATATCTTTCGCCATTACTAATTATACATCTGTAGACTCTATCTGTAGAAATTTCAAATACTTTTAACCATTCTATTTCGAAATCGGAATCACTATAATCAGTTTCTATTGTAACTACACCATTCTTTAGCATTTTAAGCTCGCCAACCACTCCTGCTCTATCGGCAAACCTCAAAGTATCATTTTGTGCATAACCAAAAACTGAAATAAAAATAAAAAGGAATAATATTCTAATAGCCATTGAAGTATATATTTAACATTAATAATAAGTTGGGCGAAACTAAGTATTTAAAATAATAAATCAATAAATATCTCCATAAAACTTTATCATATCTGCACGCTTAACTTTCTCTGCTTTTACTTCCATTTTTATGGGTATTACAGGAGAAGAACCATTCATTTTTTGATTTACAATACTATCTAAAACATTAAAACCAATCAGTAATTGACCAAATACAGTATAATTATTATCCAAATAATGCGCCCCAGAATGATTTTCCACTATGTAGAATTGGCTTATATCAGAGCGTTTTTCAGGATTACCAACTCTTGCCGCAGCTAAAGCACCATATTTATGCTTATGCTTATCCATAATCTCATTTTCAAGCGTTCTTGCTTCAAAACTAAGAGTATCCCATGACTGATCATGCTTAATGCTTCCTCCTTGAATCATAAAACCCTTAATAACTCGATGAAAAGTACT
>Ga0164318_10005147_pt1 | contig 12642 bp, 10 predicted proteins | sample GuaBasSedimGuay9_FD_113734 | JGI IMG/M metagenome (GOLD analysis project Ga0164318, IMG submission 113734) | Subseafloor sediment microbial communities from Guaymas Basin, Gulf of California, Mexico - Guay9, Core 4571-4, 0-3 cm | ecosystem: Environmental > Aquatic > Marine > Hydrothermal vents... | reverse complement strand
GTCTTAAAATCAGCTTTATATCATTTAAGCTTGCATCAAAAAGTTTATCTTTTGAATTGTCCAATGATTTATTCAGATTATCTATTTTTGAAATTAATTCAGTCCCAAGTTTATCCGCCAAAGCTCTTTTACGAAGAGCTTTAAGATGCCTCTCAACCGGCATTTCATAAACAAAGGACTTCTGTTTCAGATAATCTTTAAAACTTCTGATTATTTCCGGAGTAATCTTAACATCAGGATTAATCTCTTTTACAGTGTTTGCATAATGAACCGCAAAATTAAAAAACATAGATTTTCGTCTAAGCTCAACTGTATAATCACTTATGAGCCTTGGTGCAACATATACATCAGGGGCTATGCCGCCGCCTGCGTCAACCTGTCTGTGGCTGTCAGTATAAAAATGCTTTGTTGAATCGGAATCTGTTTTTTCCCACGATGAATAATGCCGTTTCTGAATGCATCTGCCGCTCGGTGTGTAATATTTGGCTGTGGTGATTTTTAATGCAGCCTCTCTGGACATGGGGAACAATGTCTGAACAAGACCCTTGCCAAATGTTGTATCTCCTATTACAACACCGCGATCATGATCCTGAATTGCTCCTGCCACAATCTCAGAAGCTGATGCGCTTAATCCGTTTACCAGGATAACAAGGGGTTTTTCACCGTAAACCGGATCACTGAATGAAACAAATTTTCTGTTTGACTGTTTTACTCTTCCCTTTGTAGTTACTATAACTTTCCCTTTTGGAAGAAACAGATCTGCTACGTCCACAGCTGATTTTAACATTCCGCCGGGATTTGACCGCAAGTCAAGAATAAGAGCATTAATATTTTCCTGTCCTATATTATGAATTGCCTTTGCAATATCCTGGCCTACATTTCTGGAAAAACGGGTAAGTTTAAGATATGCAACACCGTCTTTAATTTCTCCTGCATAAGTAAGATCAACAACCTTGATCTGTTCTCTGACAAGAGTAAATTTTAAAAATCCGGTTTCTCCCTCTCTTTTAATTGTCAATGTAACTTCAGATCCTGCAGGTCCTCTTATGTGCGCACTTGTCTTACTGAAACCCAGATCCTTTGTCCATAAACTGTCAACCTTGATGATTTTATCTCCTTCTCTTATCCCTGCTCTTGCTGCAGGTGTTCCCAGAAAAGGAGGTTCTGCAACAGTTACAATATTGTTTCTGTACTGAAGAAGCATTCCAACACCGCCGTATTTTCCGTCTGTAATTATTTCAAGCTGGCTTTTATCTTCCTGCTCAATATAGGTTGTATAAGGATCAAGGGTGTTGAGCATTCCCTGAATGCCTGCTTTAAAAAATTTATCAGGATCTATTTTATCAACATAACTGGTTGAGATTCTTTTGTAAATTTCCCCTAAAACAGTTAAGTTTTTGGAAATAATTCTGTAAATATCAGAACTGTGTGCAATATTGTTTAAGGAAAAGAAAGAAATTATAACTATACTTACTAATATTGCCCTGCTTGTTGTTTTGTTAATTCGTTTCATGTTTATCCCTTTCATGTTGAAACGATAATTCCTTTTACAAAATCTGGGGTTTTATAAACTTATTGTTTGTTTAACCCGCTCAAAAATCATTTGTTCCAGTTTATCAACAGGAAGGCTCCCGTCAAAGAGCACAGCTCTGTTTGTATCGGAATCTGCAATGCTCTTATATCCGGTAATTACAGCGCTAAAAAAATCGCTTGTCTCTTTTTCTATTCTGTCCTCTTTTTTAGAAATGCTGTTTCTTCTGCGAAGAGACTCTTCCAGTGTTATATCAAGAATAATGGTTAAATGCGGTTTAATCTGTCTGCAAACAAAAAAATTAATCTGTTCAATCAAATCAATATCAAGGCCTCTTCCGAACCCCTGATAAGCAACTGTCGAATCTGTAAATCTGTCGGAAATTACCACCCTGCCATCTTTTAATGCAGGAAAAATTATCCTGCTGACCAGTTCCGCTCTCGCAGCTTCATAAAGCATAAGTTCTGTAACAGGGCTCACGCTTCCTCTTTCACTTAACAACAGAATATCTCTTATTTTTTCAGATACTTCAGTACCGCCGGGTTCCCTTATAAGAAGAGGATCAAGCCCCTGTTTCTTTAAGTTATTATACAGTCTTTGGGCCTGAACACTTTTACCTGAACCGTCTATACCTTCAAAAGTTATTAAATATCCTTTAAAATCTTCCATACAATTCTTTGTTATTTGATTAACTTTACCTGCCAGGTTCCGTCATTAAATCGCTTTTTATTAACATATGCTTTTACTGATTCATCTATAAACTGAACCGCCCATATACCTGCAAGACCGAATTTAAAAATAAAAGCGCCTGCCCAGTTTACCCCTACCTCAAATATAAGAACAGTAATAATATTCAACCACATCAACCACTGAATTTCTCCTGCGCCTCTCAGACTTCCGCTGATAACACCGTTAAGAGCCTTTGGCACCTGGACCAGTGCAAAAATAATAAATACTGTTCTGAATCCAAAATTTGCTATTACAGCATCTTCTTTTCTTATGAAAAGATGAAGAATCGGACCCGAAAAAACTACAAGCACTATAAGTATAATAACTCCAAGCAAGAGAACTATTCTCCTTGTGACTCTGCCTGTTTTCTGGGCCAGTAATGGATCATTAGCTCCTATATTTTTCCCTACATGGGACATTGCAGCCAGGCTGAATCCCATGTAAATCATAGAAAGAACTGCCTGCATCCTTGCAAAAAGCTGATGTATGGCAAGCTGTGTAATACCCATCATTGCTACAAATCCGGTTACAATCAGCATACCACCGGACCAAACCATCTGCTCTACAGTTGTTGGTAAACCAACCTTAAAAAGCTGCTTAAAACTTTTTAAATTGGGCGTTGTAAGTTCCCTGAACGAAAGAAAAAGTGTTGATCTTTTTCTCCTTAAATTTATAAAAGTCATTATGAAACCGAGCGTATGTGCAATACCCATTGCTATTGCAGCGCCTTTTACCTCCATCCGCGGAAAACCGAAAAGACCGTAAATCAGAATCGGACTTAAAACAAGATTAACAATATTCATGGTTAAATTAATAACCATTGAAACATGTGTATCGCCTGCTCCCCGTATTAAGCTTACTGCAATAAAATTAGGAATCAGCACAGGCGAAAAAAGCGCTATAAGCTGCAGATATTTAACGCCGGAATCTATTCCTGAAATTGACTGTGTGGCATGTTCATTAATAATTCTGAATATAAGCGGAGACCCGAAATACCACAACAGGCCAACAGGAACGGCCAGAATAAAACTTACCATAATGGTCTGGCCTACAATATGATTTGCTTCCCAGTGATTATTTGACCCTAGCTCTCTGTTAATAAGAATTGACGCTCCCATTACAAAAGTCAGCAGAATTGTAATGGTAACCAAAATAATCTGCAGGGCAAAACCAACACCTCCAAGTGCAGCTGCACTTAACCTTCCAATAAAAACAGCTTCTATCAACCACATAATCGGTTGTGACGCAAGGTCAAGTGCAGCAGGCAGAGAAGTCTTTAAAATTGAATAAATGTGCTTGTTCAATCGTAATATTCCAACCCAAGATGAGTAATGGGTTCCTCGCCTTTCATATGTCTTAATGTGTTTTTCAGTTTCATCAGCTGAATAAACAGATCATGTTCAGGGTAAAGCCCCGGTGCTGTCATGGGGCTCTTAAAATAGAATGACAACCACTCCTGAATTCCGCTCATTCCGGCTCTCTTTGCAAGATCCATAAATAAAATCAGATCCAGCACTATTGGTGGGGCAAGAATAGAATCTCTGCAGAGGAAATCAACCTTAATCTGCATTTGATAACCCATCCATCCGAAAATATCAAGATTATCCCATCCTTCTTTATTGTCTCCCCGCGGCGGGTAATAATTTATTCTTACCTTATGATAAAAATCCTTGTACAGATCAGGATATTTATCCGGCTGTAGAATGTACTCTAATACAGAAAGTTTGGATTCTTCCTTTGTTTTAAATGATTCGGGATCATCCAGAACTTCTCCGTCCCTGTTGCCAAGAATGTTAGTTGAAAACCAGCCGTTAAGACCGATAAGTCTTGCTTTTAAGCCTGGCGCAAGAATGGTTTTCATCAATGTCTGGCCTGTTTTGAAGTCTTTTCCTGCTATTGGTATTCCGTTCTCCTTTGCAAGGTCCATCATCACAGGAACATCAACTGTTAAATTCGGAGCACCGTTTGCAAAAGGAATACCGCTTTTTAATGCAGCATAAGCATATATCATGGAGTTAGGTATTGCATCATTATTTTCCCTTAATCCCTTTTCAAAGGCGTCTATGCTCTGGTGTACAGGATCCTGCTTTAAAAATATTTCTGTTGATGCACACCACACCATAACAATTCTGTCAACATTGTTTTTTTCCTTAAAATTGCGGATATCATCCATAAGCTGCTCTGCAAGATCCATTTTTGTTTTGCCTTCTTTGATCCAGGTTCCGTGCAGCTTTTTTACATACTTATTATCAAAAACACCCTTCATTGGTTTAAGCTGTTCTAATCTGTCTTTTACCCTTTCGATATCGCTCTCTTTTAACACTCCGGCCTTTTTTGCAGCTTCATAACCATTATCAGGGAAAATATCCCATCCACCGATAACCAAATCTTTCATGTCTGAGATAGGTACAAAATCTTTAATTGCCGGTACCCTGTTTTCCGTTCTCTTACCCAGCCTGATTGTACCCATCTGGGTTAAACTGCCATACGGCAAAGAATAACCTCTTAAAATTGATTCAACACCTGCAACAAAAGTTGTACCTATTGCCCCCAGACCTGGAATCAAAACACCAAGCTTTCCCTTAGGCTCCTGAATTTCTATTGAATTTGACACAATATCCTCCTGTAAAAATATATTATAAAATTTCTTTAATTTTGTTCTTTTCGTTAACAAGAACTATTTTTGGCTTTAAGTCTTTTGCTTCCTCTTCGGTACAGCTTGCATATGCCAGGATTATTACATCATCGCCAACCTGGACAAGTCTGGCAATTGCACCGTTCATAATAATCTCGCCTTTACCTCTTTCTCCTGTAATAACATAAGTTTCAGCTCTGGCTCCATTGGAAATATTTAACACATGTACTTTTTCATAAGGTAAAATTCCCGCTGCATCCATCAAGTCCAGATCTATTGTAATGCTTCCTTCGTAATTAAGGTCAGCACCAGTCACACGTGCTCTCTGTATTTTAGCACGAAGTATCTGCCGGTACATCTTTCTTCTCCTTTCAAAAAACTCTATTTTTCAGATAACCCATGTGCTTTATCCTGTTTCCACACATGAACTATTCTCTGTACTGCTGTAAAATTTGACAAAGCAGCAACAATCCAGATTGAAACAACAAGGGCTTTCATATGGATTAATCCGCCTATTCCCAAAAGCAGCAGTCTTTCGGCTCTCTGAAGGATTCCTACCTTACAATCAAAGCCAAGGCCTTCTGCTCTTGCTCTTACATAACTCACCATTAAAGATCCGCCCAAGGCAATTGCCACTGCTACAGCTGTTAAATACCAGTTGTGTATAATGAAAAAATATGCAAGCCCGAAAAAAAACAACACCTCAGAATATCTGTCAAGAGTCGAATCATAAAGAGCACCGAATTTTGTGACTTTACCGCTGTTTCTGGCAAGACGACCGTCAAGTGCATCACACAAACCTGATAATAAAATAAATAAAGCAGAAATACGTAAATTGCCTGTTATTGCGAAAAAAGAAGCAGCAGCTCCCAGAAAAAAGCTGAAAGTCGTAAATGTATTGGGATGTATGTTAAGCTTTGTTGCAACCTTCACAATAGGGTCAATTGCGGAATAGAAAAATTTTTCAAAAGCCGGTGGTATCGGTTTTGTATCAAATATTTTATTCATTTTTTTATTTTATTCCCTTGAATAATTAATACAAATTCTCCTCGTACACTTTTTGACGAAAAATACTGAAATGCTTCATCAAGCGTACTACTAACAATTTCTTCAAACTTCTTTGTTAATTCTCTGCATACAGCCACTTTCCTGTTACCTAAAGTCTCCTTTAAGTCTTTGAGCGTCTTAAGAAGCCTGTATGGTGATTCATAAAGAACAATGGTTCTATCTTCTTCTGCCAGGTTGTTAAGCCTTGTTTTTCTGTTCTTTTTTACCGGAAGAAATCCTTCGAACACAAACCTGTCTGTAGGCAGCCCGGATACAACCAACCCGGAAATCAAAGCAGAAGGTCCGGGCACAGGCGAAACTGTAATGGAATTTTCCTTAGCAAGCCTTACGAGATAAAAAGCAGGATCTGAAATTCCCGGCGTGCCTGCATCGGAAACAACTGCAATATTTTCTCCCTGCAGAAGTCTTTCTATAAGCCTTGGTCCGCTTCTCTCTTTGTTATGATCGTGGTAGCTTACAATCCTGTTCTTTATATCAAAATGCTTAAGAAGAAGACCCGTATGCCTTGTATCTTCTGCTGCAATTATATCGGCCTCTTTTAATACTCTCAGAGCCCTTAATGTTATATCTTCCAAATTCCCGATTGGAGTACTTACAATATAAAGAACTCCTGCGGTTTTTACTGTTTCTGCCATCAGGCCAGTTTTTTCAAAGCCTTTTCAAGTCTTTCAAGTCCAAGAGATACATCACTTTCTGTTAAATCCAGATGCGGTCTGAATCTGATTGTGCGTGTACCGCATGTCAGTCCAAGCAGCTTTTCCTGTTTCATTGCAGACCACAATTCTGATTGTTTTTCCGGATCAACCATATCAAAACCCAGAAGCATCCCTTTTCCACGCGGATTTTCAATTATATTGCTGTATTTTGCACACAGATTCCTTATACCTTCAAGGAGCTTTTGTCCCATTTTCCCTGCATTATCCAGCAGATTTTCTTCATTTATTATTTTAAGAAATTCAGCTCCTCTTAACATATCTGTAGGATGACCTCCCCACGTTGAATTCAGCCTGCTTTTCCCTCCGTCATTATTGGAAAAAACATTACTGTCAAATCTTGCAAACTTGTCATGGTTGGCCATTACACCGCCTACCTGGCTTTTCTTTGAAAAAGCAATCATGTCAGGTTTTGCGTCAAATCCAAAATGCTCATGCCCCCACATTTTTCCTGTGGTTCCAAAACCTGTCTGTACCTCATCATAAATAAGCAGTACGTCGTGTTCATCACACAACCTTCTTAAATTCACAAAAAATGATGTAGGCATGTGCCTGTCTCCTCCTTCACACTGAACAGGCTCAATAATAATAGCCGCAACATCATCACCGTTTTTTTCAAGAATGGACGATATTTCTTCTATTGATTTTTTTTCTTTTTCCGCAACTTCCTGAGGATTAGCTACTGCACCGTCATTTTTGAAAAACATTACAGGCGGTTCAACCCTGTACCAGTCAAATTTGGGGAAATATTTGTATTTTCTCTGATCGTTTGTATGGGTAAGAGACAGAGTATAGCCCGATCTTCCGTGAAATGCAGATTCAAATGATATTACCTTGGTTCCAAGAGGCTGCTTTTCTTCAACAGGATCTGAAGTAATAAGGCCTTTTTCAATGTTTCTTCTTACTTTCCAGTCAAAAGCGGCCTTTAATGCATTTTCAACTGCAAGAGCTCCGCCGTCAATAAGAAAATAGTGATGAAGATATTCAGGCGTTCCGTATTTTCTTAATGAGTCAATAAATTCTGCAAGCTCTTCTGTCCAGAAATCCGCAAGGGAAGGTCTGTAAAAAGATGCTTTAGCCAAACGATCTAAAAAAGACTTGTCTCTCAATCTCGGATGATTATAACTTACAGGTGCAGTAGAAAGAAACCCGAAGAAATCAAGGTACTCTTCTCCGGAAATATCAACAAGAAAACTGCCGTGGGACCTCCATAAATCAGGTGAAATATCTGTCCACCAGTCGTCCTGGAGTCCGGGAACATGCTCATCTGGTAATCCTGCCACTTTCTTATGTAAATCTCTTTTTTCCATAACCTATTCCCTCGCAAATCAGTTAATATTAAAAAACAAGTTCAACAATTAAAACCAACTATAAAATAAAACAACATAAAACTATAGCTAATTAGTATAACAAGAATTGCACAAAAAGTCAAGATACTTTGACTTTACAGTATAACAATTTTTATTTTAAATCGCACCTTAAACACCTGTAAAAACCAGCGGAAAACATATTGCTCTTTTTGCTGTATTATGAACATTTTTTAAAGGCCGTTTAATAAATCCGTTTAAAATCCGGCCGTCAATTAAGTTTTTTGTCTTTAAACAAAAAATGTTAACAAAACTACACATTTTACTTATATGGCCAATTTATAAAAACCCCCTGCAAAAAATTAATGCAGAGGGCTAAAATTTTAAACCCGAACAGACTATTAAATCATATCTTCCTTTATTTCAATATACAGATCCTTTTTAATTCTCTCAACCCATGCATTTAAAACTTTCTGCCTTTTAACATTAAGAGCCCATTCCCTGATTCTGTCCCAATCATCCTTTAAATTAAGTTTTCTGCTCTCCTGTTTTTCTTCAAGCTTTACAATGTGATATCCGTAATCGGTTTTAAAAGGCATACTGATTTCTCCAACGTTTAATGTATCTATTGCATTGACAAATTCCTGAATCTGAAGCTGTCCAACAGGAAGCCAGCCAAGTTCTCCTCCGTTGTTCTTTGTTGACTCATCAACAGAATACTCTTTTGCAAGTTCTGCAAATGTTTTCCTGCCTTCCACAGCCTGTCTGCGGATATTTTTTAATTTCTCAATTATATACTTTTCATCATCTTTAGTTGCGCTCAGACGAATCAGAATATGGCTAACTCTTACACGGTTTTCCTTTTTATCTTCAACTTTAATTATATGAAGACCAATAGGAGTTTCAATAATGTCGGATATTTCACCTGGTTTCATGCTAAAGGCCGGATCTTCAAATGATTTATAAAGAGTACCCCGTTCAATATAACCAAGATCCCCGCCATTAGGTGCAGTACCAGGATCTTCTGAATAAAGCGAGGCCATATCTGCAAAAGATGCGCCTTTTAATATCTTCTGCCTTATATCTCTAAGCTTTTTTTCAGCTGCCTGTTTCGCAGCACCCTGAGATCTTACATCCATCAAGATATGTGCGATTTTTACCATATTCTGCATTTGGGGAAGACTGTCTTTCATTGTATTGTAAAACTGTTCAACTTCTCTTCTGGAAATTGTTAAGCCTGCCAGTTTTTGCTGCTGCACTTTTTGAGCAATAAGCTGCTTTTTAATATCTTCCCTGTAGTCATTTTTAATCTGATTGATGCTCTTACCAAAATAAGATTCAACTTTTTCTTTTGATCCTAACTGTTGAATCATCTGCTTTATTCTGTCCTCAAGAGCTGCATCAACCTGCTGATCTTCAACTGTAATTGTATCTTTTTTTGCCTTGTAAAGAAGAACTTTTTCAGTTATAAGATTCTTAAGTACATCCCTTTTAATTTTTTCAAATCTGTCAGGCTGCTGCTGGGGATTAATATTCATCTGTATTGCAAAGGCCTGTGATGCCTGAAGAAGTTCTGTTTTCAGAATTATTTCTTCTCCTACAATAGCAACAACACCATCAAGAACCTGCTGCGCCTGTATTCCTGTAACAGTCAAAAACAAAAGAAACAAAAATACAAGCTTTATTTTGTCCGATACTTTCATAACCCTGTCCATTAATTATTGGTTTCTGTTATTTTTCCCGATGTATCTCCGGCTTTTCCGGGAACATTAATTGAGATTTTCTCGCTGTGCTGAAGTTGAAACAGTAAATCATAATATACGGATCTTTCTTTTGTAACTCTGATTCGCTGTGCAATTTCGTCACGAATATCATCGAGATCTTTAATGGAGCCCTTTTTACGTTTTTTAAGGACCTTTAAAATATGGTATCCGTGCACACTTTTAAAAATCGGAGAAAGACTGCCTTCCGGAATACGAAAAGCATATCTTGCCACTTCCGGGATAACATCTTTTTTAGTAAAAAAGCCAATGTCTCCTCCGTGTCCGGCAAAAGGACCTATTGATCTCTCTTTGGCAACATCCTTAAATGCCTTGCCAGCTTTTATCTCCTTCATTGCTAAACCTGCCTCAGCTCTGGTTTTAGTAAGAATATGCTGAATTCTGACCTCGTCTTCATTAACCTTAAAAAGATCCATATTATTGTGATAATAAGATGCTATCTCTTCTTCGGTCACCTTGATTTTTTCAGCATATGTTTTTTCAAGCAGCTTTTGAATCATAAATTCCTTCTTTACACGCTCAAGTTCTTCCCGAAGATCTTTTGATTTATCAAAACCCTGCCTTTTTGCCTCAAGATAAAGAAGCTGGTCATTTATCCATTTTTCAACAAATTCATGTTCCTGATCCTGCCTTAATCCAAGTCTTTCAATCTGTTTTTTCAATTGAGCCCTGGTCAATACAGAACCATCCACCTGTGCAACAATATCACTGCCGTCTTTAGTTGAACAGGAAAAAAGCAGAAAAACAACTAAAATTACCGGGCAAAAAATATTAATTTTACTTAAACGCAACAGCAAGAACCGGTTCATTTATTTTTACTCCCAATTCTGATCTCTTGTTTGACAGCCACCTCTCTTTCAGATCGCGGCGCTTTTCATTTTGTACATCCCGCCTTACTCTGTCATAAACTTCCTTTAAAGGTTTAATCTCTCTTTTCTTTTTATCCAGAAGTTTAATTATAGAATATCTGTTGCCCAGTTTTATAGGGCCGCTTATCTCTCCTTTTTTCAGCTTAAACGCCTCTGCTCCTATTGCACCCCAGCTTCCTTTCGGGAAATAATCAATTATACCATTTTTCTCCTTGTATCTTTTTCTTTCAGAATATTTTTTTACAAGCCTTGTAAAATTTTCACCCCGTTTGGCTCTTTTTGCAATTTTATCCGCCAGATCCTTATCTGTCAGCATAATTTCCTGGACCTTTGCTTTCTCCGGAGTAAAGTATTTATCTTCTTTGTGCTTATTATAAAAATCCATTATTTCTTTATCTGATACGGAAAGATCTTTATAAATAACTTCACCGAGAAAACGCTTGGACATTTCGCTTCTCTTCTGCTGCTCTGCAGATTTTAGTATCTCCGGATCCTTGTGAAGCTTTTTCTTTTTCGCCTGATATACAAGAGCGTCCTGAGTAAGCCATCCGTCTATAGCAAGCTGAATTCCCTCTGGTCTGCTTATTACCAGCTCTTTTCTTAAGGGAGTAATCTTTACTCTGTTTATAAAATCCTGTACTGTAAAGTCCTGATCAACACATTTTACCAAAATCATATTTTTTATATCTTTTGGCAGTCTCTCCATTGAATCAACCATAGCAGCTCTGTTTGATTTTGCATAGGGGGCAACAGCTTCTGAAAACTTCCTTAATGAAGAATCAATCCATGCAGTCATATAAAATGCTTTTGCATCCCTTAAGTATTTTTTTGCGACAGAAGAAAGTTTTGATCTGTTGGCTGAAATAAGACGCTGCCTTAACTGTTTCCTTGCATTTTTATAAGGCTCTTGTTTGATTCGTTTTAATTTTTCCAGTTTAAATATGAAATACCCTTGGCGTTCATCCAAAACATTTGAGATCTGGCCTTCCTGTAATGAAAAAACAGCTTTGCGTATAGGATCATCTTTTCTTACCCAGGTCATACTTTTTATCAATCCGCCTCTTTCTCTTGAAGAGGGGTCGTCTGACATTTCTCTTGCAACCTGAGCAAAATCTTCTCCATTCCGAACTCTCTGAAGAGCTTTGTTAATTTTATCTTTTGCCTCTTCAATTTTCTCAACACTGTTATCACTCGGTCTTTTAACAAAAATCATCCTTACTGTAGCTTCTTTTGAAAGCCTGGCATACAAATCCCTTATATCTCTCTCCTTAATAACTTTATCAGCCACCTCAATGTCATAAAGTTTTTGTATCATCTTTCCTTTTATAAAACCGTCGACTCTTGATTTTACAACAGAATCCTGATCCATTCCTGCTTCCTGTGCCCCAATAATCAAAAGTCTGTTGTCAATCAGTCGATTTAAAAAATTCTTTTTCTCTTCAAGGCTTGCATTCTCTGCATCCTGTAAAGATTTGCTTCTTAAAAAATCCCTGTTAAACTCATCAAGCCTTATTACCTCTTTACTTCCAATATAGGCTACAGCCGGACTTTTTTTTGAGCACCCATTAAATATTGCCAATACTGACAACAATAATACAACCGGTATAATCTGTCTTCGAAACATATTGCCTCCATTTATTCTGAAAACCCGTTTGTGAGAAGATAGTTAATAGTGTTCACCTTTGCAACAACTTTTTCAATACGGTAAAAGGTTCTTTACCGTTAAAAAATACTCTTATACCAAAACTATCTCCGGATAAAAAGCGAATTTCATTGTCAGAGCTGTCTATAAATGAACGGATATAATCTGTAAAAAGTTCCTGTGTTTCAAAGTGTTCGGGCCAAGACTCATCTAAATAGAGCCTGGCATCTTTTTCCGAAATAGTAACTCTTTTAAAACCGTTCTTTTGAGCCATAAGCCGGATCCCTGCAACCTGTAACAATGTTTCCGCCTCATCAGGTACAGTTCCGAACCTGTCGCGCATCTCTTCTCTGATATCATTAATTAC
>Ga0164318_10005146_pt1 | contig 12644 bp, 15 predicted proteins | sample GuaBasSedimGuay9_FD_113734 | JGI IMG/M metagenome (GOLD analysis project Ga0164318, IMG submission 113734) | Subseafloor sediment microbial communities from Guaymas Basin, Gulf of California, Mexico - Guay9, Core 4571-4, 0-3 cm | ecosystem: Environmental > Aquatic > Marine > Hydrothermal vents... | reverse complement strand
CGTTATTGTAGGGTCGCCCAGCGTTCTGAGGGAGCTGCTTGCTAAGAAGCTGAAGGATGAGCTAGGCAAAAACGCGAGAATCATAACTGATTCAGTATCTACTGGCGGAAGGGCTGGAATAGAGGAACTGGTTAGGAGAGACAGTGTTAAGGGCCTTCTTAAGGAAGCCGCAGCTATTGAAGCGGAGGAAACACTTAGTGAATTCATGAGGCTTCTAAGCTCTAAACCGGAAAGAGTGGCTATGGGTTTGGAGGATGTGGAGTTCGCTGTATCTTCTAACGCTGCAGAAAGGATCTTGGTTTTAGAGGACATGCTTATGGGTGAATATGGTGATAAGGTAGACCTCCTTATCAATGAAGCAGAGAATAGGGGGGCGAAGGTCAGGATAGTTCCTACTGAGTCGCCTGCCGCTATAAAGCTGAAGCCATTAGGAGGCATTATCGCTATCCTTAGATACTCCCTTCCACTTGAAATTAGGAGAAACAAAGAACTCAATGAATGAAGTATACAGCGCCCAGAACTCCTTCAAGCATACCGATAATCAGAAGCGAGGCGATAATAACACCGGCCGAAATACTTACCAACGATTTTCCCCACTGGAGCCCAAGGATATGAGCCAGAAGTGATCCTGTCCAAGCACCGCTCCCTGGAATAGGTACGGCAACGAAGATAGCAAGACCGAGATATCCCCATCTCTCCACATATTTCCTTCCTCTACTCCTTGTTCTAGATACAACCCAGATGTATGCATTGCGTATTTGCCTCAACGGTGTGGAGCTTTGCTTGAGGAGCCATTCTTCTCCTACTTTTAGTGCTGGAAGTACAAGTGGAGCAACCGCAAGATTAGCCCCGACAGCCACCGATATTCCGACTAGCTTCATGAACGGATCCTCATGAAAAAAATAGTATACTGCTGGTAGAGCACCCCTAACCTCAACGGCAGGCAGCAGCGAAAGTGCTATTATTAGGGCCAGTTCAAGTATTTCTTCACACCAAGACTATTTTGAGTAGGTGGAATTAAAAACATCCAACACCTCTCCATAAAACTTTCAGGGTCAGAAGGGTAACCGCCCAATCACTGCTCAAGCTCCCCGAAAAGTCATCATCCCCTTAGAGAAAGCGGTTATCTTTGACATTTTCTAGCTACATCTGGAGTAACAAGAAACTTCAGCAAGCCTTTCCCGTAATCGAGTTCCTTGATCTCTATTCCTAAAGCTCCACCGGCTGGGAGCCTAAAATTCCCTCCTCCTATTAGGTACCTGCCTATCTCGTCTAGGCTAGGAGCATGCCCTACGATAAAAACTGTGGAATATTTATAGAGACTCAGCTCTCTAAGCGAGTCTACTGATGCTGCTTCCGGTTCCAGTCTCCAGTCAGCCTTAACAGGGACTTCACCAAATTCCTTAGCTATTATCTGAGCTGTCTCGACCGCTCTTTTATAGGGACTGGTAAAGATCACGTCCGGTGTAGGAGGAATTGTAGAAGCAAGTAGCGTCACATCTTTTTTTCCTTCCTCAGTTAATGCGCGTTCTGAATCAGGCATTCCAGGCATCTTGGGCTCTGCTTTTCCATGTCTAATCAGTACTAGGATCATTTCTCTTCCCTTTACTAAACTTGTGACTTGATTTTTAGGTTTAATTTTATGTTAGTAAAAATTTCCTTTTTCTCAGGAATACATGTAAACTGTGCTATTGGATTTAGTGTTAATAATTTTTTGCCTAAGAAGGCCTTAAACCTGCTGAGAGGAAATCATATCTTTTAATTTTTCCATTTTTTAACAATTTTTTACCTAAATAGGCATGATTATCTTTCTCTATAATAAATAGAAAATTTTTGAAAATTATTTACGAAAAACTACAGGAAAAACCGGCGATGAGTTTATATAGGAGAGTTACGAATATATATTGGTGAAAAACCATGGCAGATTGGATTGCATTTGATGTAAAAGCCAAAGAAAAGGTTAAGATAAAGAATCCTAAGTTCCAGAAGATGAAGAACGGCAGATGGGCGGTCGTTGGCACCAGCCCCAAGACCGGAATCAAGGTCGTGAGGTTCCTCAGCAAGAAAGAAGTAGAGGACCTAGCTAAGAAGGGGCTAATTAAGCTCTAACCTTATACATTATATCTTTTTAATCAAATAACTATCTATTGTTCTAACGTTTCTGGGTTTAGCAAGGCATTTATTTCGGCTCACTAAGGGTTACTCGTTGCTAAGATGCTGCGTTTCAGGATCTCTGAGCATAGGGTGAGGAAACTAGGCGATACATTCCATCGATGCGGAACCAGAACCATAGAGGCATTTGAGAAACTTGATGTCCAATATAGAGTGGCTAGGTCAATAAGTCTTAAATGTGGGAAATTATCTGCTCTTGTCATGGCTATTAACGGGACAGTGACATATATGCTACCACTTCGAGGGGAGGATTACTGGAAAACGTTCGAGTCATTCACAATAGAAAGATGTAGGTTTGGGAGAGAGAATTATTATGAACTCCTGGACTTGGTTGAGGAGTTTACTCGGAGATATAATAAGAGATTGTTGAATAGCAAACTGAACAGGTTGTCACGCATTAGAGCCTGCCTCCCTTCTCTACTGAGAGTTCTGGAGGGAGACCTTGAAGGCTATTGGAGAGCACTTTCTCTTTGTTTGCACACAGACAGAAACTCTAAGACCGTAGTTTTCTCGGTTAAGATGGCTTACTATGGATTAAAGAGTGCTGGTTTAAGAGTTGACCTTCCTCGATGTCTTAGTATACCTGTTGATAGAAGAGTGGCTCTCCTAAGTATTTCCTCCGGAGCAATTAATACTGGAGGTTGCATGGATATAGAATGTGTTCAGTCCGCAGCAGACCAACTCATAAGGACTCCAAAGATTGTTAGAGAAGTGTGGAGAAGGGTAAGTAATCTATCTTCTATTCCACCCTTAGGGCTGGACACACCTCTATGGATGCTCGGAAAATACTTTCCCTTATGGAGCAAGAGAAGAATTCTGGCTGCAGCATTGAGTGAAGGCCTAGGTAATATAGGAGAAGAACTTAAACTACTAATCAATGAACTCTACTTCCTCTCTCCTCCCTGAAGCATCTTCGCAAACTCTACACTTAATAACCTCTACCTTACCTTCATCCCTGATTTTGTTCCGGTATACCTTTGGCTCGCTAATGGCCCTAACCGAGCAAATAGTTAAGTCTCCTGCTGGAGTGTTTGTTACTAGGAAGGAGGAACTAGTTCCTTCAAATCCTAAGAAAGAAATAAGCTCCATAGTTCCCCCTATGATAAGGGCTTTGAACACGGCTCCTCTGAAAACAAGAACGGGGAAATCATACTTCTGTCTCAGGTGAGACGCCATCTTCAGTATCTGTTCGCTTACTGAAAGCATACTTATCAGCAAATGCGGAGTAGCTGGAAAGTAATAAATCTTTCCACACATTCTAGTTTATCGAACACCAGAACTAAACTCTAGACTATTAAGTAATAAACACCATACTTAACAAGGAGTTGAAGAATGCTGAAGAAGGAGGAAATAATAGCTCTTTTGATTGTCCCCCTAATACTTGTCGGCATTGTTTATTGGGGTGCGAAGGCATTGGAGGAAAGTAAAACACCAGTATGTCTTGATGGGGAATATTTGAAAATATTTAACGCTACTGCTAAGGACCTAATCAGTGGTGACACATATCCAGTTAAGGCCTCTATCCAGCTGGATGTAAACTACAATAATAGTAAAGCCCAAATCACAGCTAATGTAATGATTGAGCCTGCAGGCGGGAAGAACATCATAACTTACGGGCTGCCTTACCTAGATCTTGAAGTTGTAGGTCTTGAGAAAATATACAAGTGGAGCAATGGTAAAGCCTTTGCTGAGGTAATAGAGCAAGAAAATCTACCGATGTATAAGACGCTTAGTATGGAAGTCAACGAGAGTTGTATCCGTGAAGTAACCGTCTTCATAAACAATCCTAGGCTGGAGGTGAGATTTATGATACCTTCTGGACCCAAAAAGAGTGTAGAGACGGAAATGAGTTCAAAGGATAGCCTCACTGAATGCATACGTATCGACACGACCATAAAATATAGGGATAACAAGACCCTTAATATAAAAGGAGAAATTACTCTTCTGCCCTTAAACGAAGAAACAATTATTAAAGGTAATCTCTCTTCTTTCCCTCCTGCGACTTCAGGAACCGACCTAGGAATAGTAGTCTATACAGAGAAAGGATACTTCAGATGGATAAAGAACTATTACTCGAGTGAAGGGGATGTGGAAAGAATGCCCTTTGCATTCAAAGTTTCAGCCCCCTTAACCAACATAACGACTTTAAAGATTCAGTCTAATGCCCTTGGCATAGACACTACATACAGCCTAATTAAGGGATCCACAAACTTTTCTAAGGTATATTTGCTTCAGGAACAGACCACACTTGTATCCACACAAACACAGAAACTCTCCAGTACAATACCAGAAGTGGGCAATGAAGGCGTTGAATATAATATAAATGTAAGCGAAAGGAAGGTAATTCCTTATCCTTTAGCCTCTGCCTTCGGGCTAGTTATTGCATTAGCCGCAGCCATAATAGCAGGAGCTCTCACTTATTTTGCGTTAAGGAGATAAGTAGGATTATTTTTCTTTCCGTTCATTAAATATATACATAGTGCTGCTTGGGGGACATCTCTATTGAGTGGTTTAGGACGTAAGAGGCCTATAACGGGTACAGCATTCAAGATCTATATGACTCTTCTGAATAGTGGAAAGCCTATGGGAGTTAGAGAGATTCAGAGAGCTGTAGGTCTTAAATCGGCCTCAACCGTTAAGTACCATCTTGATAGGCTTAAGGCAGAAGGTCTCGTCAGCCAGCTTCCAGACGGTCGTTACGAGGCAAGCAAGTCAAGCAATCCAGCCCTGGCAGGCTACTTCTTCATCATGAACACGCCGATACCTATTCTCATCCCTGTTTCGGTTGCTTATGCTGTATTCATCATTATTTATGTGGTGATCTCCGGAGGAGCTGATCTGGTAATTCTTTTATCCTCAATTCTGTACGCTATCTTTGTTATATTAATGAGTGTTAAAATGAGGTCTCTATTAAAGTATCTGCAGGGATGATCCTACGGGTAGATTCTTCCTCTCCATCTCGGGAAAGGTGTGGCATCCCTGATGTGGTCTAATCCGCAGATCCACATAACAAGTCTTTCTATTCCTAGACCGAACCCGGAATGTGGAACAGACCCGTATTTTCTTAGATCTAAGTACCATTTATAGTCTTCTTCATTTAGTCCTTCTTCCCTGATTCTTTCTAGTAATTTCTCGTAGCTGTCTTCCCTCTGCGATCCACCTATGATTTCTCCGTACCCTTCAGGGGCCAGAAGGTCGTAGCCAAGCACGACTTCTGGTCTCCTTGAATCAGTCTTCATGTAGAATGCCTTGATTGCTTTAGGGAAATGAGTTACGAAGAATGGGGTATCGAATTCCTCTGTTAGTGCTCTCTCCTCATCTGCACCTAGATCGTCACCCCACTTTATCTTCAATCCTTTCCTTTGAAGCGTTGAGATAGCCTCATCGTAAGTTATTCTAGGGTATGGCGTACTTAATGCTGGCCGTAACTTCTCAGGATTTCTACCAAGAAACGCGAGTTCATTATATCTGTCTTCCAGCACCCGTTTAACTGTATAGGCAACCATCTCCTCAGCTACTTTCATTGTGTCTTCCATATCGTGCCATGCGCCCTCAATTTCAAGGTGCCAATATTCGCTGAGATGCCGCCTAGTTCTTGACTTTTCTGCACGGAAGGATGGTGTAAGGCTCCAAACCTTATCTAAAGTATAAATAAGTACTTCCAAGTATAGCTGCGCGGATTGACTTAGATAGGCCTTCTTGTCAAAGTATTTCACCTCAAATAAGGTAGCCCCACCTTCAACAGCAGATCCCGTTAATATTGGAGGAGTGACTTCCCACCAGCCGTTGGAGATAAGCCATTCTCTGAGAGCCTCTAGAATTGTATGTTTCACCTTCATTATTGCCATCATTCTTCTTGATCTAAGCCATAGATGCCTGTTGTTTAGAAGGAACTCAACCTCCTCCTTTCCTCTAATGGGGAAGGGTGGAGAGAGTCCATAAACAACAATTTTATCTGCCAAGATTTCTTTGCCGCCAGGGGCCCTAGCATCCTCTCTAATCCTTCCAGAGACCTCTAGACTTGTCTCTCGTGTCAGTTTCTTGACTATTCTCCACTCATCAGGTGTGAGTCTTGATTTCTCGAGAAGAACCTGAACTATTCCTGTAGAGTCACGGAGCCATGCAAAGGTTTTACCTCCAACTTTAAAGATTCTGTGAATCCATCCTCTTACAGTGATTTCTTTTCCGACAGAACCTTCCTTGAAGACCTCCTTAATTTCTGCAGCTTCTTCAATCATCCGCCGAAACACCTAGGTAAAGCTATTGCTTTATCCTATTAGAATTTTAGGATTTTTATATTTTGAGTAGAAAGGTGTTCAGTTTAAAAATATCTATGTTTCTCATCCATATGCCAAAATGACTCTGCCTCCACAGTTTTTTCTGCCACGTAATAGAGCAGTAGGCCCGCAACTGAAGCGCTTACATGGAACCACCGACCTGTTAATGGATACACAATTATGGAGGCAATATAGGATATAATGACGGCTTTGAGGAAAAAATTTTTCTGAGTAATTAGGGTCAGTAGCGTAAAAGCACCTCCCGCAACACCTGTCCACATAAGCAGATCTATATCATTAATGAGGCCTATAGAAAACATTACTGCGAAGAAAGCCAAAGTATAAAGCATGAACCCTATAGCTACTTTAACTGAGTCTTCCATAACTCCCTCTCCCGAAGAGGTTCTTACCTGAGTAATAACTTATAAGACCATAATTAGGGAGGAAAAGTATTACTTAGGTCTTACCTCTTTGGATCATTAAAGAGGTATATTTCCATGTTTCTTAGGTGGAGGCCTAATCCTCACTTCCCTTTTTGTAAGCAAATACTCCAGTGCCTGAATCAGTACAGGCCTGGTCTCAGCAGGCTCAATAATTGAGTCTATGTAGCCTCTGGAAGCAGCGATATATGGATTAGCAACTTTTTCCTTATACTCCCTCTCAAGATTCTCCAAGAATTTCTTCCTTTCTTCAGGATCCTCTATTTTTGCTAGTTCCTTCCTCCAAATTATTTCTGCAGCCCCTCTAGGCCCCATAACAGCTATCTCAGCCATAGGCCATGCCGCCACGAAGTCTGCGCCCAGATGCCTTGAGCCCATGGCTATGTATGAGCCTCCATATGCTTTCCTCGTGATTACGGTTAACTTCGGTACTGTAGCTTCACTGTAAGCATAGATTATTTTCGCTCCATGCCTAATAATGCCTCCATACTCCTGCTGAGTCCCCGGAATGAAGCCTGGAACATCCATGAAGGTCACTATAGGGATGTTGAAGGCGTCTAGGAATCTAATGAACCTAGCGATTTTATCGGAAGCATTTATGTCGAGAGCACCGGAAAGATAGGCAGGTTGATTAGCCACTATACCGACAACCCACCCATTAAGTCGAGCGAAACCAACTATAGCATTCTTGGCGTAGTCCTTATGAACCTCAAAGAATGTACCAGAGTCCACTACACGATTAATAACTTCATACATATTATAGGATTTAAGGGGATCCTCAGGTACTATATTGTTTAGCTGTGTGTCTATGCGATAGGGACTATCGTCTGTCTCGATTTTTGGAGGGGTCTCCATATTATTGGAAGGTAGGTAACTTAGAAGCTTCTTAATTATTCCTATGGCATCCTGGTCGTTCTTAGCTACGAAATGTGCGACCCCTGACTTGGTTGCATGGACAGTAGCACCCCCTAGCTGCTGTTCGTTTACCTCTTCCCCTATAGCTGCTTTAACCACTCTAGGCCCTGTAATGAACATGAATGATGTGTTCTCAACCATTATTATAAAATCCATGAGCGCTGGAGAGTAAACCGCCCCGCCTGCACAAGGACCCATAATTGCAGCTATTTGCGGCACTACACCTGATGCGTGGACATTCAAGTAGAAAACATCCCCATAGCCCTTCAGAGAGTCCACACCTTCCTGTATCCTGGCTCCTCCGGAATCATTTAAGAAAACAATGGGCATTCCCGCTGAAAGAGCTATCTTCATGGCCTTAACCATTTTAGAAGCATGCATTTCCCCTAGGGATCCTCCCATGAAAGTGAAGTCTTGGGCAATCCCAACTACAGGACGTCCATTAACTCTTCCCACTCCAGTAACTACACCATCTCCGTATGCCTTCTTCTTATCCATGCCGAACTCAGTAGCTCTATGCGTGACGAACATATCTATTTCTAGAAAGGTTCCTGAATCGAACAAAAGCTCAAATCTTTCACGTGCAGTCAGTTTGCCTTTCTTATGCTGCTTCTCTATGGCCGGGGCTCCACCTCCGAGCTTAGCCTTCTCAATTTTTTCTCGAAGCTCTTTTATCTCAGGGCGTATCTCCTCATCCACAGATCTAAACCCTTTATATGTCTGAAAAGTGTTTAATGAACTTTCCGAATCGTTTACCATAATAACACCTTATTCATTAATGAATGAGGGGTAGGAGTTTGAGGAAGTGGGCTTTTCTCTGGATACTGCTGTTTGTTTCCGTTGTTTTCCTCTTCAGAGGCTCTCCTTATTACACATTCCTAGTTCTTCTAGTTGTCTCGTTAAGTACATTAATAGTAACTGCACTAGCAAAGATTGCTGTTTGGATCCGTGTATTAACCACTGCTGCCTTATTGTCCTGGATTCTGATCACATACCTTTTATGGGGGTTCAGACAGAGCTCTCTAGACCCGGTGTACCTGCCAGCAGTTATTGGAATCTTAGCCATCTACGCATATTCATGGTTTAAGATAAGGAGAAGAGAATATTAAAGCAAACTTATAAAGGATAGAGGAAAACTCAAATGTTAAGGAGGCTTAGAAATGATTATGTTTCCAAGCCAACAGATAATGACGACGACTCCTAATGAATGGGAGGCAGGGGTAGTACTAGCATTTCTTGCTTTATTCATCACTTTCTTCGTTCTCTCAGTCCTAGCGATAGCCATATACCTTTCCTCAATGGCTTTGTCCAAGAGTAAAGGTAAAGCTGTTGAGAAAGCCGGGGCTGTCCCAACACCTTTTCCTCCACCTGAGGCGGAGGCTGTAGACGTTTTCGAGGTGGCGGCTGCAGTCGCGGCGGTTAGGCATTACCTAAAAATAGCTAAGGAAGGTAGAAAACTGGCTATGGTACCACATCTTCAATCGGTTTGGTACTCTAGGTGGCTTACCGAGGCGACAGAGAAAAGCGAGATAAATCCATATTTCTTAAAGAAGAATTATCGAAGCAGAGGAGGTGGTTCCAATGGCTAAAAAGCTTATTGTCGAGATTGCAGGCAAAAAATACGAGGCAGAGGTTAGTGAGGCAGGATACGACAAATATATAGTACGTATAGGTAATAAGGAGTACTTAGTTTCTGTCACTTCTGAGGGGGAAGAGGTTGTCCTTACTGCTCCTGAGAAGCCTGCAGAGGTTGAAGTCACTTCTACAACTCCCGCAACACCCGCTCCCCCTCTACCAGTAGGAAAGAAAGAGGTTATTGCTGTTGAGGGAGGTGTGCCTGTAACAGTAGAGGTTCCTGGTAGAGTATTAAAGGTCCTCGTGAGTGAGGGAAGTGAAGTTTCTGAAGGAGAAACCATAGTTACCATAGAATCCATGAAGATGGAGCTGGAAATTAAATCTCCTAAGAAAGGAGTAGTGAAAAAGATCCTAGTAAAGAAAGGAGATACTGTAGCCCCAGGAGATACTGTAGCTATTATCGAGTAGGGTGAAGGGTATGGAGCCCATTCTCGAAGCAATACAGGATTTCTTCTTTTCTACAGGATTTGCAGGACTTACACCTCTACACATAATTTTTCTCGCCCTAGGCCTTGGAATTGTTTACTTAGGGCTCGTTAAGAAAATAGAGCCGCTTCTACTAATAGGCATTGGTGCAGGGATTATAATGGCTAATATTCCAGGTATTCATCTAGCTACGGAAGGATTTCTAGCGTTATTGAGGACTTCATTAATAGAGACGGAGCTTGTCCCTATCTTTATATTTCTGGGGTTAGGCGCATTAACAGATTTTAGACCTCTTATCGCTCAGCCCTATACCCTGCTGTTGGGGGCAGCTGCCCAGCTAGGTGTTTTCATGGCCCTCTTAGGTGCTCTAGCCATGGGCTTCCATCTTAATGAGGCTGCAGCCATAGGAATTATTGGTGGAGCCGATGGTCCTACAACAATCTATACCAGTGCAGAACTAGCCCCATATATGCTGGGTCCCATAGCCCTCGCAGCATATACTTATATGGCCATGGTTCCTATTATTCAACCACCTATAATTAGGCTCCTCCCTAAGAAGCAGAGAGCAGTAAAAATGAAGCCTCCTCGGCCTGTAAGTGACACTGAAGCTATCCTATTTCCTATAATATTAGTTGGTATTGCAGCAATGCTTGTTCCTGCCTCAACCCCATTAATTGCTATGATAGCTCTCGGAAATATATTCCGAGAGTCTAAAATCACGGAAGTTGTTGAAAGGCTAGCTAAAACATCGGGACAACAGTTTATGGATATCCTAATAATAATTCTCACCATAGGGGTCGGAAGCACTCTCTCCGTTGACTACGTAATGCAGTATGCCGAGAAAATGGGTATTGAGCCAGTAACATTTCTTTCACGCTTCCTCCTAGTATTTGTGTGGGGATTACTGGCATTTGCTATATCCACGCTGGGAGGAGTAGCGTTCGGAGAAATCATGTATATTATCACTAAAGGAAAGGTAAACCCAGCAATAGGTGCGGCTGGGGTATCTGCCGTTCCTATGTCTGCCAGGGTTGTTCAGCGTGAAGTTCAAAGAGTTGACCCTAATAACTACATAATAATGAACGCAATGGGACCCAACGTAGCCGGAGTGATAGGCACAGCTACGGCGGCAGGCGTATATATAGGGTATGTGAAGACTTGGTACCTAGCCAATTACGGATTCCTGCCTTGGGAATAAAATATTTCAGAGTTATAAACTACCTAAACCATGAAATCTCTATTTATAGACATAAAACCGAATAAATTACGAAATGCAATAATTTGTGAGCAGAGTTGCCAGACTACACTACGCGGAAGATCTTGGCTTTGCCTCCAACCCTAGTTATGAAGTGCTTACTTAATCCACGCAACGTTCTCGTTACTGATTTAGTTAGAAATGTGCGGGAAATGGGTTCCTCAACATATGAGGTTGTTTTCATTATGAAAAGGTTTGGAGGCACCCGAGATATTCGCTTTATTCTAAATGTTGTTGAGAAGGAGAAAGGCAGAAGACTCGTCTACCTGTTTGAAGGTGCAGAAAAAACTGTGATAAGGATTGAATGGATTATTACTCCCATTAATGTTGGAGGCGGAACAATGATAACGGCTTCTTCTAAGCTTAAGTCGAAAGGAATGTTCTCTATTAAAGGCAAGGAGGTCAAGAAGCTAATTGATGGTGTCTTAATTCGGGGAATCCCGCTCTGCAGCAAACTGACAATGAGATATATGGAGGTTATTTAGTCAGGTGGGTCGGGCCTTCTTCATAATTCTGACGTTGGCGTAGTCATCATCCATACAATAATTCTTTATGGTGTTTTAATGTATGTAGTATGGTGAGTAGATGAAGATATGCTCATCCAGACATATTAGAGAGCTGGATAGGCTAGCGGATGAGAAGTATGGGATTAGAGACTATCTCCTTATGGAGAATGCAGGCAATGCTGTGTATTATCTCATAAAGAGAGAGATAGGCTTGGAAAGGAAGCGTTTCTTGGTTATTGCAGGGATAGGTAATAATGGGGGAGACGCCTTAGTTGTGGCTAGAAAGCTTCATTCTATGGGTACATACGTGCATGTTGTTATTGTGGGTAATCCGGATAAATATAGGGAACCTGCTAAAACTAACTATGAAATATTGAGAAGGATAGGTCTCCCAATACATGTTATAACTTCCCCTGAGGATGTTGAGAAGTTTAAAGCTCTGTTAAAGAATAGTGACGTCGTTGTGGAGGGTCTGTTTGGTATAGGTCTCTCAAGAGAGATTACTGGGATATATCGGGAAGTTATTGATGCGGTAAACAACTCAGGTAAGATCGTTGTGAGTGTAGATATCCCCTCTGGAATAGGGGGCAATGATGGCAGGGTTTATGGAACCGCAATTAAAGCTGATTATACTGTGACATTTGGCCTGCCTAAGGTTGGAAACATATTGTATCCGGGTTATTATTACTGCGGAAAGCTTTATGTCTCCTATATATCTTATCCTCAAGAACTTATCAAAGAAAGAGAGACAGGGATAGAACTGAATTACCCTATTCCTCCCCCTGAAAGGCCTAGATGGGGACATAAAGGTACCTTCGGGAAGCTCTTAGTTATTTCAGGTGCAAGAAACTATTTTGGGGCACCTTACTTCTCATCACTATCTTTCCTGAAGGCTGGAGGAGGATATTCACGCCTAGCAGCACCCGCATCTCTAATTCCTGTACTTGGAGGAAAGGCTAGCGAAGTAGTTTACATCCCTATGGAGGAGACTGAGGAAGGATCACTCTCCTTGAAGAAT
>Ga0164318_10005144_pt1 | contig 12645 bp, 7 predicted proteins | sample GuaBasSedimGuay9_FD_113734 | JGI IMG/M metagenome (GOLD analysis project Ga0164318, IMG submission 113734) | Subseafloor sediment microbial communities from Guaymas Basin, Gulf of California, Mexico - Guay9, Core 4571-4, 0-3 cm | ecosystem: Environmental > Aquatic > Marine > Hydrothermal vents >... | reverse complement strand
TTTCTTTTCCAATTCATTCAGCAGAAATATTGCGCCAAATGAAAAAGTTTTTACTTTTTCCGGCTTACCAGTTGATTCATTCTCCAATAGTTTCTTATGCATGGTGTCTGCGGTTCCCAAATACTTTTGCCAAATAACTTTGGGCTTTCCATTCACTCTTTGCATTTCACGAAGGTAGTAATAGACGCTTCCGTTTTTCTTCTTTTTGTGTAAGTGTGCCATGCCTGTATTATACATGTGTAGGTCTAACACATACCAAACACAGAACTCCAGCCAAGCCAACGAGTTACATGCTTTATTTTGGGTTAGCTCTTAAAGTTCTGTTAAAGATCTCAGCTCCACAGAAAAGCTCCAGTCGCTCAGATAGCCGGTAATCTCAATGAGAACAGGGTCCTGTCCTGAAGCCTGCTGAAGCGACAGAGAAATATCACTGCAGGAACTGCCTGCACCAAAAGGTTGCTCTGGTTCCTGACAGTACATCATCCAGGGGATATTGTTGTCAGTCCACCCGACTACGGGAACACTTCCCGACTGTGGAATAAGCAGATCCACATTGCCTGGAGACATACCAGCTGCTAAAAGTAAAACCAGAATAATCTTCACAGGCACCTCCCTGTTGTTAGTGCGACTCCATAACACTTTTATTCTTTATCTTACCCGCTCAGAATAGCCTTTAGTCCATATGATGTCAATACACTTCAGTTCCATTTAAATACAGTAATCAGTTTTTCCGTTAGCACACCCAAACCGATATTGGAAGAAGCGCTCAAATAAACAGGACTTCCAGAAAAACTGTCGTCAAATAACCGTGTGAAAACATGGGTCAGTTCAGATTATCTGTCGGCAGTTTAAACATCTGTCTTGTCCTTTGTAAAGGTTTCCTGTCACTCTTTACAGATACGATTTATTCAGTAATGTCATCTGTCTCCCTGGCGAATTACAGTGAGCGGAGCAGAGTCTCTTGAAATACTGCTTTCTACAAACACCTGATAGCATCCGGAAGGCAGAGAAGAAACATCCATAGTTGTCGATGCTGAGGATATCCTTCCCTTAAGAACACAGCGTCCGCTTAGATCAAATACTCTGGCGGTGAACTGCCTGTGATGCTGCCACAGTATTACAACACTTGAGTGAGCGGGGTTTGGAAAGATTACCGGGGGTGGTTTAGAGTAAGAGCTGCCTTCTTGTTCCTCAATACCGGAAACCAGCCCTGATCTAAGAATGTTGTGACAGGGATCAAGGGTTACTTCCTGTGGCAGGAAGCTGACTGTATAGGTTTCTTCCTGACTTTGAATGTTGTTCCACATAACAACCAGTGTATCTTTCTCCGTTCCCTCAATCAGAAATTCAACAGGCATCTCAAATACCGGTCCAAGAGTTTGAATCTGTTCCACGGAAATACTTACTTCCCAGTTCGAACCCGATTGCACACTCTCCCAGCTCAACTGGTAGTCGGGGTAAGCATAGTCGTAAACCCATGTATCAAAGAACCAGTCCAACTGCATGGAAGAAGTTGCTTCAAAGGCATCGATGAGATCCGCTGTTGTTGTTGAGCTGTACGCGTTATCAGCCAGATAAAGCTGCAGACCATCGAAAAAAGCATCCTCTCCTATTACGTATCTCAGCATATGAAGAACACTGGCACCTTTGTCATAAACAGTAGTGCCCCAGTAGTTGGTTGCCGGTACTATGGGGAGAACTTTACCACTGGCAACATACCCCTGCATAATCTCAAACATGTAGTTCGTGTAAGCCTCGAAACCGTATTCCCATTCCTCCCACAAAGCTTCACTGTAAGTGGCAAAGCCTTCTGCAAGCCAGATTTCCGGCCAGTCTTCCTCTGTAACATAATTACCCCACCAGTGGTGAGAAATTTCGTGTGCAACAATGCTTTCACCGGTAACAGTGAAGGGGATGGTATTGTGTTCATAGAAACCGGAAGTTCCCACAAACGGGAATCCCAGGTTCTGATTCCATGGATAAGCACAATAGGTGGCTTCAAAACAATCAATCATACGGTCTACTTTGCCGAATATCGGCTCTATTTCCACATCCGGATATGTGTAGTATTTGATCCAGCCGTAGGTAGAGTCTTCCACTACAATAAAATCTGACACGGCAATGGCCCATATATACAGCGAGATTTCCTGTGGATGATGCCAGTGATAGGTGGTTGTGCCGCTACCAGTTTCCACATCAACAAGCTCTCCGCAGCTCACTGCGTAAAGAGTATCCGTCACCGTAAGATGGGTGTCCATTGAGGCCTTGTCGTATATGTCATCCCAGCAGGGAAGCATATATCGACCAGAATGAGGCGTCATGCCTACGCTGTAATGCGATAAATGATTACCCAGTTCCATATTCCAGTGAAACCCCGATCCCCCCTGGATTATGGGTGACCCGCCGTATGAAAACCATACAGTAACGGTGTCTCCTGAATTCAGCGGAGAATTGAGATCCACACTGACTGTTTCACTCTCCTGAAGGAACGAAAGAGCACCCTGAGCGTCCCATGCGGAGTCAATGGTCATCCCCTTAAAATCAAGAACAATACCTGTAAGATTACTTTCCTCCGACTGAAGGAGCAGACCGGATGTGCCGGCAATTTCTTCAATCCCTTCGAATATCTCCAGTGAGACATCGTAGTGAAGCGCATCAAATGAATGGGGTCCCCGTGACAGAGCATCTGAAGAAAAGTCGTCTGCCTTCCCGTCATGGCCAACATCAGAGGCGGGTATAGTCATTAATGAAACCATCAGGAGGAGCATACAGTGAAAGAGCATAACTTCACCTCTTCAGTAAACCTCAACTGCGGCACGGCGAATACAGAACTCCACCATCAACTAAGCCACGCAGAGCTTAGCTTACCAATACAAAATACTACCGGTTGCCGACTCTCTCTTCGAATCGGGCGGCACCACAATCATTCACAGTATAACCGTGGTGCTCCAGAAACTCCAACCCTTCCCTGAAAGCCGCATCTGCAGTCGGGACATGTGTTACAAAGGTCTGCCAGAATCGACTCCACCAGTACTTTCTCTTTGCTTAACTTCAGCTATTACGGTGTATCCGTATTTTTCCAGTAACAGGAATGCCACAGACACCTGCTCTGAAATCTCCCATTCGATAGACTGTTTTGAGGTCCGCAGCCGGTGGCCTGTGGAATTGATGCTAAGCTTTTTCTATACATTGTCTTTTGTTTCCTGTCTCTTTCTTATGGAGACAACCAGTGCTGCTGTGTATGCTGCAAAAACCAGCACCCAGCCCAGCCAGATGGCTCTGCCTGCGTGGAAATAGTAGATAGCAGATACAGCTGCAAACAATGCGTTTGCCGAATTCAGAATCGTTTTTGTTCTGAAAGGGTGTTTGTAAACAACAAAAGCTCCGACAATGTTAAACAGGGCAACGGCCACGCCTGCAGCTCCCGGCACTAAAGCGCCGTTTTCAAAAGAGTCTGCAGCACCTGCGAGAAAGGCAATTCCAGTAAGAATCAGCACAAGTCTGCGTTTTTTACCTCTACCCTTCGACCAGGTGATAGTCACCTCTTTGCCCTACTCCTGCATTTTAAAAATAGAGAGAAAGTCTTCATCAATTTCCATGTTTACAACACCGTTTTTGTTGAGGATGTCAAAGTACTGCTTTGCTTTGAAGGCAAGCTGCTCACCTTCCACATACTCGAAGGTCACACGGTTCAGGAACAGCTCTACCCGGTCAACAGGCTGACGCATCATGTCGAAGGAAAGCTCTGCGGCGGCTTTTTTGTTGCCGTTTACCCACTCAATTGCAGACTTCAGCTCCTCAAGAAACACTCTGCATTCCTCTGGATGTTTTCGAGCAAACTCGCCTTTAAGAACAAGACCGGCGTTGGGAAAACTTCCAAAACCTTCGTTTATATCGTTCCATATTGTATTGAAGGGTATTACTGAGATTTCAGTATTCCTGTCTTCCATAATCTTAATGGCATAACTGGCTTCAGGCTCACGAAGTACCACTGTATCTGCTTTGCCTGTAACAAAATCTCTGTATATCTCTTCAGGACGGCCAAACGGTTTTCCATACCTGAACACAAACTCATCAGGGTCAAAACCGCTTGCCTTGATGAGATACTTCGTGATTTTTGCAGGTGGGGCTTCTTCGAACAATGGAACATGAATTTCCCTGCCTTTGATATCGCCAAAGTTCTCGACTTTCGAGCGGCTTAAAAGTACAAAGTTGTCCCACACGAAAAGCGCCGGGATCTTTATGTCGCTGTTTCTGAGTTTTGCTGAAGTTATCAGTGCGGAAAAACTGATATCTGCCCTGCCGTTTGTTATCCAGGCCAGATGCTTCTCTGTTTCCTCCCACACTTTCAGCTCTTTGATGTTTATATGCTTTCTTATTCTCTCCGATTGTAAAAGACGCATCATCACAGGGTATGCGACCGGTGTCGCCGATTGAATAACGGCATCAACCTTGTCTGAAGAGGTTTCTGCATCGGAAACAGTCGCTGACTTCTTGTGGAAGTAAATCCGGAATTCACCTGCTGCTTCCTGTTCTGTCAGGTGCTCAAAACCCATTTCGGACAGCATGTTTATCATGGGAAGAGGCTCAAAAAGCTGAACAAGAACAAACCCGCTGTCGTCTGCTGTTGCGTAAGCTTTCTTCATAATGATGTCGAACGGGTCTGTGGTCATCATTCTTACATCGAGAACTTCAAATTCTTCTTTCCTCTCCTGCCATGGAAGCTGCTCCTCTGCTGCAGGGTTGAATATTGAAATTCTGTACTCTCTGTTCTTCTCGATATTGAATTTGTAGTTCAGTCCTTCTGCGACTTTGAGAAGTTCATCAGGTCTCTCCACAGAAATCACAACGATATTCCCCTGTGGCTGCAGCTCCGAAACCTTCCAAACAATATCCTCAAGGGTGTTTTCATTGTAGATATACCGCTGTGGACTTTCCTGCCAGTAAATATCTGTGCTCTCGTGTTCCTGTTCACGGTCAGTTCTCTTGATGCAGTCAGGCATTATCTGCTGAAGCTTCTCTGCTGTTCCAAGAAACTCATTAATTGTGTGCAGTATCTCACACACAGATAACCCTGTAACCTTTGCCGCATCTCTGAAGTTGGCAAACCGCGCAAGGGTGTTGTAGAGCGCCGGGTTCTGCATTCTCCTGAACTTTGGAGACAGTCCTGCAAGCACCTGTTTAAGCTCCGGGTGGCGATCAAGGGTTGCTTTAATGTTGGATGACGCAACAACAACATCAGGCATCTCTTCTCCGTTGCTGAGAACGGAAATAGCATCAACAGGACAGATTTCCACAGCCCTGCTGCAGGCTGCCTCCTCCCCTGTACTTGCCGGCTGCCGGTTCAGGTATGCCTTTTTTTCGCCGCCGATACTGAAATTGTTTCCCGCCACCTCAACACAGGCTCTGCAGCCTATGCACTTCTCTGATACTGTGTACTTGTTCATTGCTCACCTTGCCGTTACTGCCTGCAGACTTGCTGCAAAATCCGTGTTCAGCCATAGTTTTCCTAAGATAACAGATTGCCTGTGAAATTGAAAAACCAAAACATTGATAAGTTCACTTCAGCTCTGTTACTCTATGGCCTTCATTGCGGCACGGTCGTGTCAGGAAACAACCGATACACCGGTTCTTTCGTGGGAATCGTTGCCTCCGTAAACAAGGAAAGACTTGTCTTCGCCTGACAGTTTCCTCCACCAGTTAAGACCCTTAAAGGAATCCTGTGTTAATGTACTCCCGGATTTGATTTCAACAGGAGTAAGCCTGTCTTCTCTTTCAATGACCAGATCTACTTCATTACCAGCCCTGTCTCTCCAGAAATAAAGATCATTCCTTCTTCTCTGATTAAACCCTCTCTTCAACAATTCAGAAACAATCAGGTTTTCAAACAGAGCCCCTCTCATTGAAGACAGATTCATACCCTTTTCAGTTTCTATGGACAGAAACCATGCAGCCAGGCCGGTATCATGAAAGAAAAGTTTGGGAGATTTAATAATTCGCTTACGAAAATTTCTGTGATGCGGCTGTAAAAGAAACACTATGTAGCATGCCTCGAGCAATGAGATCCAGTCTCTTGCTGTGTCGTGGGTAATACCTGCATCAGAAGCCAGATTCGAAAGGTTAACCAGCTGGCCAATTCTCTCTGCACACAAACCTATGAACCGCTGAAATACACTGAGATTTCTTACGTTGATCAACCTGCGTATATCCCGTTCCACATAGGATCTGATATAGTTTCCAGCCCACGATCTGTGATCGAGTTTTCTGTCATGTACCGGCGGGTACAAACCGGTAGCCAGAATTTTATCAAGACTGTAATCTACAGAAAGTTCTGACAGACTGAATGAAAGCAGTTCCAGATATGCAGCTCTTCCCGCCAGGCTCTGAGAAACACCGGACAGCACTCCGAACTGCTGACTACCAGTGAGAATGCAGGTTCCGGTTCTGCTGGAGGAGTCAACTCTTTCCTGCATGTAAGACAACAGATCAGGACACAGCTGAACCTCATCGAAAACAGCTCCATCCGGATATCTGTCGAGAAACAGTCTGGGATCCTGTGTTGAAAAGTTTCTGATATCAAGGTTTTCCAGTGAAACATACTGTTTTTGCTGGAACGCACTTTTTGCCAGGGTGGTTTTCCCCGACTGGCGTGGTCCGGTGATAATCACCACCGGGTATCCTTCGGCCAGTTTCTTCACTGTAGTTTCTGCTTCTCTTTTAATCATAGGCACAAACCAGCAACAATCGTGCTGATTGTCAATTCAATTCTCAATTAGCATGATTTTCATTCCCAAGAGAATTCCCAATCCGGAGTCCATCCGGAGAGTATGTTGGTATATTGTCCCGGGAGCCTGTTCTCGGTCAGGCTCCCGGGAGATGTTTACCCTTACTGAAAGATCACTGATGCTTGTTCCATTTGATAGAGACACAGCCACTGTACGGTCTGCAATAAAGGTGCTGACAGGTCTGTGCCGGCCGCCGGATACACTTAGAAGCAGCGGTGCCTCCATTGATATCCGGACTAGGCAAAAGGAACACACAAGAAAGCAGAAAGAGCTTGCTGAACAGCGGGACTGTGAGATCGAGATACCGGCAATGCTTGTCACGGAGAGGAACGGAATAAACTTCCATATCACCGGAAGAGCGGATCTGCTCAGCACAGACGGTAAGACGGTTATCGAGGTAAAAACAGCCCAGCCCATGCCGGAGTCTCCCAGGTCAGATCACCTGCTGCAGGTTCTGTTCTACGCAAGAGCGCTAGGTGCTGGAAATGCCTCTGTTGTCTACACAGATCCCGATTCCAGAGAGTCTATTGAGTTTCCGGTAGACCCTGAAGATAAACAGATGAAAACACTCTGGAACGGTTTTGTTGAAGATGTGTCACTGTTTGTTAAGAGTGAGTGGAAGCGTCATCTTGAGCTGAACGCTGCACTGGAGACCTTTGGATTTCCCTTTGATGAAATACGACCCGGACAGCAGGAAATAGTTGACTCAGTGAGAAGGGCTGGCAACAGCAGAGAAGAACTGCTGCTACAGGCTCCCACAGGAACGGGAAAAACGGCCGCCGTACTCGCAGGCGCTATACCTCCTGTTGTTGAAAACTGGAGAATACTGTTTTTTCTCACTGCAAAGAATACACAGAAGAAGATTCTTGCTGAAACAGTGGACAGGTTTATCAAACGGGGGTTTCCCTTTCGAACCATGGTTATCTCGTCACGGGAGAACTCGTGCCCTGCGGAGATGGAGAGGTGCAACCCGGAACTGTGCCCCTTTGCTGAGGATTTCGGAAGCAGAATAAGAAACTCCGGCATCATTGAGAAATTAACGGAAAAGATACTGATAACCCCTGATGACATAATGCGTGAGTCTGTTGCAGCCGGGGTCTGCCCCTTTGAGCTTTCTCTGTTCGTCTCCCAGAGATGCGACCTGATCGCCTGCGACTACAACTATGTGTTCGACCCGGGAATACGGTTGAAAAGATTCTTTGACTTTGACGAAACCGCCTCCAGATGCGCACTGCTTATAGACGAGGCGGCAAATCTGCCTGAAAGAGTACGGGGTATATGGTCCCCTGAGATAAAAACTTCCTGGATGGAGACAACATGGAAGTACGCAAGGGGCAACAGAAGGCTGCAGAACCTGTTGCGACCGTGGAGAAAACTGCTTCAGGCCTACGCTGATCAGCCCTGGCCCTACAGAGATGATGAAGTGCGCCTGCCTGAAGATGCAGGTCTTCCAAATATCAACCGGCGGAGATGGCAGAAAATACTCGGCGGCGACATGAAAGCCCCAGCAGAGGCGACTCTGCTGAGCAGGTCGATCACAGGGTTTTCACGGGTAGCGGAACGACTTGATGAAAGATTCCACTTGCTGGCCAGAAGAGAGGGAAACGATACACTTGTTCAGTGGTACTGCACCGATCCCTCTGTGTTTATCGCGGAAGAGCATTCCAGGTGTTCCAGTGTTGCAGCCTTTTCCGCCACACTTGAACCCATGGGCCATTTCGCTTCTGAGCTGGGGCTGGGAAACGGTGATAACCTTGTTTCAAAGGCGGTTGGCTGGCCTTTCCCCCGTGAAAACCTCGCGGTATGGGTTGATACCGGCGTTAACACCCGCTGGAGGTACAGAGATGAACAGACTGATATAATTGTCAGTCGGCTTCAGGGAGCCAGAACAAAGAATCCCGGAACCTGGATGGCGTTTTTTCCCTCATTCTCCTGGATGGAAAAAATAGTTCTTGCAGCTGGCGACTCCGCCCTGGACCTGATTGCCCAGAAGAGAGACATGTCGGAACAGGAAAGACTGGATTTCATTGAACTGATAAATGGCGGGAATCATCTTGTGCTGGCAGTTGCAGGTGGTCTTTTTGCTGAAGGTGTTGACCTGAGTATACCGGACCTCCGGGGATGTTTTATTGCGGGACCCTCCCTGCCCTCTGTTTCACTGAGACAGAAACTGCTGCAGAAGAGATACGACAGTACCGGACGGAACGGCTTTCTGCATGCCTTTGCAATTCCCGGGATGAACAGGGTAATACAGGCTGCCGGCAGGCTGATAAGAAACAGTGAACAAAAGGCAGACCTTGTTCTGCTTGGGGGCAGGTTTATTCACTCTCCGTACTTTGATCACCTTCCGGAACACTGGTTCCCGTTAAGAGTGATAAGAAACGGTAAAGTTTCGTTGAAACACAAAAACACATAGTACTCTTGCTTGTTGACAGCATCTCAGACTGCAGCTATTGTTAATCTGTAGGTTGTTTGGCACGCCGTAAATGAAGGAGATGATATGCCTGTATTTTTAATTACCTTTTGTCTTTTACAGGGTGTTTCAGGAACAACTGTGCCCATTTCTCCAGCAGACTTCCCGGAAATACCCATCTATGTGGAAGAAACCTGGTCGGTACCCTATGCCACCGATATTCAGGACATCAGTTTTAACTGGAATACATATACTCTGGTTATCCGCAGCAACGGCAGTGGAAAAATCTTTCTGGCAGATCCAGCCACATGTGACTCCACCGGAGAAGTTAACCTGCCTGCAGGTTCAGAAGGTTTCGGAGTTGCCGTTAACTATTCAGGTTCTGGAGACTACTATATCAACAGCAGTACATCCGACAGCATTCTTTACTGTGACGGCTCAGACAGCTGGACAGGTTTCGCTAATCCTGCAGGAACAAGCGGTGCCGGGATGGACATGTACAGCGGAGGCTCTGCCACCCTTTGCGAAGCACTTAATACCGTTCCCTGCGGTTTCTACAACATGGACCCCGACGGCTCCGGCAGTACTCTGTATGGACTGCCAGGTATAGGCAGTGAAATAAGTGGTTTCATGGGGCATGATGTGGCTACCCGTTACGGTAGTCCGCCCTGGGCAATTATTACAACAACCAGATTTGGACATGAATTCTTCTTCCTGTATGAGGGTTCCGGATCTTATGTTGTCTACGGTCAGGAGCCGTGCCCCCTGTCTGTTTCTGAATCACTGGGACTTACCTGGAGCCCGGACGGAGCAGTTTACTGGAGCTACAAAGGACTTGATAACCAGTATTACATCAGCAAACTGCAAATACCTGTTTTTGGTGGAATTGAAGATACCACGCAGGGAACAGGAAATACTTCCAGAGCTCTGGAAATCACAAGCAACCCTTCAAGGGGCTCTGCGGGCATTGCTGTAAACCTGATAGCCGGAGAACAGGTTGTTCTTGATGTTTATGACTTGTCTGGAAGGCTGGTAGAAACCCTGTACAATGGGCAGCTGGCTTCAGGAGAGAATACTTTCAGCTTCAGCGGATGTTCCGGTATTTTTACTGCTGTTTTAAGACACTGTGGGCAGGAGGAAATGCTCAAATTCGTTCTCTCAGATTAGGATCTGCTGGAACAGTTTCCAGAGCACGCCCCCGATCACGTTTCAAATTGCAACCTTAATCCTGCTGTTTCCCTGGAAAATAGTTCGTTTTACCACAGAGGGGCGGCAGGAATGCCTCCCCTCTTGTGTTTTGTCGTAAACCTATCTGAGCATCACAAATGACTGTGTGCGAGTTCCGGCAGGTGTGGTAAGGGTAACGAAGTAAAGACCGTCTGGAACAGGCCTGCCCTGTGCCCCTGCTCCGTTCCATGTAATGGAATGGATACCTGCTTCAACATTTCCGGAGTGGATTGTTGAAACTCTTCTTCCTGTAATATCGAACACAGCAAGATCCACCACACCGGCAGCCTGTGTACTGAAGCCAATAGATGCCGTTGATGTAACAGGGTTGGGATACACACCATTTAGGTAGAAAGCAGGTAAACCTGCAGATTCTTCACCGTGTGTTCCAACAGTATTCGCGTAGGTAACTGCCGGAAGCCTGTTGTGCGCAGTGGAAGTTACTGTAACTGCATCTGCTCCCGGAAGGGTGGGAATTGTGAGGCTTGCAACTCCCGATGCGCTGGTATACCCGCCATCCAGGAGTTCCTTTGTGTCATCGTAGTAAACGCCGACAAGAGCACCTTCAACAGGAGCATCTGTTCCATCGGTTACGGTAACCTGAAACGCTCCTGGAACTACCGTTGCAGAATGAGAATTGGAAAGAACTGCAATCGGGGAAGTGTCTGTAAAAATATCGGTCTCAGGGCAGCCAAAAACATGGGCAATGTTCACCATGTCTACCCCGCTCGAACCAAACGATGTATAACAGGCTGCCTTTCCGAAAGAATGGGCAGCACCCAGGTGGTGAATGCTCTCTGTAAAGTACCCGCGGAAGGTGTGAATCTGGAGAGTATCACCCGGTCCTATCGGTGTGTAGGTGGAAGAACCCATGATATTCACAGCACCCCTGGGATCACCTGTGGTTCCCTCTGAAAGAAAAGCTTCCGTGAAACAGTAATGACCGTCAAACTCACCATTCTGACATCCCACGGTAAACACCCAGGGCATCATCCTGCCGTTTGTAAGGCTGGCGATGTTACTTATACTGAAACCGGAGGTAACCCAGCTTGTGATGTCTCCGTGACCTATGTAGTTGATAACTGAAACCCCGTCGTTGATATCTGCAGTTACTGCACTTAATGAGGGGGTAGCTCCACCGAGAGCGTCGCAGTAAAAGGTTGATTCCAGGGCATTAGCCATGAACAGCTGATGAAGCATCAGTGATTCATAAGCTGCATTCATGGGGCTGGTACAGGCCATGCTGAACGCAGTGTTGAACCAGCTGCCCCCTGCTGGCTGGTAGGGATTCAGTTCAGCGTTTTTGATCTTCCATGAAATGTAGGCAAGGTCGTCGGAATCACTTCCACTGAGTCGACCTATGTGCATGGAAGGTAAAATGCTGCTGCCTACTACCGCATACTGGTTGTCCGCGGCGTGTGTTTCATCGCCTGCATACTGTGGAGAAGGAACAACGTAGTTATCTCCAACCAGCAGCACATACTCCGGAGGGTTGGGCCAGTTGTTAAAAGCATTTTCAAGCCAGGCATCAATCTCCGGAATGGATGTTCCAATGGTGGCGAGATCTCCTGTCTGAACATCGTAGCCCTTCTGCTTTTTCCAGTCGATAAGTTCCTGCGCTAAACCCAGCGATTCAGTTGTTCCGATAAATACATAGCTGCCGTCAACGACATCCATATCGTTCTGAAAACCGAGAACCTGGCTGTACAGAGGGAGGAAGCTTCTTGTGTAGCCTGTGGCAGTGCGGTTCAGTTCATTATCGCCTGTCTGGTTGCCTGCTTTGATTCTTACCGTAACGCTTGTTGTAAGCAGAACCTCACCGGTAACAGGGTTTACCTGCACCGGATTGAACCTGACCCAGGCAACTCTTATATCTCTGAGAATATCCACATGCTCAATTTCAACTGTTGACGCTGGAAAATATTCCGAACTCTGATACACCGCATTATCTATTCTGAATTCAGGCTCAGGGCCGGACCACGTAGCAGGTTCCTGCCATGGTGAAACTGTGTAATTACCAAGCAGAGAGGTTTCCTGACTGATAACCTCAATTGTAATATCTCCATGATCTGGAACAAGTATCATCTTCCTTACAACAGGAAGATCCGGGGAGCCGATCACTCCAAGATAATCGCCTTCTGAAGGAATTCTGAAGGCACTTGCAGATCCGAAACCGGCAAGATCAGTGCCTACTACTTCAAGGTCTGCAAGGTTGAACTG
>Ga0164318_10005143_pt1 | contig 12645 bp, 7 predicted proteins | sample GuaBasSedimGuay9_FD_113734 | JGI IMG/M metagenome (GOLD analysis project Ga0164318, IMG submission 113734) | Subseafloor sediment microbial communities from Guaymas Basin, Gulf of California, Mexico - Guay9, Core 4571-4, 0-3 cm | ecosystem: Environmental > Aquatic > Marine > Hydrothermal vents >... | reverse complement strand
ATAAGTTTCTTAAGTTGGCTGACTTTTTGTTAACCTCGGTGACTGTCACCGTAAGGTGTTGTGAAACAGCACATTATAATCAAGCACCCACCATCATCCAGAAAAAGTCAGCCAACTTGAGTAAATTGATTTTCGCTTCAATCTGCCCCTCGAAACTGCCTCGGGATAAACGCAATCGGTGAAATCTGTGGAAAAATAAGTATCGAGGTATAGGGGTGTAGAGGTGCGGAAGTTATCATCTGCGTTCATCTCGCGTTTATCTGCGGCTATTTCTCTTGGCGTTCTTGGCGCTCTTGGCGGTTGCGGAAGTAATATAGACCGGATTCGCCGTAATATCTAAAGGGGGCTGACCCCTTTGAGTGCGGGTTCCCTTTTTGGCTGCACGGCAAAACCAAACCGTTCCTCCATCCGTTTAACCTGACAAAGAAAGTAATTTGCAAAATTGCGCATAACATTTGATGGAGGATCTGACATGGCAGACAACCCCAACGACCGCCCGGGCCAGGCACCGCATCAACCCCCGCCCGGGCAGATGTGGCAGCAAGGGCCGCACGCTCAGCAGGACCCGTACGGCCGGGCACAATTCACTTCAAAGCCTGAAAAGGACGACATACCGGACGAGCCGCCCGTAGATGAAAAGATCGGCGAGGGTTTCTTCAGCATCATTCCCAGGGTCCTGCGTCTGCGCGATGCGCTCTACTTCGATATCAAGGACGACAGGGCATCCTACAAGTTCATCGCACAGATGGCCCTGGTGGCGCTGGTCTGCTTCATGATATACGGTTTTGTCATGGGCACGTACAACCACTTCCCGCGGCAGAGCATCTCCAGCATGGTCAAACTGCCCCTGGTTTTCATGATATCCCTCGCCGTCTTGCTGCCCACGTTGTACCTGATAGGGATTCTTCTGAATCTTCGTGTATATTTCCGGCAGATGCTGGGACTTTTTGTGATGAGCGTTTGCGCTACGTCCCTCGTACTCGTGTGTATGGCTCCGATTACGGGTTTCTGCCTTATCACCATAAGCCGGGGCGCGTCGCGTTATAACCTTCTTATGCTTGTGAACATCGTGATACTGGGCCTGTCGGGGCTGGTGGGTCTTGCGTATCTGGCCCGCGGGAGCAAATTCCTTGCCAGAAAGCGCGAGAAGGAATCCGGCGTCAGGCCGAAAAGCCGCTTCGTGCTCTTCCTGTGGATGCTGGCCTACGCGCTGGTCGGAATTCAACTCGCCTGGGCATTGCGGCCTTACATGGGAAGAGACCGGCTCGATTTTCAGATCATTCGCCCGGCGGGCCAGAGAGACTTCTATTCATCGGTGGTTCTGAATATCGGCGAATTGACAGGTGCCACGCCCCTCCCGAGAGAGCGCGCCAGGCGGCAACTGGCTTCCCTGGCGCTAGAGTACCATGGAGTACTCCAGGAAAAAGAGGATACGTTAAAACAGATGGATACGCTGAGCGGGGCGATGCCGCTGCAACGCCAAAAGATAGATGAAATAACCGAAAAGATGGAAACAACCGATGAGGATGCGAAGGCGATTCTGGAGGTCAAAAAGCGCAACCTGGAATGGAAACTTCATAGAAACGAGGGCAACCTGCGGGAGACGCGTGAAAGGGCCGACGCACTTATAACAAGATTGCGAGAAATCGAAGTGGAAATCCGCCGACTGCGTGATGAGTGGAATCTGCCCAACCCGCTTTACAGCGATACTCCCCAGGGTGGGAACGAGAACAGAACGCGCTACGATGACTGAGAGCCTATCCCGTCCCGGTAGAAAGAACAATTGTGGACTGTGGATTGTGGAAAAGGAACGCCTTCAATTTGTCCGTCCGCCCAAAAAAGGCGGCCCCGATATATCGGGGCCGCCCTTCTTTCATCAACAGGGACTTGTATCGCCTGTCCCGAGACCTGCCGAGGGAGACTGAATCGGACAATAGTACTCTGCCCTGTCCTAATATCAAATCCCTTTCCTACTCGCCTACCGCGCCTGTAAGCGAAGCGGTGGCTTTCCTGCTGCCTACTGTCTTTAACGCAGTTTCCTGCGGACCGCGCCCGCCAGGCCGACCAGCCCGAAGCAGACAAGCGCAATCGTGGCCGGCTCGGGGATTATCGCGTTGTTGTCCAGCGCGTTCAGTTCGTCGGTGATGAGCAGTCCGAGGTCGCATTCTTCGGCGAACAGGTAGTTCATCCCATTGCCGAATGAAAAGAATACGTCCGCCTGTTCGGAGGAGTCTGTATTAGCCTCCCAGTTAACCGCCGTGCCGGGCAGGCCCATCGAACCGTCTTCGACGGAGAACAGGAACCCAAACAGGAACTCGCCCTCCTGGAGATAGTAATCATAGTTCTCCTGGGCCATCCAGTCGGCAATGATGGGTTCCTCAGTGTAGTCGCCCTGGATGATCTCCTCAATGCGCTGGCGCAGGAAATCATCATATTCGGGGCTCACATAGAACATTAAAGCGTCGAGTTCGTCCTGCGCTCCGGTTCCATCGGCAAACAGTCCCAGACCGGCCTCGTCAATGAACAGCCAGTTCTGGCCGCTCAGGTCGGTGTAGAAGACGTCGGCGGCGGCTTCGTTGAATGTGGCCTGTACGTTGACGGCCGTGTTTGGAGCCCCGACGGCGAACCGGTCCACCGAGAAGAGGACGCCAGGGATCCAGCCCACGACCCCGTCCACTAAGATAGTGTTTTCTAGTGCGTCGACGTCGTCAGGTTTATCAGGCGCATCTAGACCGAGGTTCGTGTTGTCATCCCAGAGCAGGGAATTACCACCCGGGCAACCGCTCCCCGGCGGGGCTGACCAGCAGGCGTGGAAGATATCGCCGTGGGCTTCGCCCGGCGGATTGGGCGGTGTGCCGCTCAGTGCTTCAACGTTCACCGCTGTTCCCGCTATACCCAACGTAAGCGGATTTACCGAGAAAGCAACCTCAGCCCCGCCAATAGTTACGATGGGTTCATACTCGTACTCGTTTATCTCTTTGATGTAAAAATAATCATTGGCATAAGAGATGGCATCGATGTTGTCTTCGGCCGTGTCGGTGATCGGAGTGTCTTGGTCAGACCACAAGCCCATGTCGATACCGCGGATGACGCGGAAGTTGGTGTTGTCTCCCGGCGACTGGAAGATTTCTCCGTGGTTGTCACCGGCTCCGAGCGTCCATACGTCGTTGGGCATAGGAGTGGGCAATCCCAGTGCGCCGTTGTCGACGGAGAAGTGGGGGGCGTATAGTTTCGGGGTCTTCCAGAAGGACTGTCCGCACCCGTCTCCAGGTTCGCCCGATGTTTCTTCCCTGTTGAATTCACCCCACGATGGGAACAGTCGGTCACGATGGGGATCCACATCGGTCGACAGGTACACCGAGAGGTATGTCGTGTTGCCGGTCCCTGCGCCGGCGATTGTGACTGAGGCGTTTCCGCCGTAGTATTCGCAAATCCCGTCGCCCCATGTGGTACCGCCCTGTATCCAGTGATTGGCGCCCGCCGCCATTGGGTCGGAGACGGCCGGCACTCGATTCCACAGATACGAAGTGTTGTCCAGTTCCACTCCGAAGTTGTCCCAGTAGCCCTTCTGCGGCGCGTTCCACGGATTATAAGAATCCCACGTATACAGGTCGTAGGTGAAATCCGCCCGGTATCCATTTAGATTTCCGGGCAGCACCGTTCCCGCGGAGTGCCAAACACGAGGCTGCAAATCCCATTCGTTCGCGCCCCAGTTGGCCGTGCCTACCTTAATGTTGTAGTTGTCATTGTTCGCCCCATACGTTGTTACTGACGCGTCGTTGACGATGATCCAGTTGAGATTTGGCACCGTCAGGCCCGTGTCGAGGTCTGTAACGACCAGTGCATCGGCAGCCGTAGCCAAGGCAAGGGAGATCGCGACAGCAAAAGCAAATACTCCCAAATTTTTCATATTCATGACAACCTCCTTGGCAAAATCACTAAGGTTCAGTTACGAACGCGAATAATCTGTAATTTTTTTTGCGACTTACCTCCTTTCCGGACGGGTGATGGCGGGGGCAAAGGAAAAGGGGGCGGTGGGCATATTATAGCCCTGCGGCCCGCTCTCCGTTGTCCGCGGGTGTGTAATCAGACACATTGTCCGCACCGCAAGAATCACCACAATTCCCGTCCGACAGATTTAGTCGAAATCGACAAGATTGTTTCCCCGAGGTTCTCGCGGGGGAACCCACCTTTAACGTTTTCATGTCCTTAATTGATTTTCCATTTCACGGGACAAAATAAAAAAGCGGACTCCCTGCATATTACGGCACAGAGATCCGCTCTGGTGTTTCCCGGGTTGTGCAAGCACCTGCCATCACCGAAATCCCATTGACTAAATTTTCTATACTCTATCTTACTTCACGCCCGTTGATTATATCCTGCGAAAGGCCGATTGTCAAGGCCAATTTCAAAGAAATCCACAGATTACGCAGATTCAAGTATGACCGCCTGATTGGTTCCTGTTGCGGAAAGTGGTTTTTCGCACTCGGGGAGTCAGCCCCCTCCCGTCAGGCCGATCCCGATAAATCGGGACGGCCTTCCTCCTCCCCGCTGCTCCTCCCCGCGTGTTCTATCCGCCGAAACGTTTCCGTCGAGGTCCTTACTCCCAGCAAATGGTGGAGGGGGGCTTGGTGGAGATGTCGTAAACGACGCGGTTGACGCCGCGGACCTCGTTGATTATGCGGCTGGAGATTCCGCCGAGCAGTTCGTGTGGGAGACGCGAGAAGTCGGCGGTCATGAAATCGACCGTGTCGATTACGCGAAGCGCTATAACGTGTTCGTAGGTTCGCTCATCGCCCATTACACCCACCGACTTGACGGGCAGGATCACGGCGAATGCCTGGGCGACCCTGTCGTACCAGCCGCTCTTGCGCAACTCTTCGATGAGGATGTAGTCCGCCTCGCGCAGTATGGCGAGTTTCTCTTTCGTCACCGCGCCGAGGCAGCGTATCGCCAGGCCGGGCCCGGGGATGGGATGCCGCCAGATTTGCTCGTGCTTCATGCCGAGTTCCTCGCCGAGGCGGCGGACTTCGTCTTTGAAGAGTTCGCGCATCGGCTCTATCAACTCGAAGCCCAGTTGCTCCGGCAGGCCGCCGACGTTATGATGGCTCTTGATGGTGGCGCTCGGCCCGCCGACCGGCGAGGATGACTCGATGACATCGGGGTATATCGTGCCCTGTGCCAGGAAGCGGGCGTCCTTTATCTTCTCCGCCGTTTCTTTGAAAACCTCTATGAAGAGTGCGCCGATTATCTTGCGTTTCTTCTCCGGGTCCTCGACGCCTTCCAGCGCATCAAGAAACCGCTTTGATGCATCGACGGCATGAAGTTTGGCGTGATAGTTATCATGGAAGTCGCGCACGACCTGTTGGAACTCTCCCCTGCGCAGAAGGCCGTTATCGACAAAGATGCACTCCAGTTGCTCGCCGACGGCCTTTTGCAGTAGGCAGGCGACGACGGACGAATCGACCCCGCCGCTCAAGCCCAGGACGACTTTCTTGTCGCCCACGCGCTCGCGGATGCGCCTGACGGTCTCCTCGACGAACGACGACATTTTCCATGTGCCCTTGCAGCCGCAGACGCCGTACAGGAAGTTCCGCATGACTTCCATGCCCCTCGGCGTGTGCGTCACCTCGGGGTGAAATTGCAGCCCGTAGAACGGCACGGACTTGTGCCGGACGGCGGCATGGGTGCAGGTGGGCGTGGAGGCCAGGGTGATAAGGTCGTCGTGCGCGTCGCGGACCTGGTCTCCGTGGCTCATCCAGACGGTGAGTTTCTTGCCCAGGTCCTTGAAAAGCGGTTCTTCTTCGACGATTTCGATTTCACGGCGGCCGTACTCGCGCGCTTCTGCGGGTGTGACCTTGCAGCCGAGGCAGGTGCAGCCGATTTGCATGCCGTAGCAGAGGCCGAGGGTGGGGATGCCGAGGTTGAGGATTTCCCTGTCGCATTGCGGAGCGCCCGGGGCATAGACGCTGGCCGGCCCGCCGCTCATGATGATTCCCTTCGGGGCGCGCTTCTTGATTTCCGCGGCGGGGGTATTGCAGCGGATTATTTCGCTGTAAACGTTGAGTTCCCTCACGCGCCGCGCGATGAGTTGCGCGTACTGCGAGCCGAAATCCAGGACCGCTATCCATTCGTCACGCTTCATGGGACGGGCTTTCCTTGAAGGTGTAGTTGGGCGCCTCCTTGGTTATGGTGATGTCGTGGGGGTGGCTCTCGGCCAGTCCCGCGGGGCTTACCCGGACGAACTCGACGTTGCGGCGCAACTCCTCTATGTTGCGCGCGCCGGTGTAGCCCATCGTCGCTCGAAGACCGCCGACCAGTTGATAGACGAGCCGCGAGAGCGGCCCCTTGTACGGCACGCGGCCTTCTATGCCTTCCGGGACGAGTTTGTCTTTTATCTTGATACCTTCCTGTGAGTAGCGCGACTTGCTGCCTTCGACCATCGCCCCCAGCGAACCCATGCCGCGGCAGATTTTGTAGGTGCGGCCCTGGAAGAGGATAGTCTCTCCGGGGCTTTCCTCGGTGCCCGCCAGCAGCGTGCCTATCATCACGCAGTGGGCGCCCGCCGCGACGGCCTTGGATATGTCGCCGGAGTAACGTATGCCGCCGTCGGCGATGACCGGCACCCCGGCGGCGTCCGCCACGGAGACCGCGTTCATGATGGCCGTTATCTGCGGTACGCCCACGCCCGCGACGATGCGCGTGGTACAGATGGCCGACGGCCCCACCCCCACCTTGATGCCGTCGGCCCCGGCATCTATCAAATCCTTTGTCGCCTCGGCCGTGACGACGTTGCCCGCGATGCACTCCACGTTGTACCGTTTTTTTATCTCGCGGATGGTTTCGATGACACGGGTGGAATGGCCGTGTGCCTTATCCACTGCGATGACGTCCACGCCCGCTTCGATGAGTTTTTCGATGCGCTCGTAGTCGCCGGTGTCCACGGCGGCCCCGCAGCGCAGCCTGCCGTACACGTCCTTGCAGGCGTTGGGGTACTGCGCCATCTTGTCTATGTCCTTTATGGTGATGAGGCCTCTCAGTCGCATAGCATTGTCCACGAGAAGGAGTTTTTCCACCTTGTTCCGGTGCAGGATGTCCATGGCCTGTTCGGTGGTGGTCTCCGGCGGCGCGGTGATAAGTTTCGTGGTCATGATGCGATCCACCCTGCTGGCGGTGTCTTTGTGGAAGCGCAGGTCGCGGCGCGTGATTATGCCGACGAGTTTGCCGCCGTCCAGCACCGGCAGGCCGGATATGTTGTGGCGGGCCATCAGTTCGCGCGCCTTTTCGATAGTGGCGTCGGGTGTAAGGGTCACCGGCGAGGTAATGACGCCGGCCTCCGAGCGCTTTACCTTGCGCACTTCATTGGCCTGGCGGGCTATGTCCAGGTTGCGGTGGATTATTCCCAGGCCGCCCTCCTGCGCCAGCGCTATGGCCAGGCGCGCGTCGGTCACGGTGTCCATCGCCGCCGAGACAATCGGTATGTTCAAGGTTATGTTCCTGGTCAGCAGGGTGCCGGTGCCGACATCCAGCGGGATTACGTCGGACCTCTTCGGCACGATGAGCACGTCGTCGAAGGTTATCCCGTCTATCGGACGTGTTCCGGTCTTGCCTGCGGGTATAGGGTGAGGGTTGCTCATGTTTACCTGCCTCAAAAAACGGGAATAGGCCGAAGGCTTACGGGGCAACCGAGAGCCTATCTATGAAACCGCGGGTATGATACCTGGATGTGCTCTATCATTATGCGCCGCGAAGGGCGCCAGTCAAGGATATTCTCGGAAAAGAGGGTAGGGAGGAATTCCCGGGGCGGCCGGGTGACATTCAGAAAGTGCAACTCCGGCACCAATTTTGCTCCGAGTTCAGCCAAATGGGAAGTGGCACAAGTTAACCGGGCGTAAACAGGCGGACTCGAACACGGGCGCTTAAGGCCCGCGTGAATTTATTTCGCTTGAAATCGTCCGAAGTTTGTGGCACAATCATGGTGAAGATGGAGAGTGAGAGATGTTGACGTATGGCAGAAATCGGGCTATGGGCCGGGAGTCCCGGGCAAAACGCGAAGAGAGCCAAAGTGACAAAAATCGTCAGGTTCGGGCGCCAAATTTGTCACTTTCCAGCCGCCTTTTTCCGCCCGTGGGGTCAAGAATCGCCCGTTCGGCGGATCCGGCTGTTTCGTTGTGCGCACTGTTGATGGTCTGCATGGCGGCAGGTGCGGGGTGTGCTTACCTTACACCCCTGAATACCGGGCTGTCACCGGAGGCCCGCCGCGAATTCAAATCCGACTTCCATACCTTCGACGAAATCCTGCAAACCCTCAGTCAATGGCAGCGGCGATACGGTCTGCACGCGAAAGACCTCGCGAAGATCGATAAAATCGGCAAGTCCTGGGAAGGCCGCCCCATCTACGCAATCAAGATCAGCCGCAATGCCTCAAAAGATGACCCGGTCAAGCCGGATATCCTGGTAACGGGCGGTGTGCATGCGTGCGAATGGATAGGAATAGAAACCGCGATGTATTTCGCGAAGCGCCTCTTGGAAGACTATGAAACCGACGATTATGTCAGGTACATCGTCGATAACACCGAGATATGGATAGTGCCCGTCGTCAATCCCGACGGTTTCGTTTACTCCCAGGAGGAGCCGGACAGAGGCCATCGCCTGTGGCGCAAGAACAGGCGGCCGCTGCCCGACGGGCAGGTCGGCGTCGATTTGAACCGCAACTATCCCTACGAGTGGCGTCTGTCCGGTGACATGCCGCATCTTATCGGTGATGACATCGGCGGCAGTGACGACACCTCCAGCAAATTCTACAGGGGCGCGCCGCATCCCGACGACCCCACTCGACCAAAGGAAACAGAGAAGGAAATTCGCGCGCTTATCACACTCGTAGACGACCCGGCGCACAACTTCGTCCTGTATATCGACTATCATTCATTCAGCGAAAAGATACTCTACCCTCACGCATATAAGAGGGAAAGGCCGCGGAAGGATTATGAGACTTATGAATTCCTCGCCGGGGGCATGGCCCACCTTATCAACCGGCACAGGCGAACCGCCGCCATTCCGGGGTTCGGCAGGCGATACCGGCACAGCCAGGGCAGCCAGTTATACCTTGAGCCGATCACCGGCAGCAGTGTTGACTTTTTTTACGGCTCACGGGGAATCATGTCTCTCTGCGTGGAACTTTCTCCTTCTTTTTCCGTGCGGCGGTATCTCACGGGTTCCGGCTTCATGCTGGACCCGCATCAAATCGTTCCGGTTGCTTTGGAGAACTTCAATGCCTTTCTTTTCGCCGCCGACTGGGCCACGGGCCCGGGGTGCGTCCGGCAGATTACCGTGCGGCAGGACGGCCGCGAGGTCTTCCAGATGACCCAGTCATACGGCGGAGAGACAAAAGTGGCGAGAAATTCCGGCGAACTGAAGCAGGGCAGGGCCGTGGTGACGCTGGTATTCAACAAGCCGATGCTTCTCTCAAGAGAGCACAGGATGGTACCCGAGGAGGATGCAGGGGTCTCACGCCTCAAATTGCTCGACAGGCTCGGCCGGCTTCATCGCCTGGTCGGCCCGGGAGCCTGGACCAGAACACGCTACGGGAATGATACGTTCACGGGAGTAATCTCGATACATGACGATGCGCACTTTGACTTCTCGCGTGGCGCCGTGGTGATCGGGGCGACCGACGGCATCGGCTTTGCCCCGGACCTGCGGCCGGCCACGCGCCCGGTCTATCTCGCCGGTGAAGGCATGTGGCTCAATTATGAGTGCGGCCGTTACGAAAGGGCGCCGATCAACCAGGCCGAACTCGCCGGCGACACGGCGCGAAGATGACCGGAACGACTGTTGCCGCCCGTGAAACGCGACATTACCGGCAAACCGGAGCATGATTATTGATCGCCCCTAACACGCCAGCGCCCGAAACGCGCTACTGCAAGTTTCACCCCGAGCAGCCCGCCGAGGTCCGGTGTAAGACCTGCGGCGCGTATCTCTGTTACGACTGCAAGTACTTCTACTACGGCGAATATTATTGCGGGGATTGTTTTGTCCGCCTGCGAAGCGACGAGGCAAGGGGGGACTGGATCTACCCCATGGCCGGAAGGGCCGTTGTCGCGGTGTCCGCGCTCCTGGGAATAATCACCGTTCTCGGTATTACCGGAACGCCCCGCCTGCAGACCGCCGACGCCGATGCCGTAATAATGTCCGTCGTCGGCCTCGCGCTGTGGCACCTGGCGGACGTCGTCCTTTTCATCTGCGGCATCGGCGCTGTCACGTTCAAGAGATGGGCGAGGAAGGGACTCATCTACGGCGGGGTTCTCGGCATTTTACGCGGCGCGGTATGGCCGGTCGTGCTTTTCCTGACGGTAAAAACCCCGAATATGTTGCTCGTCGTGTTCTATGCCTTTGTCGCACTTTACGGGCTATCTGTCGTCCTTTTCTATGCCCACAAAAGGCTGCGCGACGAATTCCGCGCCATCAGGCCGTAGTGATTGCATCGGTGACAGTCACTAATCTACTCAAGTTGACTGACTTTTTGTTAACCTCGGTGACTGTCACCAATTACGGATCCGTTCCGACCTTGTCGGAACGGATCGCAGATTGGTGACTGTCACCGTAAGGTATGAGACGGTAGATTATAACCAAGCACCCGCCATCGCTCAGGAAAAGTCAGTCAACTTGAGTAATCTACGAATCTCGCTCGACAGGCCCGCGAGATTCCGTAGTTAGTGACAGTCACCGTCGCCGTATGCTTCGAGGATTTTGTCGCAGGCGCGGACTATCTCGCGGCGCAGTTCTTTCGGTTCTCGCGCGGTGGCGTAAGGGCCGTGCTTGAGCACCCAACGGGCCGCCCAGTTCAGGCTGTCGGTGTCCAGCCGCAGGTCGATGCAGCCGCCCCCACGCTTTTGCAAGGCTTCGGGTGGGTACTTCTCAGCGATGAACCGGGCGTACTCCGGACCGAACCGCACCCTCACGCTCATCGTGGGCCTGGCGTTGATATACATCCTGCCTTCGAGGTATTCCGTCAGGTCGAAATATTCCGGGCGCTGAAAGTCGGTGTCCGTGATGGAGGCGTGTCTTATTCTGTCGCCGCGAAAGGGAATGGTCTTGCGGTGTTTTTTGTCGTAGGCGACGAGGTACCAGCGGTGGCTGCGCGCAAGGAGCGCGTAAGGCCGCACGCGCCGCCGTGTGGTGACGCCGCTGCGCAGGGAGTGGTACTCGATTATCAGTTCCTTCTGTCGGTCGATGGCCTGTTGCAGGACGGCGCGCTTCTTCTTCGGCATTTTGACCTGGACGGTGCAGTACACGTAGTCCTTGTCCCTGACCCTGCGTCCGCTGCGGCGTACGGCCAACTTGCGCATCAGTTCCCTTATGTCCGGGGCGCCGCCCGGCCCTGCGGCCCGCTCCGCCTGCATCAGCGCGCATTGCAGGGCGGCGTGTTCATCCGCCGAGAGACGCACCGGGCGCTTAAATCCGCCCGGGAAGTTGATGTGCAGGCGGCCGTCCTCGACGTACGCCTGGACGTAGTCGCTGGGAGAGTACGGCGGCACGCCGCACATTATGAGAGCGTGCACGTCCCGCACCAGTTCGTCGATGCCGCAGCCGAGGTAGTCGGCGAGTTCCAGCAGGTCCGCGCCGCGTCGTTTTGCGGCGAGCGGCACAAGGTTCAGGATTCTGCCCAGCCTCTTTTTTGTTTCATCCGGCTGCATCTTTCTTTTCCTGTTGCATAAGGGGGGCATCTGTCACGTGTGCCTTTGCCTGATTTTCTTTACGGTATCAATCAATAGATTCCTGAGACGCTTCGGCGACGTGACGACGGCGTGCGGGCCGAACTTGAGCAGCCATCTGATAAGAGGCTCCTCGCGGTACACCGGCATGCTTACAACGACCCCTCCGGTTTTTGCGCTGACCCGGCAGGTCGAGGCCGCAAGCGACTCGCGCGCCATCCACCAGACTTCGTCATCGAATGTGATTTTCGCATCGTAGAGTTTCTTCGTTTCCGGCTTCGGGCCTTTCTCCCACGGCAGGACACCAAGGTATTTCTTCAGGCGGAAGCCGCGCGGGCGCTTGAAATCGGCCCGGCCCGGGTTTCCCCTGTTTACCTGCACCTGCGTCATGATCCTGTCCAGGCGGAAGAGCCTTATCGCCTGTTTCACCGTACACCTGCCGACGAGATACCACTTGCCTTCCCGCAGGAAGGTCCCGTAAGGCTCGACGGCGCGCCGGCCGACGTCGTCCCTGTGCATACTGTGATAGTAAAAAGTGACTATCTTGCAAGCCCTGGCCGCGTTAATCAAGGCCGCCAGGTTGGCGCGCACCGACGGCTGTTCGTCCGCGCCGAGTTTGAACACCGGCAGGTGGTCATCCGTCCGTGGAACGTCGTACGGCGTGTCGTCGAAGCGCAGTTTCTGCAAGGCCGACAGCAGCGGACCCAGGACGGGGCTGTTGCTTTCCAGAGCCGCCGTTGTGTGGAGACAGGCCAGCAAGCGTCGGTGTTCCGCCGTCAGGTGAATGGCGGGGTGGGCGAATGACTCGCGTCGTATGTAGTATCCGCCCGTGTCCAGGCTGTTGCGGGGGACGTATTCGATGGATATGCCCAGGGATTTCAGCACCTCCTTGTCGCGGGCGAAACGCCGCCTCGCGGCGGAGGACCTGACT
>Ga0164318_10005142_pt1 | contig 12645 bp, 13 predicted proteins | sample GuaBasSedimGuay9_FD_113734 | JGI IMG/M metagenome (GOLD analysis project Ga0164318, IMG submission 113734) | Subseafloor sediment microbial communities from Guaymas Basin, Gulf of California, Mexico - Guay9, Core 4571-4, 0-3 cm | ecosystem: Environmental > Aquatic > Marine > Hydrothermal vents... | reverse complement strand
ACGAGAAACGTTCAAACTGTAAACTATTTTTTGAACTTATTGAAGGTTGCCCGGGAATCCATAAGTTATTACCATAAATATTGAGCTATTAACCTTCAACCTTCAACCTTCAACCTTTAAACCTGTGAACGATTACAAAAAAAAGGAGTAACTACTCAAGCGGATAGGTTGAAGGCTCTTAGAGAAAAGCGCATTTTGAAGCCATGTTTGGCGCAGGAATCAGACATTTCCGCCATTGTACGGCAATTGTGCTCTTTTGTCCCCTTCAGCCTCCAGCCTAAATTGTTTCAGCCTGACTACGTGAGTAGTTACAAAAAGGATAACTCCGTTTACAGGTTTCGGGTTGACCGGTTCAGGGTTGCCTTTCGTCCTGATTATGCACATCCGGAGTATTAATAAACACTTATATCTTCTTCAATCCCTGACGTCTCTCCCGCGAAAGCCGGAATTCGGGATAATTTCAACAGGATAGTGAAGCTGGATGCCGGATTGAACCCGGTATGACGGCAGAATTCAGGACTGTTGAGTTATTTTAGAGACGAGGACGAAATAACATCCCCAGGCAGGCGCACGGATTCAGGTCAGGTTTGTTCGATCTAAAAACACAAAAGTTGCAGGAATAGTGAGCTATTTCAATATTTTTGTATTTTTAGATCGGGCAAAGACGGCCTGAAGCTGTAATACATAGTTAGTGTCCATCCATAAATGGTCTTTTCGCCAATCTCTGTGTTACGCGAAAAAAAATAATCCTCGGAATATCAAACATATGCCTGTGGTTATTTTTTTTCGCATGCCTTGATCTTGAACAGAAATCCTCATTTATGGACGGACACTAATTGGGGCAGTTAATTTGTCCTCGTTACTTACATTCCGTGTAGATATCCTTTCTCAACCAGTTCAGGTAACAGCGCTTTCATTCGATCCAGCAGATATGTTCGAACCTCTCTCGATGTGCCAAGCGTTATCACATGTTTTAAATCAGAGCGGGCGTCTTTAATAGAAAGAGATCTTATAACCCTCTTGCTTAAAGGGATGGCGCTTGAATTCATGCTCAGTTCATCAATCCCCAGTCCTATCAACAGAGGCAGACAGAGTGGATCTCCAGCCATTTCACCGCAAAGGGAGACACTAATACCGGCCTTTTTTGCAGAATCGACCACATGTTTGATCATCTTTATTATCGCTGGATGAAAAGGCTGATACATAAAGGCCATATGTTCGTTGATCCTGTCAATAGCAAGGGCATACTGGATAAGATCATTCGTGCCGATACTAAAAAAATCTACATATTGAGCAAAAGTCTCAGCCATTGTTACTGCTGATGGAACTTCAATCATAATCCCCGTCTTAATGTCATGATCATACTCGATATTGTTGTGGTCCAGTTCATCTTTGACCTCTTTCATGATTTGTTCGGCATCAAGAATTTCCTGTAACCCTGATATCATGGGAAACATTAACTGAATATTTCCATAGGCGCTTGCCCTGAGAATGGCCCGTAACTGACTTTTAAATATATCAGGTAACTTCAGGCAAAGCCTTATGCCCCTCAGACCGAGCGCCGGGTTCATCTCTGTGGCCATTTCAATCTTTGAGACAAATTTATCTCCCCCCAAGTCGAGTGTCCTGATGGTTACCGGATTGGGCGCAATGATTTCCGCCACTTCTCTGTAATCTTCAAATAACTCCTCTTCGTCTGGAATACCTTTGCTCCTGAGATACAGGAATTCCGTTCTATAAAGACCGATCCCTTTACCGCCGTGGCTCTTTACTGCGGCAACTTCTTCCAAAAATTCTATGTTGGCGGTAATGCTTATTCTATGACCGTCAATGCTTTCTGCAGGAAGATGACTTACCCTCGCGATATTTGACTTATATTCTTCATGCTGGAACTTTTTTTTCTCATAAAAGAGAATGGTGTTATCGTCAGGGTTGATAATTACATTACCTGTGCTCCCATCGACGATTAAAATATCCCCTTCAGACACCTGGGCGGTAATAGCCTCAAGACCTACTACGGCAGGGATATCAAGGGCCTGTGCCATTATAGCCGTATGAGATGTTCGGCCTCCAACATTGGTGATAAAACCCTTAACTCTATCGACATTTAACTCGGTCGTATCCGCGGGTGACAGGTCATGCGCTACGATAATTACTCTCTGATTAATAGTGTCCAGGCCTCGCTGATCTTTCCCCGATAAATTTCTGAATATTCTTTCTGTAACGTACTCTACGTCGTTGATCCTGTTGCTGATATAATCGTCATCGATTTGCTCAAAATTTTGCCTTATTGCAACTATAGATTTTTTTAACGCCCACTCAACATTGATTTTCTCATCAAGGATCCGTTTAATGGTAGAATCCTTAAGCATTGAATCCTTCAGGATCATCAAGTGGCTGTCCAGTATAAAGGAATGTTCTTTCACATGTTCAGGCATCCCGTTTTTTAACCTGACTAACTGCTGCTCAGTCGTAAGCAAGGCATTCTCAAATCTTTCTACTTCACTGTTTATCTCTTCATCATTAATCAGGTACTTATAAAGGATCTTGGTTTTTGTTCTGTCAACCAAATGGGCCTTTCCGATAATAATGCCGGAAGAAACAGCAACACCCTTCATGTTTTTTTGCCCGGCAACATCGTGGTTGCTCATATTTCCTCTCCAAATTTTTGCTCAAATAGATCGCTCAGTTTTTCCATAAAATCCGGAGAGTCTTCGCCGGCAATCCTGACCTCTAACTCGGTGCCTTTAGGGCACGAAAGAGTAAGTATAGATAAGATATTGGAGCCATCCACCACCTGATCATTTTTTCTCAAAAAAAGGCTGGACTTATAATTATTGCTCAGCTTGACTATTTTTGTCGCAGCCCGGGCATGCAGCCCCAATTTGTTCCTGATCTTAAGCTTTTTGTTTAGTTCCATCCTGTTTGGACCCTTCAGGTACTTTTTTTCTTATAAGACAATCTTTATATATTTCCCTGTAAGAACATCCTTCTTCTCTTGAAATGAGATTGGCAATGTCCTTAACGCTCATTTTTTGCTCATTTAAAAGTTCGTCCAATCTAATTGCTGCATCTGCATTAAGGTTTCTGAATTTATTTCTTTTGTTCCATCCTTCCACTACGAGAGTAAACTCTCCCCGAATCTTCCTGGATTCCAGGTGGTTCAGGATATTGCTAACAGAGTCTTTTTTTACCTCCTCAAACATTTTTGTCATTTCACGTACCATAACCATCTGCCTTTCTCCGAATATTTCTTTTAAATCGATAAGCATTGCCCTAATCCGGTGAGGGGCTTCAAAAAAAATCAGGGTTCGGCTTTCAAACGCTAACTTCTTCAATTCTTTTTTTCTTTTTCCGGTTTTATTAGGTAAAAAACCTGCAAAAATAAAATTATTTGCAGCAAGACCTGAAACGGAAATCGCAGCAGCTACAGCAGATGGGCCCGGAATCGGACTTATTTGTATTTCATCCTTAAGGGCCTGGTTAACGAGATAATTCCCGGGATCGGAGATACCGGGCGTTCCGGCATCTGTCACCATAGCGAGATCATTACCCTTTTTCAACAATCTGATAAGTTCAGGGGCTTTGACCCTCCTGTTATGTTGATTATAGCTCATTAACTTTGTTTTTATCTCATAATGTTTGCAGAGCTTAGTTGTATGGATTACATTTTCAGCGGCTATCATGGTTACGATATTGAGAATTTTTAATGCCCGCAGGGTTATATCTTCCAGATTTCCGATTGGTGTTGAAACTACAAAGAGAGTTCCATAATTTTCCACAAGAGGATCTTCTTTGTTTTTCATTTCATGTCCTTAGGGTTCTCGCAAAAATAATTTTACAGAACTGGCGCTCAGATTCAGGATAGGAGGCTGTCCGGGAATGCCCTTTTTCCCAAACTCTGCGTTAGCTCAAAAAATTATCCTCGAAGGTAAGCGAGCTTGCGAGACTCCGATATCAACTATGTCTGCTGTAATTTTTTGAGCAAGCCTTGATTTTGAAAAAAACTGCTATTCTCGGACAGCCTCTAATGTTCGGTGGATTTTAAAGAGCAAAAAGCGCGGTAATAGTGGACTATTTCAAGGTTTTTGCTTTTTAGAATCTGCGAAAATGACCTGAAGATGAGATACCGAAATGTTAAATTATTTTTGCGCGAGCACTTAACTTAGGGACGAGGACGAAATAACATCCCCAAGCAGGCGCACAGATTTAGGTTAGGTTTATTCGATCTAAAAGCACAAAAGCTGCAGGAATAGTGAGCTATTTCAAAATCTTTGTACTTTTAGATCGGGCAAAGATGGACTGAAACTGTGATGCATAGTTGGAGAAATTAATTCGTCCTCGTTCCTTAATAAAAAGATTCAAACGCATTTTTTATCACTTCGATTTCCGGTTTTTTGCCGCCGAGAAACACAGCAACCACATCAAACCTGACCCTAAGTTCAAAGCAATCATTTGATTTGATATATGCCAAAGCTACCTTGGAAATTTGCATTTGCTTTCGAAAATCCACAGCCTCTTTTGCGTTAAAGATAGAGTTTCTCTTTCTTGTTTTGACTTCAATGAAAACCAGGATATCGCCATCCATAGCAATCAGATCAATCTCTCCCAACGAACAACGATAATTGCTGATTAACTGTTTATACCCGAGGCGTTTAAGTTTTTTGAGCGCTATTTCTTCTCCAAGTTTTCCCAGATCAAGCTTTTCTCTCGTCAAATTACAGAACCCCTTTAAAGGTCAGGCGGTGAACAGGTGACGGGCCATATTTCTTTAATGCTGCAAGGTGCTTAGGTGTGCCGTATCCTTTATTTTTGTCAAAACCATAATCCGGATACATCCTGTGATAGGCATTCATGATCCTGTCCCTGTACACCTTTGCAAAAACGGAGGCTGCTGAAATAATGCGACATATCTGGTCCCCCTTTTTAAGGCATTTCTGAGGAACAGGATGTGAGATTTTGTATATCCCGTCAATGAGAAGAAATTCCGGCTGAGGGTCAAGAGCTAATACAGCTATTTTCATTGCCTCAAGGGAAGCCTTTAATATATTGAATTCTTCTATGTATTCAGGTGACACAACTCCTACAGCCACAGCAAGGGACTTGCTCTGAATAAAGGAAAAGGCTTTATCTCTTGCCTTTGCTGTCATTTTTTTTGAATCCCGAACCCCTGCTGATTCTATACCTTCCGGAATGATTACAGCGGCGGCCACAACAGGGCCGGCCAAAGGACCTCGACCTGCCTCATCAATACCTGCAATCAAGTTATACCCGGACTTTCGGGCCAGGGTTTCATAAAAATAAGGGTCTTCTATTGATTGGCTGACGTTCTCGGGAAAAAGAGACAGGTTTTCATGTAATATAGTCAATAGACACTAAAAAAAGTAATTGTTCACTGTTATCGGTTGACAGTTAACGGTTGAAAAATATAGTATTCAGGCGTTTCGGTGCATTCGCTTCGACCCTGCAAACTTGGTTTGCTATTTTGAACAGTATGGCGGATTAAGGAACGTAATCGACGAATCCGACAAAGTAGCTTTGTTTCGGCCTGTTCGGTGAACAGGCCGAAACTGTAAGGCGCGTTCCCCGAGCGCAGCTTATAACCATGAACGGTTACAAAACTTAAACCTTTTTTTCCTTTATACGTGCGGCCTTTCCTCTCAGATTCCGTAGATAATAGAGACGTGCTCTCCTTACCCTGCCTCTTGAGATAATTTCAATCTTTGCAATATGAGGAGAGTGAAGAGGAAATATCCTTTCCACTCCTATACTATAGGAAATTTTTCTGACCGTAAAAGTGGCGCCTGTATTACCATTTCTCTTGCGTATGACAACGCCCTGAAATATCTGAATCCGTTCCTTCTGCCCTTCTTTTATCCTGGCATGGACTTTTACAGTATCGCCAGGCCTGAATTCAGGAATATCGATACGCATCTGTTCTTTTTCAAGCACTTCTAAAGCATTCATATTATCCTCCATACGTCCAAAATGGACAGGATGAGTGTTCAAAATAAAAGACCAATTTTGTCAGAGTCCTTTATAACCTGGCGCCTGCCAGCCTGTCCAGTATGATGGCGGCTGCTGCCCTCACAGAAAGGTGATTATATCCCATCCTGCCTGAAACAGGATCCAGCACATAATCCGCCTGATTTAAGACTGTCTTATCAAGGCCCCATGCTGTTCCAAAAATCAAAATCACAACATCATTATTAAAAACAATTGATCTTGCCTTTTCATATGAGATATATCTGCCATTTTCTTTTGATGCATCCGTTGCAATAATTAATGGGGTTTTTCCCTCAAATTCAGTTATTTTTTCAATTGTTTGCTCAAGAGATGGTGAAACGGCAACAAGTTCAATCGCCTCTTTTCTATTTGGATTATACCTTGCGCCATAACCTTTGGTCCAGTGCCTTATGACCTTTTCAACCAACAACCGCTGGTCTTCAAGCGGTGTGATAACAAAAAATTTCCTGGCATTATAGGTTCTGGCCAGTCTGGACAGATCATGAAGATCTACTGTAGTTATGGCGGATGCAATTATCTTTGAATTCTTGTTATAAACAGGGTAATGAACAAGCCCGATATAAAGATACATTAATCTTTATCAGTTTCCTCCTGTAATGCGGATAGGATCATCTTGTCCTCAAGGCTCAATATACCCTTTTGAAGCAAGTCGGGCCTTCTTTTAAGTGTCCTTTTAAAAGACTCTTTCTTTCTCCAAAGGCGGATCTTTTCATGATCTCCCGATAAAAGAACCGGGGGCACCTCCTTGCCGCGAAAAATTCTGGGGCGTGTATACTGAGGATATTCCAGGAGGCCATCTTCAAAAGAGTCTTCAAGATTTGATCTTGCCCCGCCGAGAACCCCCGGGATCAAACGGCTTACAGTATCAATGATAATCATTGCGCCCAATTCACCACCGGTCAATATGTAATCCCCGACAGATATTTCTCTGTCAATATAATGAGAGACAATTCTTTCATCAACCCCTTCATAACGACCACATACAAGAATTATCTGATGAAAGCCGGATAATTCCCAGGCATCAGCCTGCTTAAATTTTGTGCCCTGCGGACTCAAGAGAATTACGAGATTCCGATCTCCAGCCTTTTCAACGGATTCAAGGGCCCTGAAGATCGGCTCAGGTTTCATTACCATTCCGTCGCCGCCTCCATAAGGACGGTCGTCAGTAGTATTATGGATATCTTCGGCAAAATTGCGGATATTGATAATTTCTATATCCACTAATCCCTTTTTTACCGCCTTTCCCAATATACTTTCCCGTAGATAGGCGGAAAACATGTCAGGGAATATGGTAAGGATATCAAACCTCATTAATATTCAACAACCCATCTATCAATGAAATAGTCATTTTCAAATTCTCAATATCAATTTCCCGGACAACCTCATAAGTTGCTGGAATTAAAAATTCCCGCTTCCCATTCTTTACAACAAAGATATCATTACTACTTGTTGGTATTATTTGAGAAATCAGGCCTAAATATTCCCCGGTATCCAGATAAACCGCAAGACCTTTGAGTTCATACCAGAAATACTCACCCTCATCACGGGAAAGTCCATCTTTTTTAATAAAGATTTCCGCACCACTAAAATTATCAGCAGCAATTTTTGTAAGCAATCTCTTTAATTTTATCAAAAAGAATTTCTTATGAGGTCTTGCCGAGATAAGTTTGTATTCTTCGATTTCGCCGGAATCAAATTTTATATAAACGAATTCACTATCCCTAAAAGAGCTCTCCGAACCGGCGTAAATCCAGACCCTCAGAAGACCTCCAACACCATGAGGCCGTATAATCTTCCCCACAAGGAGCAAAGCATCGGGTAAAATCATATGAAAATGAGTAACTGTTTACGGGTTCAATGTTTCAGTGGCCAAGGTTAAATAGCGCCCATCCATAAATGGCTATTTCGGAGGCTCGCGGGCTCGCTTACCTGCCCGATATCTGCGTCGCGCTAAAATTTTAATCCTCGAAATACTCAATGTATTCCTGTGGTAAAAATTTTAGAGCGCCTTGCTCTCGAACAAACTATCTTATTTATGGATGAACACTAAATAGTAATAGCTCAATATTCAGTGCAAGAACGAAAACTGGAAAATCATTCAATAATTTCCAGTACGGAGCGCTTATTTATTTTAGCTGAGGCAGCGCTTAAAACCGTTCTCATAGCTCTTGCTGTACGGCCTTGTTTGCCTATAACCTTTCCTAAATCTTCTTTGGCTACTTTCAATTCAATAACAGATGTTTGTGCACCCTCTATTTCCGTTATAACAACTTCATCGGGTTTATCCACCAGTGCTTTTGCGATGTATGCAATCAAATCCTTCATCTCGATTCACCCCCATCTCTGATTTCACCATTATAATATCTATTCAATCTACCGTTGGGAGAGACTTTGACAATCCTTTTTTCAGGATTGCTGCGGCAGCCTCTGTCGCACGTGCACCCTTTTCCAGCCAATGTTTAACCTTATCCTCATGAATTTTTATTTCGGCCGGTTCATTCATGGGATTATAATACCCCAATATATCTAAAAATCTTCCATCGCGCGGAGACTCTGAATCAGCCGCAACCACTCGATAAAAAGGCTTTTTCTTAGCTCCCATCCTTGTTAATCTGATTCTTACTGCCATTTACTTTTACCGCCCCTCAATGATTGAGCCAATTTCAAAATGTCCTTATTTACCCAATTTCCGTGCATAAGCTGCAGAATATACAAAGAGATTCTTTCAAGGAGCAAAATTAAAATATCTAAATCAGGTTTTAATCCTCGAAACACTTAATTATATTCCATTAGGGCTTGAACGAGTCCCTGTTTATAATTTCACACTTTCCGGACTCCCGGGCAAAATTAAAGCTTTTGAAATCACCTCTGCCAGTTTATAGGATTAATATACTTAAAATTGACTTACTATACCACATAAAGACTAATATTCCAATAATTTTACCAGGAAATGTGATGCCTGCTATCCAAAGAGTGAGGGCAAGTTGAGCTGCCCTTTTTTCATGAATCTTTCCATCATTTTTTTTGTTTGAGTAAAATTTTTTATAAGACGATTTACATCCTGAACCGAACTGCCGCTTCCTCTTGCTATCCTGCGTCTCCTGCTCCCGTTAATGATTTTATACTGCCGTTTCTCATCATTGGTCATAGAGTTAATAATTGCTTCGATCTTTACAAGTTCTTTTTCATCCGGCTTAATTTGCTTAAGTTTTTTGAGCTGTCCCATCCCAGGCAGCAAACCGAGGATATGCTCAAGCGGGCCGAGTTTTTTCATCTGCTTTAGTTGTTTCTGGAAATCATCCAGATTAAATTCATTTTTTTTAAGTTTTTTCTGAAGGGCCAGGGCATCTTTTTGATCAAATTCGGATTGAGCTTTTTCAATCAGGGTGAGGACATCTCCCATCCCAAGTATTTGAGATGCCATCCTTTCCGGATAAAAAGGCTCTAATGCGTCAACCGTTTCTCCCACACCGATAAACTTGATTGGTTTTCCGGTCACAGCTTTGATGGATAATGCAGCTCCACCCCTGGCGTCACCTTCCATTTTGGAAAGGATAACACCGGAAATATCTAATGTTTCATCAAAATATTTGGATACATTAACCGCATCCTGTCCTGTCATTGCATCAGCGACAAGGAGTATTTCCGCGGGATCGATCTTCTCCTTAATCCTCCCTAACTCCGCCATCAGGTCTTCATCAATGTGCAGACGCCCTGCAGTATCGATAATCAACACATCCGCACTTTCTTTTCCTGCATTTGCCAGGGCTTCAAGGCATATCTCTTCCGGTTTTTGATCAACGTTCGATGGGTAGACCGGAATATTAATCTGCTTGCCCAGTTTTTGAAGCTGATCAATAGCTGCCGGCCTGTAAATATCAGCCGGCACAAGATAAGGGCGCTTCCCCTGTTTTCGTAGCAATACCGCAAGCTTTGCAGCGGTGGTAGTCTTCCCGGATCCTTGAAGGCCTACAAGCATAAGCGAATATGGTGTCTTACCAGCGAGATCAAGTCCCTGGCCGGTATCACCCATAAGACCGGTCATCTCTTCGTTTACAATTTTAATAAGTTGCTGGCCAGGCGTTAAACTTTGAAGGACTTCCCTGCCTACTGCACGCAGACGGATATCTTCAATTAATTTTTTTACAACTTTATAGTTGACATCAGCCTCAAGGAGGGCTAACCGCACTTCTTTTAAGGCGTCCCGGATATTTGCTTCACTTAATTTGCCGCGTCCGGTAATTTTTTTGAATACGCCATTTAATTTTTCGGTTAAATTTTCAAACATAATGACCTGTTTTTTGACGAATATGAGGAGCGTTCATGAAAATGTAAATCTGTAATTTTAATCCAATTGTCCATTTTATGTCAATAAAAAACCGGAATGATCTATCAATATCTCAGAACCGTTCAAAGGTTCAGGGTTCCGTTCTTATCCATGGACTGCATTTCAAACACGTATTTACGGGAAGAAGGTTATCATTGGCAGTTCTAATACTGAATTTGCAAATTGCCTGGGAAAATACGCATTTGTAACGAAGAGATGAACCGCACCGGTCGAAAGTATTCACTGTTGACGGTTCAAGGTTAATGTGTTTATAATTTCTTTAAGGTTCGCGCAAGAATAAATTTACATTTTTGAGCGAACCTATGTTCTTTAATCTTGGTTCAGGCCCACTCGTCGGCATTTAAGGCCCGATGAATTATCAATTATATTTTGTTGAATTTTTAAAAATACGTAAACGTTCATCAGTGCTTCATCTGAATGCGTTCAGGGCAATCGACAGGTTTAGCTCTAATCACTCGCCTTGTTCACGCACATCCGGAGCACTGGTAAATGCTTAACATAGTGTCAGAGCGAAAACTAAAAACAGATAATATTTCGTCCTCGTTCCTTAGTTAGTGTCCACCCATAAATAGGATAGTTTGTTCGAGATCAAGGCGCACTAAAATTTTAACCACAGGAATACATTGAGTATTTCGAGGATTAAAATTTTAGCGCAACGCAGTTATCGGGCAGGTAAGCGAGCCCGCGAGACTCCGAAATAGCCATTTACGGATGGGCATTAGTTAAACATTATTCAAGAAACGAGGATTTTCGAAAAGCTGTTAGCATTTAGCCATTAGCCCAAGGAACTGTTTTTTTTGATTTCAAAAGCTAAAAGCTAACAGCGAGCGGCCTGAAAATATCAATTTGAAAAACATCCTGAATTTACAGGAAATATGGCAATTTCAGTGTTCCGTTCAAAGACTAAATACCTGCGCTTCCCGTAAGTTGCTGCCGCATTCTGAACTGTTACGAAAGTACCATATTTGGGTATCCTTCAGCAAGTCCAAAAAGCAGTTTACAGTTTTAGCCTTTCTTATTCCCACGCTGGAGCATGGGAACCAGGAGGCAAAATTCGTGATGAGAAAAAGTGTAAACCGGTAAATAAAGCATGTCAGGGATTGACATGCGAACCTTCGTGTTCAAGGGAAGAATTTGATCAGTAAAACTAAAAACAGTGAAGTAGTAATTTATCCTTTTAAGGGGAAAAATGAACCTGCTGCAGGAAGGGATGCCTTGATGGTAATGAACTCTTCAACTCTTTCCTGTCTCGCAAAAGCTGTTAACGCAAAAGATATGCTCTTTAACGATAAGAGTTTATACCATTTATACCAGACCGGAGATGACGCAAGGAGACCTGTCACCATTGCCGGGCCTTTTCTCGGTGCTCCACATGCCGTTATTGGTATGGAGAAACTGATTGCTCTCGGGGCAAAAAGGATCTGGGTTTTGGGATGGTGCGGCTCTTTACAGCCAGGTTTGCATGTGGGTGATATCATAGTACCTGTCGGAGCTATCTCTGAAGAAGGGACGTCAGGACATTATCCTGTCCATGATCGAGCCATTGAGTCGGATAAAAAACTTAACCGTATGCTGGAAAACAGCCTGATACAACGGGGTCTTTCTTTTGAGAAGGGATTTGTATGGACTACGGATGCCGTGTATCGAGAGACATATGACAAGGTAAAAACGTATTCAAGTCAAGGGGTGCTGGCCGTGGAAATGGAGATTTCAGCGTTAAGAACACTTGCAGTTTACAGATCTGTCGCAATGGCGGGTTTGCTTGTGGTTTCAGATGAACTTTCTGATCTCGAGTGGCGGCCTGGTTTTTCAAATCCCCTATTAAAAAAGAGCACGCACCTTGCAGGGAATATACTGTTGGATATTGTACGTTCCGGGAGCAGCGGATGAATTAGCAGAAAGGTCTTAAATTAGTGTCTGAACGGAAAGTCCGTTCAGACAAAGTTTTGAATGTTGAATTGAGTAAAGGAACAACTTCAATATCTTGATAATTTTCACCCTATAGATATTCATCTAAATAATTTCAAAAATATTTGAATAAAAAGCAGACATACCCATAACTTTTGGATAACCTTTTTGAAATTTAATATGTGACTATCTATAAATAGAGAAAACAAATTTCGTGGTTTTCGTTCAGGCACTAAGTTAAACCTAAATCCTGCATAAACTATTTTCAAAAAGGAAGTTAGGCTTTTAATATCAGCAAGTTATGGGAATGTTGTGCTTGCATGATACGCATCAATTTGGATGAGGCCATAAAGGCTGGGATT
>Ga0164318_10005141_pt1 | contig 12646 bp, 11 predicted proteins | sample GuaBasSedimGuay9_FD_113734 | JGI IMG/M metagenome (GOLD analysis project Ga0164318, IMG submission 113734) | Subseafloor sediment microbial communities from Guaymas Basin, Gulf of California, Mexico - Guay9, Core 4571-4, 0-3 cm | ecosystem: Environmental > Aquatic > Marine > Hydrothermal vents... | reverse complement strand
TCCTGCGAGAGGAGGAAACCCGGCGTCGCTTACGCATTGTCGTCACCGACGAGGAGACCGGTGAGCACATCGCCACCGCCACCGGCGTGGAGACGATGGCGCTGATCGTCGCACCAGATACGCTACGCGGCGAGGAATATCGCCGTATCATCATCGGCGATATCGAACTGGTGCAGTCGCTGTTGCTGGATACGCTCAAGGATGTGGCAGAGTGGAGCGGCAGCAGGACCGTACTCGACTTGAGCGATCTGTTCCAGGAGATCCTCAACGAGGTTCTTGAGGAGGCCCTCGAGGATCAACCGTTGCATTGAGCCTCCCCAATCTGTCCGACTTTCAAACCCCGTCCGGTCGCGGACCGGACGGTTGCTCTGTGTCGGCCAGGGAATGGTGTGGACCGTGTAGGAAATATCCCAGGAACCTTAAAATTTTCACCAGGTACTAGACAGGGACGATAAAATAAGGTATAATGTGGGTATCTGTGGGGAAAAGTGGGGCGAAGTGGGAAATCGCCCTGTCGGATGTTGCACTATTGCTCCCACGTGGGGGAATGCAACGCTATGTTTCTGGGAGAGTTCGTCCACACTATTGATGAGAAGGGGCGGTTGACCATCCCCGCAAAGTTTCGGGATGATTTAGCCGCAGGTCTCGTAATCACCCGTGGCATTGATCGCTGCCTGGCGATCTACCCCATGGAGGAATGGAGGCGGTTGGCGGGGCAAGTGAGTGCTCTGCCGGTGACCGACCGACGTGCTCGTGCCTTCCGTCGTTTGGTCTTCGCCAATGCCTCCGATGCTATCCCCGACAAGCAGGGCCGTGTGCTTATCCCCCCGCGCCTACGTAAGTACGCCAGCCTCGATGGTGAGGTCGTCGTCACCGGGCTCAATACCTACATTGAGGTGTGGAACTCGGCTGCCTGGGACGAGGAGCGCGAGCGCGTCGAGGGATATGATGCCGACATAGAAGAATGGGCGGCCCTGGGCATCTAACCGGTACGGGGCTTCACCGTGAGTTCAGCCGAATGGTCTCAGCCCTGCCGTTGTGTTGATGAACCTGATACGCAGCGAAAGGAAGGGGTAACACGAAGAGAGCATATCCCTGTTCTTTTCCAAACAGTGCTTGATGGTCTGCGGGTCAGGCCAGGCGGCCGGTACATAGATGCGACGGTGGGGGGCGGGGGCCACGCTGCTGGAATATTGGCGGCCTCGTCCCCCGATGGGCGTCTCCTGGGCTTGGACCGGGATCCGGCGGCGGTAGAAACGGCCCGCGTTCGGTTAGCCCCCTATGCAGAGCGGGCTGTGCTTGTACACGGTTCTTTCACCCGTCTGGCAGAGATTGCATGCGCTTGCCATTTCGTCCCTGCGGACGGTGTCCTGTTCGATTTAGGACTCTCCTCGCTCCAACTGGCCGACTCCGCCCGTGGCTTCGCCTTTATGACCGACGGGCCGCTTGATATGCGTTTCGATCCGACGGCAGGCGGGCCTACTGCTGCTGACCTGGTCAATGAACTCCCAGCGGAGGAACTGGCGGCGCTGCTGTACCGCTACGGCGAGGAAAGATGGAGCCGTCGTATCGCTCAGGCCATTGTCGCTGCTCGTCCGCTTCAGACAACGAAGGAACTGGCCGCTGTCGTCGAGAGGGCGGTGGGGAGGCGTGGGCGTATCCACCCGGCCACGCGCACGTTCCAGGCGTTGCGCATCGCCGTCAACGATGAACTGGCCGCGTTGGAGGCGGCGTTGCCCCAGGCTGTGGAGGTTCTTGCGCCCGGTGGCCGGCTGGCGGTGATCAGTTTTCACTCGCTGGAGGACCGGCTGGTGAAGCGATTTATGCGCCGGGAGAGCCGCGACTGCATCTGCCCGCCGGAAGCGCCCATTTGCACCTGCGATCATCGAGCCACGCTGCGGCTGATCACGCGCAGGCCGGTTCGCCCGACGGCGGAGGAGGTCGCTGCCAATCCGCGGGCCCGTTCGGCGCGCCTGCGAGTGGCGGAGAGGAGGTAGCAGGAAGCAGGAGGCAGGAGGCAGGAAGTAGGGGGCGATGTCCGATTTTATGCGGTGGGTGACGCACGGGATCAAGCGCGGTCGGTTCGAGATGAGTCCGCGCACGGCGCGCTACTTGTTCGCGCTCGTCGTGGTGCTGACGCTGGTGGCGGCTCTCTATCTGATGCTGGTCAGCCGGACGGCGGCCCGGGGGCGTCACATCGAGCAGTTGCAGGCGGAATTGTCCCGGCTTCAGAGAGAGAATGAGCAATTGGAGGTAGAGATCGCCAGGGAGGGCTCTATCTCTCGCCTCTGGAAGCGGGCGATTGAGTTGGGTTTCGTACCAGCCGAACGAGTGGAGTTTTTGGAGTAGGGCAAGTTGGCAACTACGTCTTGCCGGCTATAGGGGTATCGGATGGCGGAGGGACCACGGCGTCGCCTGCGGTTGCTGATCACGCTCTTGATCGGCCTCGTGCTTGTGATCGTGGCTCAGTTGGTGCAGGTGCAGATTGTAGGCCACCGTTTCTACGAGGAGTGGGGCCGGGAGCAGCGCGAGCGGACTATCGTGATGGCTGAGCCGCCACGGGGCGTGATCCGTGACCGGAACGGTCATTTGCTGGCCGGGAACGCGGTGATGTATTCTATTGAAGCGGCTCCCTCCTTTATGAGCGATGAGGACAAGGAGGCGGCGGCAGCGAAACTGGGGTCGCTGCTGCACGTGCCGGTCGCTCACATTGAGCAGTTGCTGAACAGCCGGGACGAGAACGGCCAGGAAAGAAAATGGGTCCAAGTCGCTTCGCCGGTATCGAAGGAGGTGGGAGAGCAGGTCGCAGCCTTGAGGCTTCGAGGCATCACGGTCCGGCCCCTGTGGGCGCGGGTGTACCCGGAGGGCACGTTGGCATCGCACGCACTTGGTTTCTGCACTGTTGAAATTACGGGCTTCTACGGGGTTGAGGGGTTCTACGATGCATTGCTGCGGCCAGAACGGGTGGAGTGGGAAGGGCCGGTGGATTCGGCCAGCGAGCCGATTCCCTGGCGTGCGGCTCCCGTCGCTCTGCCTCAACGGGGGACTGAGTTGGTGCTGACGCTCGACCGGACTGTGCAGGCGCTGGTTGAAGAGGAACTGGCGCGGTCGGTGCAAGAGTACCAGGCTGAGGGTGGCACGATCATCGTGATGGACCCCCGCACTTTCGAGATTCTGGCGGTGGCCAGTTTGCCGAACTATGATCCGGGAAGGTACGTTGAGTTCTTCGACCAGAATCCACCTCCATTTGAGGATCCGGCTGTGAGTCAGCAGTACGAGCCAGGCTCGGTCTTCAAGGTCCTTACGGTGGCTGCCGCACTCGATGCAGGGCTGGTGACGCCGGAAACAACCTACTACGACCAGGGATGGATCGAGGTGGGGGGGCAGGTGATTGAGAACGCCTCTCATCAGCCGTATGGACAGCGGACGGTGGCCGACATCCTGATCGAGTCGCTTAACGTAGGGGTGGCGTGGTTGAGCACCCAGATGGGGCCTGATACATTCTACCGCTACGTGCAGGCCTTCGGCATCGGGCGACCGACAGGAGTGGATCTGGCAGGCGAGGTATCTGGTCAATTGTGGCTGCCGGGCGATTATGAGCATTGGCATCCCTCTAACCTGGGGACGAATGCTTTTGGGCAGGGGCTGGCGGTGACGCCGCTCCAGATGATCGCTGCGGTGGCGGCGGTGGCCAACGATGGGGCCCTGCTCCGGCCTCACATCGTGGCCCGGCGCATCGGGCCTGGCGGGGAGGTTTCCATCTCCCAGCCGGTTATTGAGGCGCAGGTGATCTCCCTGCAGACGGCGCGTACATTGACGGAGATAATGGTGCGGGTAGTGGAGGAGGGGGTGCATCAGGCCAGGGTGGAGGGCTACCGCGTCGCGGGCAAGACGGGCACGGCGCAGATTCCCATTCCAGGTGGATACGACAAGGAGGGGACGATTACCACTTTTGTCGGATTCGGGCCGGTGCCCGATCCACAACTTATCATCTTGGTCAAACTGGATCGGCCCAAGACTTCACCCTGGGCCTCCGAGACGGCAGCGCGGGCGTTTCAGCGGCTGGCGACACGGCTGTTTGTGGTCCTGGGCATTCCGCCGGAGAGTGTTCCCCTTCACGCCGGGGGGACCGGGGAAGGTACGGTGGCGGAGGCGACGAGATGAGCGCGGGTACGTTGACGCTGGCGGACGTGATCGAGGGATTAACGGGCAACCGGCCGTGGGGACTGGAGCAGCCGATTTCGACGACGGTGATTGACTCGCGGCTGGCCGAGCCTGGTGCGCTGTTCATCGCGCTTAAGGGTGAGCGTACGGACGGTCACGAGTACGTTGCCGATGCCTTCTCACGGGGCGCGGTGGCGGCGATCGTCGAGCGGGAGGTGGAGGCTGAAGGACTGACGCTGGATCTGACGGACCCAGAGCAGACGCAGCCCGGTGTCTGGTCGCTGCCGTTGGTGCTCAAGACAGCCGAGAGCCTCAAGGCGCTCCAGCAGGTGGCGGCCTTCTGGCGGCGGCGACACGATGTGCGTGTCGTCGGTGTCACGGGGAGCGTGGGTAAGACGACGACGAAGGAACTGGCGGCGGCGGTGCTGGCACGTCGCTACGTCACGCTCAAGAGCGAGGCCAGTTACAACAACGAAATCGGCCTGCCATTGGCGCTGATGCACCTGACGGACGAGCACGAACGCGCCGTATTGGAGATGGGGATGTACGATGTGGGCGAGATCGCTGACCTGGCCCGCATCGCGCTGCCCCACGTCGGCGTCGTCACCATCATCGGGCCGGTGCACTTGGAGCGGGCCAGGACAATGGAGCGCATCGTACAGGCCAAGACGGAACTGGTCGAGGCATTGCCACCGGCCCCCGAAGGGGTGGCGATCCTCAATTACGACGACGAGCGTGTGCGCGGGATGGCGCAGGCCACCCGGGCGCGCGTGTTTTACTACGGCCTCTCGCCCGAGGCGGACCTGTGGGCCGATCATATTGAGGGGCTGGGGTTGGAGGGGATTCGTTTCCAACTCCATTACGGTAGCGAGACATTGCACGTGAAGATTCCGCTCCTGGGGCGGCACTCTGTTCACACCGCACTGCGGGCGGCGGCGGTAGGACTGGTCGAGGGGCTGACCTGGCAGGAGATCATCGAGGGGCTACGGGAACCGTCGGCGCAACTGCGGTTGGTGGCGGTGCCGGGGCCGAAGGGCGCGATCATCCTGGACGACACGTATAACGCCAGCCCGGCCTCGACCATCGCTGCACTCAACCTGCTGGATGAACTGGATGGGCGCAAGATCGCCGTCCTGGGCGATATGCTGGAACTGGGCGATTATGAGCAGGAGGGGCACGAGAAGGTGGGGATGCGGGCGCTGGAGGTGGCCGACGTGCTCATCACGGTTGGGCCGCGGGGTCGTATCATCGGTGAGACGGTGCTGCGCTGGGGGAGCCCAACCGATCGGGTGCATATCGTAGAGAAGAATGAAGAGGCCATCGCCTTGCTGGAGAGGATAGTGACGGGCGATGACGTGATTCTGGTCAAGGGCTCGCGGGCGATGCAGATGGAAGAGATCGTCAACGCGCTGGGGAGGGCGTGATGGGCTTCGCGCTCATTCTGGCAAGTATCTCGTTTCTCCTGGCTGTAGTGTGGGGTCCGCTCCTCATTCGCATCCTGCGCCATTACCGCATCGGCAAGCGCATCCGCATTGACGGCCCTAGTGGACACTGGAACAAACTGGGGACGCCGACGATGGGTGGGCTGATGATCGTCGTGCCGGTGTTGCTCATCACGGTGGCGCTTAACATTTACAATCTGCTGGGACGGACGGTGATCGGGCGCTCGATCCTGGTGCCGCTGGGGGTGATGGTCGCCTACGCGCTCATCGGCGCGCTGGACGACATCGCCGGGGTGCGGGGGATGCGGCATGGTGAGGGGTACCCGGCGCGGCGGAAGATCGTATGGGAGGTGCTGCTGACGCTGGGGGTGGCGGTGGCTATGCTGGTGACACGCATCCAGTTTGCGGGGCAGGTGGGCGTACCAGGGATGCGACGGATGGTTGATCTGGGCTGGGCGTGGGTGCCTATCGCGGCGTTCGTGATCTTGGGCTCGGCCAACGCGGTCAATCTAACTGATGGGCTGGACGGACTGGCGGGGATCATCGTCGCCAGCGCTTTCGCCGCCTACGGCATTGTCGCGCTGTTGCAGGGGCAGTACTACCTGGTGCGCTTCTGCTTCACCGTGGTGGGGGCGTGCTTTGCCTTTCTGTGGTACAACGCGCATCCGGCGCAGATGTTTATGGGGGACACGGGCAGCCTGGCGCTGGGGGCGACACTGGGGACGGTGGCGCTAATGACCGGTCAATGGTTACTGCTGCCGGTGGTAGCGCTGATTCCGGTGGCCGAAACCATTTCGGTGATTTTACAAGTGGCCTATTTTAAGTATACCAGGCGCAGGTTTGGCCAGGGGCGGCGGTTGTTCAAGATGAGCCCGTTGCATCACCACTTCGAGTTGCTGGGCTGGTCGGAGACGCAGGTGGTGCAGCGGTTCTGGCTGGTGGAATTGTTGGCGGCGATGGCAGGGGTGGCGCTGGCGCTGTGGTGAGGTGTGAAACGTGAAACGTCAAGCGTGAAACACAATCTGGAGGTGATGATGAAGATTGGGCTTCTGTGGTTCGATGATGACCCACGACGGCAATTAGAGGAGAAGGTGCTGCGGGCGGCAAGGCACTACGAGCGCAAGTACGGGCGGCCGCCTAACTTGTGCTTCGTCCATCCCAGCACCCTCAACGGGAACGGCGGGAAGCGAGGCAGGCTCCGTGCCAACGGGGTGGAGATCCGTCCAGGCCGCTCGATCCTGCCGGATCATTTCTGGCTCGGCGTAGCGGAGGACCAATCTCACATCTCGAATCTCACATCTCGAATCTCAAATCCCAAATCCCGACCGTGAGTGACGATATTCGGGCAGAAGAATCGAACCTGGCCGGGAAGCGGGTGGTGATCCTCGGCCTGGCGCGTCAGGGGACGGCGTTGGCCCGTTTCCTGGTGCATGCCGGGGCCGAGGTGACGATCTCCGACCTCCAGGACGAGACGGCGCTGACCGACCGGTTGGCGGAGTTGGCGGGGCTGCCCATCCGCTACGTGCTAGGAGAGCATCCCCTCAATCTACTGGATAGGGCCGATTTACTGTGCCTCAGCGGAGGGGTGCCGGTGGACGTGCCCATCGTCGTCGAGGCGCAGCAGCGTGGCATCCCGCTGAGCAACGATGCGCAGTTGTTCCTGGAGCGCTGCCCGGCCCCGGTCATCGGCATCACCGGCTCGGCCGGCAAGACGACGACGACGGCGCTGGTGGGGGAGATGTGCCGCGTGGCGGGCCTGCCTACCTGGGTGGGGGGCAACATCGGCAACCCGCTCATCGCTGACCTGGGTCAGATTGGGCCTGGCGACTGGGTGGTGATGGAACTCTCCAGTTTCCAGTTGGAGATTATGACGGTGAGCCCACACGTGGCGGCGGTGCTCAATATCACGCCCAACCACCTGGACCGACACAAGACGATGGAGGCGTATGTCGCCGCCAAACGGAATATCGTGGCCTGTCAGGGGCCAGAGGACTTCGCGCTTCTGGGCTACGACGATGCCAACGCCCGGGCGCTGGCACTGGAGACGCCGGCGCACCTGCTCTGGTTCAGCGGCGGGGCCGAGGTGGAGGAGGGGGCGTTCAAGACAAACGGTGAGTTAACGCTGCGGCTGGGCGGGAGAGATCGCGTGATCTGCCGGGCCTCGGAGGTGCGGTTGCTGGGACGTCACAACCTGCTGAACGTACTGGCGGCATGTGTGCTGGCCGGCCTGGCCGGCGTGCCGCCGGAAGCGATGCGGCGAGTCGCCACGACCTTTACCGGCGTCGAACATCGGCTGGAGTTGGTGCGTGAACTGAACGGCGTGCGCTGGTACGATGATTCCATCGCCACTGCCCCAGAACGATCACTGGCGGCGCTGCGCTCGTTCGAGGAACCCATTGTGCTACTTGCCGGGGGGCGCGATAAGAAATTGCCGTGGGATGAGTTTGCGGACGAGACGGTGCGACGGGTGCGGCAGTTAATCACCTTCGGCGAGGCCGGGCCGATGATTGCGCGGGTGGTGGAGGAGAGGATGGGCAGGGGAGCAGGGGAGCAGGGGAGCAGAGGAGCAGGGGAGCAGAGGAGCAGGTTGGAGGGGATTACGCTGGTGGGGACGCTGGAGGAGGCGGTGGAGGCGGCCGCGCGACTGGCACGACCTGGTGAGGTAGTGCTGCTTTCGCCTGGGGGCACCAGTTTCGACGCCTTCCGCGATTTCGCCGAGCGTGGGGATCGGTTCAAAGAACTGGTCCGAACCCTGTAGTTACGTTTGACGTTTGACGCTTCACGCAAATGCCGGAATCCAAACTGAGACGCGCTCACCCTGATTATATATTGATGCTGGCGGTAGCCGGGCTGGTCATCATCGGGCTGATGATGGTCTATAGCGCGACCTTCGACTGGTCGTACCAGAAGTACGGGAGTTCCTTTCGCATCGCCTCTCGGCAGTTCCTTTGGGTTGGGCTGGGTCTGATCGCGCTGATGGTGATGGCCGGTATCCCTTACGATTGGTGGCAGCGGGTGGCGGTGCCGGTGATGGGGGTGGCGCTGTTGCTGTTGGTTCTGGTGCTCTTCGTGGGGGACGAGCGCTTCGGTGCGCGGCGGTCCTTTTTCGGCGGCTCGGTGCAGCCCGGCGAATTGGCGAAACTGGCGACGGCGATCTACGTCGCGGCCTGGCTGGCCTCCAAAGGTGACCAGATCCGCGACGTGACCTACGGCCTGGTACCTTTTGCCATATTAATCGGTATGGTGGCCGGTTTGATCGTGATGCAGCCGGACATAAGCACGGCGGTGTTGATCGTGCTGACCGCGCTGGCGATGTTCTTCTTCGCCGGCGCCGACATCTTCCAACTGGCGATTGGCGGTATCGTCAGTGGCATCACGTTTCTCGTGCTGATCAACCAACTGCCCTATGCCAGACAGCGCATTGACGAATATCTGCAAATCTGGCGTGATCCGACGCGCGTTGGATACCACATCCAGCAGGCACTCATCGCATTAGGCAGCGGTGGTCTGTTTGGTGTGGGGTTGGGGCAAGGGCAGGAGAAGTTGGGCTATCTGCCGGCTGCGCACACCGACTCTATTTTCGCGGTGCTGGGTGAGGAATTGGGCTTTGTGGGCTGCCTGGTGGTGGTTGGCCTATTTGTGCTCCTGGCCTATCGCGGTTTCAAAATCGCACTGGAAGCCTCAGAGCCCTTCGCTGCTCTTCTGGCATGTGGCATCACCTGTTGGCTGACTTTCCAGGCGTTGATCAACGTCGCGGTGATGACGGGTTTGCTTCCCTTCACCGGGATCGCGCTGCCGTTCATCAGTTCCGGTGGCTCGGCGATGGTGGTGTCGCTGGCCGGGGTGGGGTTGTTGCTGAGCGTTTCACGGGGCAGACGGGTTGGAAAACAGGTCAGGAAGGGAGAGCGCCGGCGTGCGCATCTGGATCGCAGGTGGGGGAACCGGGGGACACGTCTATCCCGGTCTGGCCGTCGTGCAGGCGCTGGTCGCTGAGAGGCCGGTCGAGGTTCTCTACATCGGCGGAGCGGGAGGCGTCGAAGAGCAGTTGGTCGCACGGGCCGGGCTACGTTTCGTGGGCGTGCCGGCGGCGGGGGTGCACGGCCTGGCTCCCCGGCAGGCGGCGCGGAACCTGGTCAAGTTGATGCGAGGGTGGGGTGTCGCGTACCGGCTGGGGCGTCGAGAGCGGCCGGCAGCGTTGTTCGCGACCGGCGGGTACGCCAGCGTGCCGGTGGCGTTGGCAGCCTGGGCTTTGCGGGTACCCATCCTGGTTTACCTGCCCGACATCGAGCCGGGCTGGGCGGTGCGCTTTATCGCCCGCTTGGCGGCGCGGGTGGCGGTGACGGTGGAGGATTCGCGGGCTTACTTTCCGGCCCGTAAGGTCGTGGTGACCGGGTACCCGGTGCGGATAGAGTTCCACGGGCTTGGTCAAGCGGAAGCACGAACCTCACTAGGGTTGGTGCCCGACGTGCCGGTGCTATTGGTGATAGGGGGAAGCCGGGGGGCGCGGGGCATCAACCGGGCTTTGAGCAAGGTGCTGGAGCCGGTGTTGGAACTGGCGCAGGTGGTGCATGTGAGCGGGGAACTGGATTGGCCGTGGGTGGCGGAGCGGCGCGAATCGCTGCCGGCAGCGTTGAGAGCCCGCTACCATGCCTTTCCCTACCTGCACGAGATAGGGCTTGCGCTGGCGGCCGCGGATTTGGCGCTCTGCCGGGCGGGGGCTATGACGTTGGGGGAGTTGCCTTTCTTCGGCTTGCCTGCGGTGCTGGTGCCGTACCCACATGCCTGGCGTTACCAGCGGGTCAACGCCGAGTGGCTGGTCAAGCGGGGAGCGGCGATTGCGCTGGAGAATGGGCGACTGTCTGAGGAGTTGTTGCCGACGGTGCGCCGTCTGCTGAGCGATCGGGTGGCGCTGGCGGAGATGGCGGAGCGGATGCGGGCGCTGGCCCGCCCGGATGCGGCGGCGCGATTGGCGAAAGAACTGCAAGCGTTGGTCAGGGAGTGAGGAGAGACTGATATGATCCCCCTTAATACCCTCTTCTGGGGATTGGTGTTGTTATTTGGGTTGATTGGCGCTCTGCGCGGTTGGGCCAAGGAGATAGTCGTTGCCTTCAGCGTCCTCCTTTCGCTGTTCATCCAGCAGGTGGTCGGCTACTTCATTTTAAAGCCGGACAATCCTTATATACCGCCTTTGTGGAGTCTTGCAGGAGAGGCGGCTATTCCAGGAGTATATAATCGTACCCAGTTCTACGTCTGCGTCGCGCTTTTGTGCCTTCTCACCCTCTTCGGCTACGCCGGCCCCACACTGGCTCATCAGGTCGGGACTAAGATAGCGCGTGAGCGGTTGCAGGATATGTTATTAGGCTTTTTCCTGGGATTGCTCAATGGATATCTGATCATCGGAACGCTGTGGTTCTACCTGGACAAGTCTGCGTATGCAATCGGCGGGATCACAGCACCGGTGGAAGGCTCTGTAGCCTGGATACTCGCCAAGCGGTATCTGCCGCCGCTGCTGATCAGCGCTCCAATTCTATATATTGCGATCGGTCTCGCTTTCGTCTTCGTGATCGTTGTTTTTATTTAGTTTGCAGTGCGAAACTCGACGGAGGCCCGGATGGGTTCTGCACCGGGCATTACCTGACGATGAAAGATACATCCTTCGGCAGTAGGCGTGTGCATTTCATCGGCATCGGCGGGGCGGGTCTTTCCGCCATCGCCCGCGTGCTGATGGAGCAGGGGGTGGAGGTCTCCGGCTCCGACCTCGTGCTTTCGCCGGTGGCCCGGGCGCTGGCGCGAGATGGGGCTCGTGTCTTTGCCGGGCACCGGGCGGAAAACGTAGATGGCGCGGCTCTGGTCATCGTTTCCTCGGCCGTGCCGCCGGATAACGTTGAGGTGCAAGCGGCACTGGCGGCGGGTATCCCGGTCTTGAAGCGACCTGAGTTCCTCGGCCAGATGATGGATGGGCGGCTGGGGGTGGCGGTGGCCGGCACTCACGGTAAGACGACGACGACGGCGATGATCGCTTCCATCCTGCTGGAGGCCGGGCGCGATCCGACTTTTATCGTCGGCGGGGTGATTTCTGGGTTGGGGACGAATGCCCGCGCCGGAAAGGGGCCGCTTTTCATCATCGAGGCGGACGAGTATGACCGCACCTTCCTCAGCCTGACGCCCCAGGTGGCGGTGGTAACCATCGTCGAGCACGACCACCCGGATTGCTACCCGACCTTCGCCGATTTTCGGGCCGCGTTCGATGAGTTTGCCCGGCTGGTGCCGCGTGATGGGCTGCTGGTGATCGGCTGGGATGACCCAACGGCGCGGGAACTCGGCGAGCGGCGGCGGGCCGCCGGGGCGCAAGTGGCCTTCTTCGGGCTGGGTGAGGGAGCGGAGTGGCGGGCGGAGGAGGTGCGGCCCAACTTCGCCGGGGGTGTGGATTTCCTGGCCGTACACGAGGGACAGGTGTTGGGGTTGGTGCGGCTGCAGGTGCCCGGCACTCATAACGCCTTCAACGCGATGGCAGCCCTGGCGGTAGCGGGCTTTTTCGAGGTTCCCTTTCGCGTAGCGAGAAGTGCGCTGACCGAGTTTCGCGGGGTGGAGCGGCGTTTCGAGGTCAAGGGCGAGGCTGCCGGCGTGGTTGTGGTGGACGATTACGCGCATCACCCGACGGAGATTCGGGCCACGCTCGCGGCGGCGCGGCAGCGTTTTCCCCGTCGTCCCTTATGGGCAGTGTGGCAGCCCCATACCTACAGCCGTACTAAGACGCTGTTGGGGGAGTTCGCGCGGGCGTTCGGCGAGGCCAACCACGTCATCGTCTTGCCTATCTACGCCGCCCGCGAGACGAATACGCTGGGCATCAGCGGTGCCGATGTGGTGGCAGCGATGGAGCACCCCGACGTCCGTTACGCGGGGTCGCTGGAGGAGGCGGTGGTGTGGCTGGGCACCGAGGTGCGGCCCGGCGATGTGGTGTTGACGCTGGGCGCGGGGGATGGGGATAGGGTGGGGGAGTGGCTGCTCGAGGTATTGGGCAATGAATCAATGAACAATGA
>Ga0164318_10005140_pt1 | contig 12648 bp, 10 predicted proteins | sample GuaBasSedimGuay9_FD_113734 | JGI IMG/M metagenome (GOLD analysis project Ga0164318, IMG submission 113734) | Subseafloor sediment microbial communities from Guaymas Basin, Gulf of California, Mexico - Guay9, Core 4571-4, 0-3 cm | ecosystem: Environmental > Aquatic > Marine > Hydrothermal vents... | reverse complement strand
TTGGTCCTGATGAACGGTTCACGGCAATAGAAAATCTACATACAGCAGTACCCGAGGGTGTATAGGTTAATTCTGGATCCCTGGTTAATCTTCCAACAAGAATCACGTGATTTATATCCCAACTCATACCTAAAACCTCTAAATTTTTTTTAATCTAAATTAAATATAAGCCTTTTAATATAGTTCTACCACCTTTTTATGTGAAATTGAATAGCATATTCTTAAGGGTTAATTCAGGAAAGATCATAAAACCTATGCGAGCTACAATCTAATCTTCATATGACGGATTACATCCTGATTGTGTTTCAGATCTTTCTCAAACTCTTCCAGGTTTTTTATATCCTCAACCTCGATCTGAGTCACATAATAATATCCATCGGTCTTCTTTTTTATCTCATAGGCCAGTCTTCTCTTCCCCATATTGTTCTCGTTTAGAAGTTTGGCGCCTATCTTTTCGTATCGGTTTTTAATATCTCCAATGGCTCTTTTGTACGCTTCTTCCTGCGGATCTAAAATGTAGAGAATTTCGTATTTTCTCATATAATCTCCCTTCCCATGGACTTAAGGTTCAATCTCTCAGATTGAACAGAAAGGCTATATAACCTTAAAACAAGATAAGAAAAGCTCCCTGATTTGTCAACATCAATTCAAGATTAAAGATAACGAAAAATAGGGCTTATAAAGCCTTAGCTAACCATTTATCGCCTTTTAACAACCTGGCTATTACCTCTACATGAGCGGTTCTGGGAAAAAGATCAACCACTGTAATTTTATCAATACTATATCCTTTTTTATAAAGCAGTCCTACATCTCTTGAAAAAGTTGAGCTGTTGCAGGATACATATACTATTATTTCAGGAGCTCGTTCAGTTATTTCATCTATTAGTAATCTAGACATCCCTAATCTTGGAGGATCCACCACAACCTTATCTATTTTATCTTTAAAATAAAAACCCCTATTAACATCAACCCTTTTGAATATTATATTATCAACATTATTAATTTTAGCATTATATTTTGCATTTTTTACAGCAGATCCATTAATCTCCATTCCAAACACCCTACCAGCTTTTTTAGCAACCGGAATTGATATAAATCCGCTTCCTGCAAAAAGATCTACTACCAAATCTCTATCTACCGGGTCAATATAATCAATCACAATCTTTAGCCAATCCTCATATAAATAGTTATTTACTTGAAAAAAATCATCAATACCGATCCTGAATTTCATATCCAATGCATTATAAAAACAGTAACTATCATCCTCTATTCCTGGTATTCCCTTTTTATAGATTATCCCTTCCCTATTGGACCTTACTCTGAAACTTCCCTTCTTAAACTTCACAGCTTTTCTTAATTTCCTAACAAAGGTATTAATTTTTTGATCAATAATTAAACATCCATTCGACTTTTCAGGTAATGGGACAACCTCATTGCTCTTTTTTCTAAAAAATCCAACATTACCGTTTTCATCAGTTTTAAATTGAGCATTGTTTCTATAATAGTCTGGTTTGGAATGAATTACCTCTACATTATCTAATTTAATTTTAGATATTCTTTTCATATCCTCTATAACAATGCCTTTTTTCATTTCCAGTTCATATCTATACTCCATACTCTGAAAATCACATCCACCACAGGCAGTAAAACTAGGGCAATTCGACTCTATCCTGTGATTGGAAGGTTTCTCAATTTTTTTAATCCAGCAGAACCTGGGGTTTATATGATCAGAGCATTCAACCTGCAAAAGATCTCCTGGAACTGCATATGGAATTAAACATACTCCATTTTTTGTTCTTGCAAGACCAAATCCACCATTTACTATCTTTTCCACTTCAACCAGCAATTTTAAACCTCTCGAACAATATTGATTGAGCTAAATCTATAAATTCAGCATGATTTATTATATTATAGCTTAAATATTAAAGTAAACCTTAAATCGTAATAAATTAAAAAGAGAGATTGCCACGTCATTCACTTCGTTCATTCCTCGCAATGACAAAAAGAATGCCTCCGGCATCATTGCGAGCGAGTCAAAACCATTAGCCTATACTGATACTTTTTGTGAATCAACTAATTTAACTTTCTGGTGTTAAAATTAAGCATAGCGAAGCAATCTCGGGTTGCCACATGAATGGAGATTGCCACGTCGGTCTAATGACTTTCTCGCGATGACAACACAGGAAGTGTTTCCCCTGACATCATTGATAGCATAGCCACCCAATCGATTTATTGCTTTTACCAGCGTCATTGCGAGCTTTAGCAACTCCTTGAGCAAAGCGACGTATTCTCTTTCATAGTTTTATAGATTAATGGAAAAATCTGTCCCAAGCAACAACTCAATTAAAGGTAAGTAAACTTTGAGTTTATACTACAGATTAATATAGCTTATCATATTTAAACATCCCAAATTAAAAATTTGATAAAATAAATATTAGCTATTAATTTTATATTTCTATAAAACAATTGAGGTTATACTTCCCTAATTATGTATAAAGGATTAATAGTACTTGATGTCGATGGGGTAATTTTCCGCAGCTTCTTCCTTGGCAGACTTATCAGATACAAAAGCTTTATAAAATTTATCAAAATCATCGGACTTGGAATAAAATACTACAAGAATAAAATTGGGACTGAAGAGCTTTTAAAAAAAGGGTATTCTATGGCAAAAGGGATATCAGCTGATCAAGCCAGGATCATTGCCAGAAAAATAAAAAGGGTAAAAAACGTTGTTAAAACGATAGATTTCCTTAAACAACAGGGATATTTCATCTCAATACTAAGTGCTGGAGTCCCAAATTTTATACTCAATGATCTTGCTAAAGAGCTAAAGGCAGATCATTATAGCGGACTTGAAATAAATCCTGCTAGTAAAGACCTTGGATGTGAGCCAATAAAACTAATTTCAAAGGATAAAATTATAGAGAATCTTATTAAAAAACTCAATCTAAGCTGGGATAATGTTGTTTCTATCGGAGATGATCCATACAACCTTGCTCTTTTCAAAAAGAGTCGTTTGAGTATTGGTTTCAATCCTAGTAAGGTTATAAGAGATGAAGCATCCATTATTATAGAAGGGAATGATTTCCTTGAGATAATCCCACATATCCTTCCATCTTCAGATCTCCCGATCAGTCTATCCAGGGAACATTTTCTATGGAAAAAAGAGCTGTTCAGAAAGCTTATTCACCTTTCTGGGATTGCTATCCCCTTTTTAACAAATTTTATCAATAAGGAAATAATAATTTATTCATTAGCCCTGCTGATTGTTTTTTACATCATCTCAGAACTGCTTCGCCATCATGGGTTGTCCACTATACTAATATCAAAAATTACTAAAAAAGCCCAGCGTTATACAGAAACAAGAAATATAATTTTTGGACCTGTTCTCCTTGGAATTGGTATTCTCCTTACATTACTTCTTTTCGAATATAATATCTATACTCCTTCTATATTAATAGTCTCTATTTCAGATACCCTATCTGCTCTAGTTGGATTGAGATTTGGAAAACATAGGATCTTTAAAAGTGTATACAGCACTATAGAAGGTTCACTAGCCTTTTTCTTTTCAGCATTAGCAATTTTGATATTCTTCTGTCCATTTTATGCTGCAATAACTACCGCAATTATTGCTACTGTCATTGAAATAATACCTATTTACAATCTGGACAATATTGCAATTCCACTGGTAGCGAGTGCTATACTCTATTTCTTTAAAACTGGTTTAATTTAACTTCTGTTTTGTCAACTTTACTAAAAATAAAAAAGCCCTCTATCCATTAAAAAGGGAAGAGGGCTTTCATCATCTTTAGATTAACTATCTCTAATCTTCTAAAATACTGCTATTCTTTCATTAGATCATCGATATTTTCAGGAATATTATCCACGAAATAACCTGCCGTTAAGTACACAGTTTCACCATTATCGGGGGAGATATAAACCTTCATCGTTTTTTCATTTCGCTTTGTAACCTTAACCTTTATAGGTTTTCTTCCGTTTTTAAAATACATAACGACTTCATATTTCGGACTATCAATACCTGTACTTGCGTAATTTGGATCACCTCGCTTTATAGGTTCTGTTTCTTCATACTCAGCATCAGAGAGAGCTCTAACTATACCATCAAGCCTGTAGCTTTTTTTAACTTCTTTATCATTTTCCTCATAGTACCATTTATCATCCTTTTTAATAAAAGTGAATTTGTTAAATCCCATCTTTCTTACAGTTAATTTATTGACATCATCAAAATCGAAATCAAAGATGTGTCTATCCTTGAGATAGAACTTATTTGAATCCAGTCTGAATACAAGATCCGACTTTACCTCAAAAATCATGTTGTCAGTACTTCGAGTAGCATAATAATAAGTAGTTTTTGCCTCCTTTATAGGATCTCCAACTATAAATACAAAGTTTTTTCCATCCTTCAGATGGTAGGTCAAAATAAGCCTCGGTTTATCCAGACCATAATTTTTAAAGTCCTGTACAGTTCCTTTCTCTTTAACCACCTCATTAAAATCACCCCATCTGAGAGACCCTAAATACAGGTCTACCCTTGAATCAGAAGCTTTTGTTCCGTCCGAAAAATACCAACCATCCTGCTTTTTCTCTAATTTAAACTGATTCATTGCTGAAAATAGGGTAACTGCAACAACATTATCCTTTTTAATTGGAGCAATTGTTTTATCCCGAATATCAAATAGGGACCTATTTAATGATTCGAGTGTGCTTGATTCAAGGGCATAAATTTTATTCTGCCCCAGAACCTTTACAAAAACCTTCTTTTGATCCAGCGTTTTTATCCCAAAGTCTATACCCCTTTCCTTTGGATCATCCTTATAATAAAATCTAAGCGAAAAATCGGGGTTATCCAGACCATACTCCTTAGCTTTACTTAGATCGTTCCACACCACTTCAACCCGCTTGGCATGTTTAATATCATCAGCTATACTTTTTAAAGTGTAAAGATCACCCGGAGTTTTAACAGGGCTTGTTATTTCCCAATACGGCTGTTCCTCTACCTTTTCTTCGCCATTCTCTTTCTTTTTAACCTTCTTTACCTTTCTTACCACAACTACAGGTTTTTCACCCTTTCTTATAAAAATAATTTTTGTTATTGGAACGTCCTTCTGCTCAAATAAAAGAGCTTCTTTTTCTTCTTTGGCCTTTTTTTCTTTGCTTTTTTTGACTTCAAAGTACCAATATGCAAAAACAGCAATTGCTGCTACAACCGCAAGGATGATAGTAGTTTTGAAAAACTTCATGCCTTTACTCTCCTTTGAATGTTGATGTACACACCAATGACAATAACAACAAGAGGTATAAGTATTAGAGAAATAAAGAACAAGATTCTACCCTGCTTTGCAGTTAAAGTAAGATACACTGATTCCTGCTGTTTTGGCCGTATTGTTATCATCTCACTCCTATTTGCAAGAAAGTTTATCGAGTTCAGAAATAGATCCTTGTTACCCTGCGTCTGATACATTGAATTAGTGACAAAATCTGAATCACCAAATACCAGGATATATCCCTCTATTTCTTTTCTATCATTCTGACCCTCAGAATTATTCTGATCTGACTTTTCCTCCCGTTTTATAACCTTTCTCGAATAGGCTATAACAGGAACCGGCCCCTTTATATCAACTCCCTTATCAAACTTTGCCTTTCCGGATGACAATGATTTTAAATCGGTTTCTGCCCAGCTTGCATCAGAGGTTCTTGCGACAATCCTTGTAAATATATTTTTATCAGACACCTCTTTCGTTTGTACGCTTCTTGCTATTTTAAGGAATGTAGCAATCCTAAAGTTTTTAGTTATTGGGTTATAGGTATAATTACTAATTACCGGCATAAAGTAATCACCGGAGAGTACCTTGCTTAATGGATCAATTATAACATCATCCTTTAGAATCAACCCATAATCGGAAAGCATTGTTACCAGATTGGTAAACTTAACACCCCTCTCACCGGGATCAAGCATCACAAGCAGTTTACCGCCTTTATCAACATAATCTTTTAAAAGTTTTATTTCATAGGGTTCATAATCAGTAATTGGACCTGCAATCACAAGTACAGCACAATCATCAGGGACTTTCTTTTCGTTAAATAGAAGAATCTGCTTAACCTTAAAATTCTCATTTTTAATAGCTGCTACTATTTTATCATATCCGTTGTTACTATAGTCCTCGATGTTTTTCTCACCATGCCCCTTCGTAAAATAGACTATCTTAACTCCCTTTTGAGTTAATTTAATCAGGGCATTCGTTATTCCCTCTTCTGTAGGTGATTTCGCTTTTTCGGTCTTATCACCATACTTAACAACAATCTCCCCATACTCCGTTACATTAAACTCTTTAACCTTTGCTGGATTTAGATCCGGATCAACAATTTCGTAGTTAAACTTCTTGTTATAATAATGGTACTGAGACAAAAGGTCCCTTATAGATGTTGTATCCTGGCTTTTAGAGTAGAATACAAATACATGAACTGGATCTTTGACTTTGTTTAAAATGTTTAATGTTTGCTGAGAGAGGGAAAATCTTTTTGCTTTAGTCAAATCAACCCTTTTGTTGTGGTTCATCAATACAAGATATGCAATAACCACAAGTGCAAGAACTATAATGGTAACAACGAGTGTGTTTATACCATACTTAATCTTTCTTTTGGTAACCTTCCTCATAATGTCATCATAGAATCTAATGATAAACAGAGCGCCTCCCAGAACTCCCACTACGATTGTAACTATAGGTATTGTGTCAAACTTATGTGTTATGTAGTAGTAAAAAAGTCCTACTAAAATTAGTACAGGAGAAATTATATATAAGTATTTTTCCGTTTTTTTCGACATTTTAGCCCCTCCATCTTTTCGATTCAAGTACCCTCAGAGTTAGAAAAACCATAGTAAAGATAAACAGTACATAGTAGGCTATGTTTTTCGTATCAATAAGACCTTTTATAAAGTCATTTACATGAGTAATAATGCTCAACTCTCCAAACACCTTACCTATAGCCTTACCCGAATTTGGATCTACTGCCCATCCCAAAAACCAGAAGCCTAATAAAGCCCCATACGAAATGATTACTGCTACGATCTGATTTTCAGATAGCGCTGATATTAATACTCCGAGAGAAAGAAATGACACACCCATTAAAAACATACCGAGGTAACCCGATAAGACCGGTCCCCATTCAGCACTCTTAGCAAAGGAGAATGCTAAAAAGGGTGCAGGAACAGTTAGAAGGAGCATTAAAAATACAATTGTTACTGCAGCAAGCCATTTACCAAGAACTATTTCGATATCCCTGATAGGATAGGTAAATAGAAGCTCTATCGTTCCTGATTTTTTCTCTTCTGCGAAAAGTCTCATTGAAATAGGAGGAATGACCAGAAGAAAAATAATGGTGTTTGTGCTAAAGAGTGGAGAAAATATTCCAATAATCAGATCGATATGTGTTGCATATGCAGGGTTCTGCATTAGTTGATAGGATACATTTGAGTAATAAATCATATTCCTGTAAAAAAGAAAACCAAATATCGCTGTAAAAATTACCATCACCACATAGGCTATTGGTGTGGTAAAATAAAATTTAATTTCTCTCTTATATATTTCAGCTATGTTTCTCATGAAGCGTTCACCCCCTCTTCTTCGGTAACTAACTTAAGAAATACTTCTTCCAGACTGAGCATTCTTGGTTTAAACTCCAACAGGCCAAATCCTTTTTCAACTACTTTTCTTGCAAGTTCAGCCCTGATATCCTTATCCTTCTCCACATCTATGATATATATATTTTTTTCATTATCCACTCTGAGAATGCCTGGAATTTGATAAAATATCTCAACAACATCCTCAGGATTCCCATCTATAGTCATTTCAAGCTGATAGCTTCCGGATATGCTTCTACCGATGTTATCAACGGTATCCTGAGCAACTATCTGGCCTTCATTGATTATAACAACTTTATCACATGTCATTGATACTTCAGGTAAAATATGTGTTGATAGAATAATAGTTCGCTCTCCAGACATTGATTTTATGAGCTGTCTAATTTCAAATATCTGTTTTGGATCAAGCCCTGAAGTTGGCTCATCAAGAATCAGAACCGGTGGATCATTAACCAATGCCTGCCCTAAGGCGACTCTCTGCCGGTAACCTTTGGAGAGTTCCCCTATCATCTTATTAGCAACACCTTCAAGAGCACATTCCGAGAGGGTTTTTTCTAAATTTTCTTTTAATTTTGATTTTGGAACCCCTTTAATTGCACCAATGAACCTGATATATTCTCTTACTTTCATGTCCTTATACATTGAAGGATTCTCAGGAACATAACCTATCCTCTTTTTAACTTCCAGAGGTTGATCCAAAACACTATACTTATCTACAAAGACATCCCCATTAGTAGGCGGGAAATAACCAGTTATAATCCTCATTGTTGTGGTTTTCCCGGCTCCATTAGGACCGAGAAATCCTAGAATCTCTCCTTTTCCCACTTCAAAGCTGATATTTTTAACAGCAAGGGTTTGCCCATACATCTTGGTAACATTTTCAATCTTTATCATACCGGCCCCCTACCTTTTATAATTAATCATTTTTTAATTAAAAAACATAAATAAATAATTACTTACAGTCAACATTAATAATTTGGATAAAAATTGGCCTTTCATAAAAAATATCTTCTTTAACAAAACCGAATTAAACCCAAAACATTTAAAGATATTTTTTCCAATATTTTTTAATAAGATTATATCCCTTCATTCCAGTTTTATACACTTGTACTTGATAACGCTGGTAATATTAAATGTTGTTTGCAATAATGAAGTTCAAAAGAAATAAAAGGATAGGCAAACCATACTTATGGTTTAATCATTTGATTTAATCATTCAAAGGGCCTGATTCTATTGTACCTCAAAAAATCTTCTACCTCATCGATTGTAGGAATTGAACGAATCGCACCTTTTCTTGTAATAGTAATAGCCGAGGCTGCAGAAGCAAACTTAATGGCATCCTCGATTGAATTTCCCTGTACATATTTGAATGCAAAAGCAGATGTAAATGTATCCCCCGCGGCTGTGGAATCAACAGGATCAACTTTAAATGTGCCAAATTTCATCGAGTCTTTGCCATTAACATATATACAACCTCTTGAGCCAAGGGTTACAACAACATTTTTAACACCCTTATCAATTAAAAATCTGGCCCCATCCTCTATAAACTTAATATCCTCTGCATCCTCAGGTACTACCTTCTGACCCTTCAGATAATTAAGGATTTGACTAAGTTCAAACATATTAGGCGTTAAAACATTGATATTAGGAAGTATATCAGGATCAAATATCTTAAATGGAGCAGGATTCAAAATTATTTTACATCCATTTTTCTTTGCAAGGGAAATTGCCTTTTTATTTGCATCCTCAGAAACCTCAAACTGAATAAGAAGAAGATCAGCCCCTTCAAATAACTTTGCAGCATTGCCCACATCATCAGAGGATAAGTATAAATTGGAGCCAAAATCTGCTATCATTGTATTATTTCCTGTTTTATCAACAACAATAAATACCACACCACCCTGATGCCTTTCGTCAATTACTGAATATTTAAGATTTAGCCCAAAGCTCTTTATATCTTCAATGAGAAGACTGCTGAACTCATCCTTACCAAAACGTCCAATAAAATGTGTATTAACCCCTAATTTAGCAAGGCATACAGCCTGATTGGCTCCTTTACCTCCAGGACCTCTTGTAAAACCATGACCTACTTCTGTATTACCAAGGGCGGGTAGTTTATCAACATGGATAATTAGATCAGTGTTGGCACTTCCAACGATAATTCCCCTCATACACAAAACCCCATTTAAATTTTCTTATGATAGATTCTGTATCTCTTGTACTCTTCTCCCTGAACATACTGAGTTGCCTTTATAATGGGTTTATTTATTTCAAGAATCCATGAAAGCTCACCCTCAGTATATCCTAACTTCTGACCTTCAACCATATTATAATAAAATAGCATTACGTCAGCCCCTCTTTTTCGGTATTCTGGTTTTATACCCAAAAGTAAAAGCCTTAATCCTTTAACTTTTTTCATCCAGTATAAAAACTTAAAAACTCCGAAGGGGAACAATCTCCCATTCATATGGATTAATGCTTCGTTTATGTTTGGAATTGTTAATGAAAATCCTATAGGATTACCATCTATCTCTGCAATTTGAGCAAGTTCAATTATTTTTATTTTGTTAAAGTTCTTTGCTGCTTCAGCAAACTCTTCATCAGTCATCGGTACAAATCCCCAATTATCCTTCCATGCACTATTATAGATATCTCTCAAGATATTCACATCCCTATCGTAGTGCTTTGGATCAAAAAATCTTATACTGATGTTTTTTTCCTCCTTCACGCGCTTTGCAAGCTTTTCAACTCTTTCATCAATTTTCTGGTGGATGGGCATTCTGAAAGCCAACAGATCCATTGCCTTTTCATAACCTGCCTTTTCTACAAGCTCCTTATAGTATGGCAGGGCATGAGCCATATCTACATATGGTGGATATTCAAAACCCTTTATAAGAATTCCGGGAGATATATCATTTGTACTGAAGCTCATTGGACCAAGTGAACTATTTAAACCTCTAGCTCTAAGCCAGCTCTCTGCGCTATTGAAAAGTGCCTTCACAACATCTAAATCGTTCTCTGTTTCAAACCAGCCAAAAAACCCTGTTTTATCATTGTGATACTCGTTATACAACCAATTATGAGTGGTAGTTATTCTACCAGCAACTTCTCCATTTTTATATGCAAGGTAAGACTGTATCCTTGCATGTTTAAAAAATGGATTCTTTTTTTCATTAAACATCTTTTTCAGCTCGCTTCTCAGAGGTTCAACATAACAAGGATCATTCTTATAAAGTTTCTTAGGGAGATCAAAAAACCTCTTAAGATCCCTCTTATTTTTAACCTCTCTAACCTCTACCTTTCCCATTTTTTCCTCTTTTATATTTTATGATTTTTACTATATTTTTTACTATATTATATAGATATATGAGCAATAGGCAAGTAAACTTTCAATCAAAATCTACAGTATTCGCTTGCCTATTTATCACTCCGGTCTTGTACCGTTAACCAGATGTTTCAAAGATAAATTATTCAATTGTTTGTTTTTAATACAAATAGGCAATTATACTTTCAATCATAATAAAAGACTTTGTTCGCCTATTTGTTTTATACCTATAAAAAATTAGATTTAAATATCTTTGAATATTTTGCCGTTCTAATCAATCATAAATTCTGGTACAAAAAACCATAATTTTTATGAATAAAACCATAAATTATGATCTAAAACCATAACAAAGCAAAAAAGAAAGGAAAATAATTTTAGGTATTACCATAAATAAGCACTCTCTTTGCAAAACTGTATAGTTTAACCATACTATATTTTAAGAGTTTTGATTTTTACTAAAGTTTAAAGGATCGAACAAATGCTAAAAAAATCAGCAATTCTCATAACAGGATCAAATGGCTTTATTGGTTCGAAATTAATGGACCATCTTTCTAATCTAAGAAAATATAGAGTTATCGGCCTGGTAAGAAAATCATCAAATCTATCCAGATTGGAAGGTAAAAACTATGAACTAAGATTCGGTGACATAAATGGTAACATTAAAGATATTCTGGAAGATGTAGATATAGTTATTCATACAGCAGGTAAAGCCTCTGATTGGGGGAAATATGAGGAGTTTTATAAAACTAATGTTTTAGGAGCATTAAACATAGCCCAGACAGCTATAGAATCAGGGGTTAAAAGATTAATTCATTATAGCTCAACTGTAGTTTATGGTTTCAATGGCAATATTGATACCCGGGAAAACAAACCACTTAATCCTTTTAATAATAATTATTGTAAAACAAAAGCAATAGCAGAAATGGAACTTTCAAAGTATAAAGATAAAATTGAATTAATTATAATCAGGCCATCAAATGTATTCGGCCCAGGGGATTTTTCTTTTACTTTACCACTCTTTAAGACTCTTGAAAAAGGATTAATAGGTTTTGTAAATGGTGGGAAACCAATCACATCACCATGTTATGTCAAAAATCTATGCAAAGCCACTGAACTAGCCTGTGAAACCAAAAAAGGCATCGGCGAGGCATTCAATATTAGTGATGGCAATGATATACCATGGATTGAATTTTTAAAACTTGTTGCCAAAAATCTTAACGCTAAAGTACCAAAGTTAAATGTCCCCTCTATTCCACTGATGATAATTGCTAAATTTATGAGTTTTTTTTACAATCTTTTTGGATCCAGGAAGCCTCCATTCCTGACTCCCTATAGAATCGCAATATCATCCAGAGACTACAGTTTTAGCATAGAAAAGGCAAAAAAGCTTTTAAACTATCATCCTCCTTATTCAACAGAGGAAGGGATTAAAGAATCAATTGAGTGGTACAGAAATCTATAAATTTAGATTGATAATCCACCGAAGGTTGGCTTATTTGGTATGGCACTTTATCATGTAAATTTAAGCTATTAAAATAAATCTTTAATACCTGATTTAAAAAAACTTTTATTTTTGCATACAAAAACTCATAAACTTTGGAAATTATTAAAAAGTCGAAATTCAGTCTAAGAAAGTATATATTGCGTTTTTAATAAGCTTTTT
>Ga0164318_10005139_pt1 | contig 12648 bp, 9 predicted proteins | sample GuaBasSedimGuay9_FD_113734 | JGI IMG/M metagenome (GOLD analysis project Ga0164318, IMG submission 113734) | Subseafloor sediment microbial communities from Guaymas Basin, Gulf of California, Mexico - Guay9, Core 4571-4, 0-3 cm | ecosystem: Environmental > Aquatic > Marine > Hydrothermal vents >... | reverse complement strand
CATCATCGCCGTCCACAAGAAGGTACTGGAACGCTTCGTCGAGGCCTTCGTCGAGCTGACCGGGCGCATCCGTGTCGGCTATGCCTTCGACAAGGGAGTGTTCATGGGTCCGCTGCTCAGCGCCGCCGCCCAGGAACGTTTCCTGGATTCCCAGCAGCGGCTGGCATCACTGTCGGGACGGGCCCTGCGGCGGGCGGAGGCCCTCAAGACCGGCCGTCCCGGTCACTACGTGGGGCCGGCGGTGTGGTTGCTGGAGGAGCCGGCCAGCCCCGACGTGGTTCGTCCCGAGGGCATCAACTTCGGTCCCGACGTGGTGCTGCTGCCCTTCGGTTCCGACAAGGAAGGCCTGGAACTGGCGCGCTTGAACAGCCGGCCGCTGGCGGCGGCGGTGTTCACCGGCGACGAGGAACGTTTTCGCCGCTGGGCGACGGAGATCCCCTACGGCCTGTGCAACCACAACCTGGCCACCACCGATCTCAGCCTGCGCCTGCCGCTGAACGCCGCCGGGCAATGCGGCAACCATCGTCCCGGGGGGGTGTTTTCCCAGCGCAACTTCTGCGAGCCGGTGGCCACCCTGCAGGCCACCGGTCCCTACCGCTCGGACCGCCTGCCCCCGGGCCTGCCCCGGCCGGAGCCGGGCCGGGACGAGGACGCCTGACGCTTCCTCGCCCGCCATCTCCACCTTGCCGGCGGCGGTGCCGGTCCCACGGTCTCGGCGATCCCGGCGATCCCCAGAGGGGTCAATGGCGATGTGCTTCCCAGGTGTCGGTCACCGAGGACTTGGGCTGCCCCTGGTCGTCGTACAGACCCATGCAGGAAAAGGTGTTGAACACCGAGAAGATGAAGGGATCCAGGAGGCCCTGGCGCACCGTCCACAACCCGATGGGCCGGTAGTCGCGCAGGAACGACTGCACGTAGAACTCGAAGTGGCGCTGCTCGGCGGTGCTCAGGCCGTGCTCCAGCCAGAATGCCTGCGAGCTGAGATCGGCGCCGGGCTGCAGGATCATGGTGTTGTTGCCCTCTTGCAGGTAGGCCAGGGTGGGGCAGGAGCGCGCCCCTATCTCGGCCATGGCCACCGGCTTGTGCCAGCCGAAGCGCTCCAGGGCCGCGAAGGGATCGCTGAAGGGAATGTAGGGGGCTCGCATCAGGCAGGGTGAGCTGCCGTCCCAGTCCTCGGCGTAGACGCGGAGGAGGTTCTCCTCGCCCACGGCCATGACCAGGGCATCGGGATAGAAGGACAGTGCCAGCAGGTCCAGGCGATCTCCCTGGTCGAGATCGGCGAGGGCCGACAGATCCAGCGGGAAGCAGGCCAGGGGATCGGGCTGGGGATAGTTGGGAGGGGAGGGAGAACCGGTGCAGTCTTCGAACTGCAGCGGCACGCAGCGGTCCACCTCGTAGGCCAGCAGGTCTTTGAAGGTGAGGGTGGCGAACAGTTTCACCCCGGCTCCCACCTCGGCGCGGACGGCATCGTGCACCGCCCGGTACAGTTCCACCAGGTCGGTCCATTGCTCCGGGCAGTTGTTCTTGAAGATGTTGGCCTCGATGAGCAGGGCCAGGTACTCGGGGTGCAGCTTGTCATGGAGGTAGAGAGTGAAGTTGGTGAAGGCCCGCTGCAGGTCGAACGAGGCCTGCTGCTGGCCGTTGCCGGTGTCGTAGCTGAACTGCACCTGGGTGCCCGGTGCCAGTACCGGGCAGCTTGCCGCCACCGCGATGTCGTCGCTGCCGTCGATGCGGGCGGGACTGATGGAATCACGCACCCCGTTCAGCGGGGTCAGGGCCAGGTAGCGATGGGGCAGGGCGGCGAAGTGGGCGGCGAAGGCGTCGATCCAGGCCCGCAGGCCGTCATCGAGGCGGGAGTCGTAGAAGGCGACGCGATCGCCGCCGGCCGGCACCTCGGCGGCGAACACCAGCCAGGGTACCGAGCGATCCCAGTGCAATACCGCCAGGTCGGTTGCGGCGGCAATCTGCCCCAGCCAACCGGCGATGTCGTCCTCGTTCTCGAGCGACAGGTGGCAGTCGTCGCGGGCCAGGCAGGAGTCGTCCTGCAGGTTGTGGCGCACGTCGAACTGCAGGATGCCCAGGTAGGGCCGGTGTTGCTGCCCGGGATCGCCGCTCGCGTCCCCGGCCTGGTCATCGTTGCCGTCGGCCTGGCCCGCGTCACCGTCGGCCTGCTCCGCGTCGCCGTCTGCCCCGGCCGCGCCGTCGGCGGCGTCTTCCGGGCCGGCATCGTTGCCGCCGGAGGAACTGCTGCAAGCGGCGGCCAACAGACCGGCCAGCAACAACGCGGCCCAGCGGAAACCGGCTGTCCCGACAGTACTCATGGCAGTCACCTCCTGTAACAAACTCGATTACTTCTTGCCCTCGATGGCCTTGATGACCTCGAGCGGCGGCTTGCCCGCCAGCACCTGGCGCAGACCGGGCAGGTACTTGTCGAAGATGAGGCAGTTGGCGCCCAGCAGGTTGGCGATCATCTTGTCGGTCAAGACTCCGCCCTCCAGGTCGATGCTGGTCTTGAAGCGGATCTCGCCGTCTTCGAAGTCCATCTCGAAGTTGCCTATGTTCAGGCCGTAGTTGGCCCGGGTGATGTACTCGGCCGCTGCGGTACGCAGGGCGGGGGGGACCTTGTCCTGGGGAATGGAGTAGACGGCCACCTGGCGGGCCGGCTCGCGAACGTTGACGATCACCATCCAGAACTCGTTGCTGCCCTTGAAGTAGGCCCGCAATACCGTCTTGCCGGGGATCTGGGCCGGCTTCCAGTCATCCTTTTCCATGAAGGCCAGTACCGTCTGGAAGAGATTCTGCCGAGTGGGCTGTTTCGTGACCGCGGGTGGCTGGGTGGCGCTGTCCTTGTCCTGGGCCTGGGCGGGGGCATGTCCGGCGGACAGGACAAAAGCGGCCAGCAGGCAGGCCAGGAACGGGGGAAGGGACTTGGACATGGCGAACCTCCGGAGTGGTTGAGAGTCTGCGGACTCCGTTGCCGCAGGCTAGCATATTTACGAGTTCGGGCCAAGGGAATTTCGCGGGAATTTCGCGCTGGTAGCCGTCTTGACTGCCGGGGAGGGCGATGCTAGGGAAGGGCGTCGCTGGCCGAGGGGAGGGCAGAAAATGCTATATATCTACTACTTGGTGCTGTCGCTGGCCTTGCTGACCATGCTGGTGGCAATAGTGAGTGTGAGCCGACTGTACCGACTCACCCATGGAGGAACCATCGGCCGCGCGGTCAGGATCATGGCCGGGCTGATCTACTTCTTCGCGGTAGGCTACCTGGCGGCGTTTTTTGCGCCGCAGTTGCCGGTGGAATATTTCCTGATGCTGACCGCCGCCGTGTTCCTGTTCGGGGCGCTGTTCGTGGTCATCGTCCTGACCGTCATCGGCAGGACCATCCGCCGGGCCTTCGAACAACTACAGATCGACCAGGATTGATGATCGATTGCACAAAAATGCGTGCAGCGGCCAGGCGGATTCTCCTGGAGAATCTACGTGGCAAGGCCAGCGCCCTGCTGCTGGAGCGGCTGCAGAAGCGACTGGAGAGCTGCCCGCCCGAAGATGCCGAGATCAGGAAGTGCTTCCGCAACATCGCCGTCTCGGTGACCATGTTCGTGGACGAGGAACTGGGCCGGGAACTCGAGAAAAAGCTGCTGGCGCTGTGCGACTACTGACCCCGCTACCCGGCGCTTGCCTGTTGCCGGCAGCCGAAGCGCAGTGGCTGCCCCGCCTCAGCGATAGGCGTACTTGATGACCGTATCGCCGCTACCCTGGCTGTAGACCAGGTGTATTCCCCCGGAACCGTCCACGGCCAGCGAACAGGCGTCGACGTCTCCGGCGTCCTGGTCTATCACCTCGAAGGACCACTCCTGGCCGTTCCAGTGTCCCAGCTCGATCATGGTCAGGCTGCCGGTATCGGTGGCCACGAAGGACAGGTAGGCTCCCCCGGCCCCTTCGCCTGCCAGGGCCAGCGAGGGGTAGCCTCCCTGGTAGGGTATGGTCGAGGTGACCCAGCTGTTGCCGTCGTGGTAACTGTGGGCAAAGGCGCCGTGGTAGTAGCCAAGGTGAGGATGGTTCTGTTCATCGAAGAAGATGGCGGTCAGTCTCTGCTCCCAGTAGACGAGGTCCATGGGGCCGACCACCTCGACGGTGAAGCCCGCCCCGTTCCAGGCGGCGTACTTGAGACTTGGCTCCGGGCCGCTTTCGTAGGCCATGGCGGGCTGGCCGTTGTCGTCGAGGGCAAGGGAATTGTGCCGGCCGGTGTTTCCCTGGGGGTCGGCATCGGCCACCACTGCGGTTGTCATGTCGGAACGCCAGTAACCAAGAGCCGGGCCCATCGTTCCCCACAGGCCCAGGGCCAGGTGGGCAAGTCCGCTGCTGCCACCGACGGCCAGGGAACAACGGCCGAATGACGGCGTGAAGTTGCCCCCGCTGGAACTGTTGGGATCGGCGGGCAGGGGTACGCTGACGATGTCCCAGGAGGTTGCCGTCTTGACGGCATACCTGAACTGGTCCTTGCCGTAGTCGTAGTAACAGACATGGGGAGCGCCCGAGTTGTCGAGTGCAATGGAGCAAAGACCACCGTCAGCTATTGTACCATTGTCGTCCGCCACGTACTCCAGCCGGGTAACCGACCAGCCGTCATCCTGGCGGAGGGCGTATTTCAGGTAATTGTCGCTGTAGTCGAGGTAACAGACATGTACCCGTCCATCGGCAGCGACGGCCAGGGACGGGAACTTTCCGCTGCTGGCGACCTGCTCCATGGTGAAGGTGGCAGCGTTGTCGTCTGCGCCGTCTCCCCCGCTGGAACCATCCCCGGGCAGACCGCCATCATCGCTCGCCGTACCCGAACTGGCACACGCCGCCAGCAATGCCAGCAACGATATCATTGCCAGGCTTCTCAATGTTGGCCTCCTGGGGATCCTGCGGCGGGCGCCCGCTGCCGGAACTACTTGCCGTACTCTGCCAGCAGCGCCTGAACCACCTGGGGGTCGGCCAGGGTGGAGGTGTCGCCGATCTGCTCGGCCTCGTTGGCGGCGATCTTGCGCAGTATGCGGCGCATGATCTTGCCCGAGCGGGTCTTGGGCAGGGCGTCGGCCCAGTGGATGACGTCGGGGCTGGCGATGGGGCCGATCTCCTGGCGCACGTGGGTCACCAGCTGCTTCTTCAACTCGGCCGATTTTTCCACCCCGGCGTTGAGGGTCACGTAGGCGTAGATGCCCTGGCCCTTGATGTCGTGGGGAAAACCCACCACCGCCGCCTCGGCCACCAGCGGGTGGCTGACCAGGGCGCTTTCGATCTCGGCCGTGCCCATGCGGTGACCGGAGACGTTGATGACATCGTCGACGCGGCCGGTGATCCAGTAATAACCGTCGGCGTCGCGCCGGCAGCCGTCGCCGGTGAAATAGTAGCCGGCGAACATCGAGAAGTAGGTCTCCCGGAAGCGGGGGTGGTTCTGGTAGACGGTGCGGGCCATGCCCGGCCAGGCCTCCTTGATGCACAGCATTCCCTCGGCCGGCCCGGTGAGCTCGTTGCCGTGCTCGTCGAGGATGGCCGGCACCACTCCGAAGAAGGGAAAGGTGGCCGAACCCGGTTTGAGAGGGGTGGCCCCGGGTAGGGGAGTGATGAGGATACCACCGGTCTCGGTCTGCCACCAGGTGTCGACGATGGGACAGCGCCCCTGGCCCACCACCCGGTGGTACCACAGCCAGGCCTCGGGGTTGATGGGCTCGCCCACCGAACCCAGCAAGCGCAGCGACTTCAGTGAGCGCTTGTTGACGTGTTCGTCGCCCTCGCGCGCCAGGGCGCGGATGGCCGTGGGAGCGGTGTAGAAGATGGTAACCCGGTACTTGTCCACCACGTCCCAGAAGCGCCCGGCGTCGGGGTAGGTGGGGATGCCCTCGAACATGACGCTGCTGGCTCCCATGGACAGGGGCCCGTAGACGATGTAGCTGTGGCCGGTGACCCAACCGATGTCGGCGGTGCACCAGAAGATGTCGTCGTCGTGGTAGTCGAAGACGTACTTGAAGGTGGTGCCGGCGTAGACCATGTAACCGCCGGTGGTATGCACCACTCCCTTGGGCTTGCCGGTGGAACCGGAGGTATAGAGGATGAACAGGGGATCCTCGGCATCCATCCATTCCACCGGGCATTCCGCTTCGGCCTTCTCCATGGCCTCGTGCCACCACAGATCGCGCCCCGGCTGCATGGCGGTCTCGAGCTTATCGCCCACCCGCCGGTATACCACGCAGTGCTGCACCTGGTGGCCGCGTCCCTGGCAGATCTCCATGGCCTGGTCGGCATTGTTTTTCAGGGGAACGGCCTTCTTGCCGCGGAAGGTTCCATCCACGGTCAGCAGCACCTGGCACTGGGAATCGAGGATGCGGTCGGCCAGGGCCTCGGCGGAGAATCCTCCGAAGACGATGGAGTGAATGGCACCGATACGGGCGCAGGCCAGCATGGCCACCGGCAGCTCCGGAACCATGGGCATGTAGATGCTCACCCGGTCGCCCTTCTTCACGCCCAGTGACTTGAGCACGTTGGCGAAACGTTGCACCTGGTCGAGCAACTCGGCATAGGTGATTCTCTTTTCCTCGCCCGGTTCGTTGCCTTCCCAGTAGAAGGCCACCCGTTCTCCGCGGCCCGCTTCCACGTGACGGTCCAGGGCGTTGTAGCACAGGTTGGTGCGGCCTCCCTCGAAGAAGCGGATCTTGACGTCGCCGCTGAAGTCGAAGAAGCGTACACTGTCCCACTTCTTCTCCCAGTAGAAGTTGTCTGCCTGCTCGGCCCAGAACCCCTCGGGATCGGTGATGGACCTTTCGTACATCTGCCGGTACTGCTCCTGGGAAGATATCCAGGCCTTCTCGCTGAACTCCGGGGGAGGGTTGAAGATCTTACCTGCCTGTTTCTCGTCGCTCATGAAATGCCTCCTGGTTGCATGTTTTCCGCCTTCACGCAAAAAGCAGAAGGTAACATGGCAACTGTCGACGGGAGTGTCAACACGTATGGGGCGGGTTTACAGAAGTCCGCGATCTGCCAGTGAAACGCTGCCGCCCCGGGAGACGATGACGTGGTCTACCAGGCGCACGTTGACCAGCCGGCCGGCCCGGACCAGGCGTTCCGTCAATTCCAGGTCCTCGCGCGAGGGCCGGGGATCCCCGGAGGGATGGTTGTGCACCAGGATGAAGCTGGGTGCCCCCTGGCGCAGGCAGGCTGCAAACACCACCTTGGGATCGACCGGGCAGCTCGACCAGGAACCCTCGGCCAGCTTCAGGGAGCGCAAGGGCCGGTTCTTGCCGTCGAGCAACAGGGCATGAATGGATTCGTGCTCCAGGTCCTGGAGCCGGCAGCGGAACCATTCCACCACCTCCGCAGAGCAGCGGAGGGGAATCTCTGCGGGAGGAGCGGGTACGGCCGCCCGCCGGCCCAGTTCGAAGGCCGCCTTGAGCAGGCAGGCCCGGGCCCGTCCCAGGCCGGGAAGGCGGGCCAGGTGCAGGGCATCGTGCCGGGCCAGCCCCACCAGGCCGCCGGCCCGGTGGAGGGTGCTTTCGGCCAGCCCCAGGGGCCGTTGCGCCGCCCGCCCACCGGCACCGTGGCCGACCACCAGGGCCAGCAATTCGTGGTCCGACAACCCTTCCGCTCCCACCTCCAGAAAGTGCCGGCGGATCTGTTCCATGGTTGAGTGAGTGCTTGACATCTCCCGGCCTCCTTTCCCCGTTTACCGGTTCCGGCACCGCCCGGTCCTGGTTGCGACTTGGCGCCATCCCCTCCTCGAGGATTCGTAGCAAAAGCCGTACCAAGCCTCCTTGTTGGTAACGGGTGGTAATAACAAGGGAAAAATTCCCAACCGGGAGTTCGGGGAGGCCGGATTTCGTACAGGTGTCCGGAAATCGGACCAGATTCTTCCCCGGGTTGTTGCGCTCGGTGGCGGCAATGGGTAAAAGTAGCGACCCGTGAGCACCGTGGACCGGCAAACGGATCCGCTGGCGGCCGAGGACGTCGCCGCGGCGGTGATACCCACCCGGAACATCGTGGCGGGACGCATCGATGCGGATGCCATGAAGGTGGTACGCCGCCTGCGCCGCTTCGGCCACAGCGCTTACCTGGTGGGCGGCTGCGTGCGCGACCTGATGCTGCGGCGCCGGCCCAAGGACTTCGACGTGGCCACCTCGGCCCGTCCCAACGAGATCAGGAAGTTGTTTCGCAACTGTCGTCTCATCGGCCGCCGTTTCCGGCTGGCGCACATCATCTTCCGCGACAAGGTAATCGAGACGGCCACCTTCCGCGCCGCCGTGGACAATCATGGCGATGACCTGCTCATTCGCTCCGACAACGTCTTCGGCAGCGAGCAGCAGGATGCCTACCGGCGCGACTTCACCATCAACGGGCTGTTCTACGATCCGGTGGAGCGTCACATCATCGACTACGTCGGCGGCATGGAAGACCTGGCCCGGCGCATTCTGCGTTTCATCGGCGAACCCGAGGTCAGGGTTCAGGAAGACCCGGTGCGCATCCTGCGCGCCATTCGCTTTGCCGCCCGGCTGGGCTTCAGTATCGAACCCGCCACTTACCGGGCCATGCAGCGGTACCGGCAGGACGTCTCCCGCTGCGCTCCCCCCCGCCTGCTGGAAGAGGTGATCCGCATGTTGCGTTCCGGGGCGGCGCAACAGTGTTTCCAGCTGATGTGGGAGTGCGGGGTGTTGCCGGTGCTGTTGCCGGAAGTGGCGCGGTTTCTGGCCCGCTCCCCGGAGCGGGGCGAGGAGCGGGAACCGGGGGCCGGCCTGTTCGCCTACCTGCGGGCACTCGATGCCGGTGAGCGGGAACTGCTCAGCAACCCGGTGCTGCTGGCGGCGGTGCTGCTGCATCCCGTGGCCGACATCATGGAACACGGCTGCCGGCCCTATGGCCTGAGCGGGCGGGAAAGCGCCCCGGGCGAGATCGCTCGCTTGTTGTTACGCGGTATCATCCAGCGCCTGTCGCTGCCGCGCTGGCAGGCCGAGCGCATCCAACAGGTGATTGCCACCCAGTTTCGCCTGCGCAAGCTGCGCCCGGGAATGCGGGCCCCCCGGGTGCTGTTGCGGCGCAACTACTTTCCCGAGGCCCTGGACCTGTTTTCCTGCGGGGTGAGAGCCACCAGCCATGGCCGGCGCCTGCTGCGCCAGCTGCAGCGGGCCACCCGCCAGAAGCCACCGGCCCCGGCAGCCGTCCCGGAACCCGGGCCAACCTCCACCGGCGCCAAGACTCGCCGGCGCCGGCGCCGACCCCGGCGGCGCCCGGGCAAGCAGGCCGGTGGCTGAGCCCGGCTCAAGTCTCCCCGGCCGGAGCCGGTTGCCAGCTGGTTTCGGCCAGGGCCAGCGGGGTCTGCTCACCGCCGCGGTAGATGCCGTGGCGCCACAGTAAGGACGGCCGCTCGTTTCCGGCCGGCTCGCTGCGGATAGCGATCTCCTGGTCGCAGAGGATCTCTTGCTGGTAACGAATGTTGACTTCCCGCAGCCGCCGGCGGCCGGCCTCGGCGGGGAGCTGCTCCAGCATCCAGCCCAGCATGTCCAGGTTGTTGGCGTGGCCGTTGAAGTCGATGTGCCGCTCGCCCACCACCCGCCGGGTGACCGGTTGGCGGGCGGAGGGAGAGCGCGGGCGGGTGAAGACCGTCTCCAGGGCGCGGGCGGGATCCACCCGGTAGGCCGCCCGCACGCGTTGGGGGATACCGATCATCTTCCGGCGGTGCATGTCCATGAAGGCCCACAGCGAACTGCCGGCCACCAGCAGCTGGCCGGCGGGATCCTCGATGAGGAACTCGCGCCGGGACAGGAAGCGGTTCATCTGCGAGGCCCAGGTGGTGACCAGCACTTCGCCCGGCCAGCCGGGTGCTCCCAGGAAGCGGGCCCGGGTGTGGGCGATGGCCCAGCCCAGGCCCTGCCGGTGCAACCAGCGCGGGCCGCGTCCCAGTTGCTCGGCCTGGCGCACGGCCGCCTCCTGGAACATGCCCAGCAGTGCTACCGGGGTGGCCAGCAGTTGCCGGTCCACCTCGGTGGTACGCAGGCTCAGGCGGGTATTGAAACGGGCCATGGAAATTTCACCTCATTGCTGCTAAAGTCTTATAAACGGACCGGGAGACGGTGTCCAGCAGCCAGGAAAGCGGAGGTGTGTTGACCATGCGCTGTCCGTCAGGCGAGCTTGTCCTGCATGTCCTGCTTGTGCTGTCTGTGTCCTCTTGCGTGGACCATGCCACCGGGCCCAATCACCCCCCGGTGGCGGTGGCCGGAGCGGATCGGCGGGTGTCGCTGGCCGACACCATCCGGATGGATGCGTCCGCCAGCTACGATCCCGATGGCGATGCCATCGTCTCCTGGGAATGGACGCTACTGGCAGGCACGGCCGGGGAAGCTTCCCTGCTCGATGCCGATAGGCCCCAGGCCAGCCTCAACCCGGCGGTGGCCGGGGTGTTGCTGGTGGGCCTGCGGGTGAGCGATGGCTCGCTTTGGTCGGTGCGGGACGTGGTCCGCATCGACGTGGTGAATGCTGCCTGCGGCAATGACGACGACTGTCTCCCCTGCCAGTATTGTAATGAAGAGGGCAGGTGCCAACCCGTGGCCGACGGCCAGGATCCTCGCGGTGATTGCAACGACGGAAAGTTCTGCAACGGTGAAGAGGTCTGCGACGGTCACGGTGGTTGCCGTCCCGGTCCGGATCCTTGCCCGGCTCCCCTCGACTGCGACGAAAACAGCCGGCGTTGCACCGCCTGCCAGAACGACGAACAATGTCCTCCTTGCCAGAGCTGCTACACCGCCAGCGCCACCTGCTTGCCGCAGGTTGCCGGCGACGATCTCAAGAACGACTGTCCCGATGGCCCCTGCCTCACCGGCACCTGCGACGGCGCCGGCAACTGCGGCTTCACGGGCGACGGCCAGGCTTGCGACGACGGCAACCCGTGCACCTTGAACGATGCCTGCCACCAGGGACAGTGCCTGGGAGTTCCCAAGAGCGAGCTGCCGGCTCCCGATGGTTGCGACGACGGCAATCCCTGCAGCGACGATTCCTGCGACCTGCATGACGGCAGCTGCCAATACGCCGACCATGTCGGCCCCTGTGACGACGGCGATCCCTGCACCCGCGACGACTCCTGCCAGGACGGGCAATGCCGGGGCACCGATCTGGCCACCCTGCCCGTGGCCCAGGGGGGGTGCGACGATGGCAATCCCTGCACAGATGACACCTGCCGGGATGGCGCTTGCCAGAATGAATTCCACACTGGCCCCTGCGACGACGGCGATCCCTGCACCATGAACGATGCCTGCGACGATACCGGCAACTGCCGCGGCAGTGATCGCACCGCCATCGCGGAGAGCGAGGGCGGCTGCGACGATCTCAACGACTGTACCGACGACGGCTGCGACCCGGCGACGGGCCAGTGCACCCACCAGCCCAACGCCGCCACCAGCTGCGACGACGGCGCCGGTTGCACCCAGTTCGATGCCTGCCAGGCGGGCGGCGCCTGCCAGGGCAATCCCAACGATGCCCTGTGCCTCGGCGTCGACCTTGATGCCGTGTGCCTGCCCGGTTGCAGCCCGGATGCCAGCGGTTGCGTGGTGGAACCCGACCAGTTGGTACTGGACTGCCAGGACCCGGGCAGTGTATCCGGCGGAGCGGAATGCACCCTGGAGACCTACCATGACGGCTCGCTTGTCGACGTAGGCACCGGCTGCCTGGCGTGCAGTGCCGAGATCGGCAGCACCACAGTGGAGTTCACCGATTTCTCCGATGAGAATGGAGATTGTTCCCTGGACGGCTGGGAGTTGGTGAGCGGGAGCAGTTGCTCGGGTGACGTCACCGGCTGCACCCTGAGCGGCGGCGAGGACTGCGCCACCGGCAACTGGTGCAATAACTACGATTTCGGGCAACCCGTGCTGCGGGCCGAGCAGTCGCGCCTGCAAGGAGGCAACCACGAGCAGCTACGCCTGGTAAAGAGCTTCGACACCACCGGCCTGGCGCGGTTGACGTTCTGCTTCGACTATGCCGAGGTGGATGCCACCAACGACGACGGGGTACTGATCTTCGCCTACGACGACGCTCATCCCCTGGACTACGGCCATCCCCTGTTCTGCAAGAACAACGGTCCGCGCAAATCGGTGGACTGGTTCTTCCTGCGCCACTGCCTGCGCCTGCCCGACTTCGCCAACGACAACCCGGCGCTGCGGATCCTCGTCATCCTGCACTCCGAGCACGACGACGAGTTCGTCTTTCTCGACAACCTCGAGCTTTTCGGCTGGGGCGGCGGTTGCAGTGCTCCGCGCACCACGGTGTTCGCCGACGACTTCGAGAACTGCAACCTGCCCGGCTGGTCGAACGACTACCAAGGAGATTATTGCTGGAACGATCCCCGCTGTCCCGGAGACACCCAGTGCGACGGCGCAGGCAACCTGTGGGCGGAAGAGAAAAACTGGTGCATCTACACCGAGGGTATCGACGCCTCGACCCTGGACGAGCGGGTCAACCTGTGTGTCGACCTGGCCGACGACAATATTGACAACGGGGAGGACTACCTCAGTGTCGGCTGCTTCGATGACCAGGGCAACTGGTGGGACGTGCTCTGGCTCGACAGCCAGTTCGGTCCCGACAACGACTGCTTCACCTTCTGCCGCGACCTGTCCCGCCTTGATCCGACCT
>Ga0164318_10005136_pt1 | contig 12649 bp, 13 predicted proteins | sample GuaBasSedimGuay9_FD_113734 | JGI IMG/M metagenome (GOLD analysis project Ga0164318, IMG submission 113734) | Subseafloor sediment microbial communities from Guaymas Basin, Gulf of California, Mexico - Guay9, Core 4571-4, 0-3 cm | ecosystem: Environmental > Aquatic > Marine > Hydrothermal vents... | reverse complement strand
TCATGTGTATCACTCTACTTTCAATTAAGTGCTAATTTTTATTTATACTTTATGGTTTATGTTCTGTTTATCTGACAAAGTGAAAATTGCAGTAAAAATAAATTTAGTTTGCCTTCTTATAATGTAAAAAGAAAAATTAAAATAGAAATTCGCATTAAATGATAGGAGTTCTTTCTCTCGGTGTAGTAAATGGATAAGCCAGAAGCAAAATTGTACGAGCTAGTTAGGAAGCTTAGGTCGTTCCACTTGGCCGATCGAAAAAAATTAACGCAAGTCTCAGGGGAAATTACCTATTTACTTAAATCGCTTTTTGATGAATCGTTCCAGAATAGAAATAAGGTTTTAATCTATCTAGATGAAATAAAAAGATCCTGCCCAGAGGCATTCAAGATGATAATAGAGCGAGATCAGACATTAAGAGCAATGAGCCGAGAGTTGAATAAATTAAAGTTCTATAAGCGAGGTAGAAGATAATAACTCTTTTTTTACAACATTTTCTTTAATTCTTTATAGATTTCTGCGAGTGGAATTTTATTCTGTTTGTAGAATACCTTAGGAATTTCTAAATCCTTAAAATAGCTCTCTAGTCGCTTATCAATAATAAGTAAAATATTCTTTAAGCCCTCATTTAGGTATTCAAGCAATTTTTCTCTTTTTTTGATCGCATATTTCTTGGTCCAAAAACCAACGACTTCAATAAGAATTTTTTTCCCGTTAGTTACGATCGTGAAGTCAGGTATAAATATACGTTTGCTAGGTAAAAATATAGCATCAGCTTCGCGTATTACTCTCCAATTTCTCGATTTTGCAAGGGTATTTAGTATAATAGACACATGCTTTTCTATTTCACTATCAAATGTTATTAAGCTCTCTTTGGATTCCTTAATTTCCCAAGGAAGAACTATAAAAACGCCCCATTGACCGAAATTTCTTGCTTGGAATTTGTATTTCTTCTTCTTGTAACATAATATTGAAGTGAGCTCCCATTTTTTTACTTTGGTAAGAATGTCTAAGATAACATAAGCGAAGTTACTTCCGTAGCTTGACGTGGGCGTTTCGAAAAATGCATAGGGGCCGCTAAATAAACATTCTAATTCACCATTTAAAAGTTTGAAATCAGCCAAGATACGTGCTTTCTTGGATCTAAATACCAAGTTTTTAATAATAAATCCCAAATTGTTGTCAATTTCGAGCTTGAGCTTCACATTCTCAGAGAGGCTAAGAGCTTTTTCTAAGAGTAAAAAATTACAAACACCGATGAGTTTCTGGGGATTCAAATTAGATTCAAATTTCTTTTTAATTAATCGAAAATCTCTCCAGATATTTCTTAGGTAATTGTCAAAAGAGTCGGGATTAACTCCAACCAACTTACAAAAATATTCAATAGCTTTTTCTCTTTCGTTTGTTGGGATAAATCCATTATATCTTTCTTGTACCCATAGAAAAAAATTTTTTCTTAATTCCCAAGAGTCCATGTATAGAAATTTTTTTTCTTTTACGTAATCGTATATCTCTGGCTGCTTAAAATCGTAGAAGTATTTAAGAGCTGAAACAAGGAGTTTTGTTAATTTTTCATTACCAATGATTTTTTCTAATTCATCGAATAAATCTTGTAGCTGAATTTTCGTATTGACTAAATTATCCATTAAATTGATTACCTTTTGCATCAAGGTGTAATACTTATTTTCGCTTAGGAAATCAACAACTATCCTATCGCTATATCGTCGGAAAGGAAAGGCGTCTAATTTTATCACGTAATTCACGCAATTTAATTAAATTAAAAATATCCATAGTTAGAAAGGTTTAAAAAATATGTTTTGTTTTCACAGAGAATAAATGTTTATGAGGTACCCTAAATGGCTGGCATTACAAAGATAAAGGAGATATTAGATCACCCAGATGAGTATAAAGATAAAGAAGTAATTCTAGATGTTGAGCACTTAGGATGGGGTGCTAGTGATTGTAATCTCCAGAAGACAAGTATGAGAACCAGAAGCGATGTTTTACTTAAAGATGAGACAGGATGCATTTTTTCGGATCCAGTACCTGGGATAAGTCCGTATGAAAAGAAAAAAGTAAGAATCAAGGGAATTGTCGAATTGTATGCAGGCAAACCGAGGCTTAAGGAAATCTCACTGGCGGAGAATCAATAGCTAAATGTGATATATATTTACTATTATTTACTAAAGGGCAAAAAATGATTAAATGGCATTTGACCGGAAAAGTAGTAGCTGCTAAGATTATTCATATAAAAAAGGAAAACAGGGATATGAATTCCCTATATTTAAAGCCCCTAGAGAACATTCAAGAACCAAAACCGGGTCAATTTTTTATGATATGGGTTCCAGGCTTAGAGGAAATTCCTATTAGTGTCGCAGATTATTATAAAGGAATATTTAGGTTTGTTGTTGCTAAGCGAGGAAAAACAACAACATACATATTAAATATGGATGTTGGCCAACTTTTAGGATTAAAAGGACCGCTAGGAAACTTTCTAAGAATAGAATCTAGAAGAAGATATCTTCTTGTAGGAGGCGGCTATGGATCAGCGCCTCTTTTATTCGTAGCTAGGATAATAAAGCAGAAAAATAGTTTTTTCAAATTTTTAATTGGAACTAAAAATAAAGCACAAATTTTATTCCAAGATGAAGCAGAAAAATTCATGCCAGATATTTTATTCTCGACCGAGGACGGCTCATTTGGTTTTCATGGTACTGTAGTAGATCTAGCTAAAGAGACTCTCAAGGAAGAAAAATTTGATTATATAGTTGCCTGTGGGCCTATGAGTATGCTAAAAAATATAGTAAAGCTAGCAGAATCGCTTAGGATCAAAAGTTACGTTCTTGTTGAAGAAATTATGAAGTGCGGAATTGGGCTATGTGGCTCCTGTGTAATTGGTAATACAGGATTATTAGCATGCAAAGATGGACCTGTTTTCGAAGGTAATCTTATCTTTTAATCATTATTATTTTATATCTATATTGCCGTAACTATAAGTACAGACGTCTATCAACGATGTTAATAGGTTTCTGTCCTTTTACGAATCTTGCAATATTTTCGGCTGCATGTTCTATAACGTATTTTCTAATTTCTGATGAGAAACCGGCTATGTGAGGCGTCATTATGATGTTTTCAAGAGTATGGAATGGATAATTTTGGTAACATATGGAATCCTTTCTTTCTGGATATTTCCACCAGACATCTAATGCTGCGATAAAAGTGGGATTATTTTTTAGATGATCAAAAAGGTCTTTCTCTACGATCACAGGACCGCGAGATATATTGATTAAAATAGCATCTTTTTTCATTAATTCTAGTTTCTCTTTATCGATCAGTCCTCGTGTTCGCTTTGTCAGAGGAAGAGCGATGATAATAACATCAGAGAGCCTGAGAACCGAATCTAAATCTTGAACTGAGCCAATGAAATCAATTTTTATATCGGTTTTGCCTCTTCTATTTATGCCGTATACTTTAAATCCTAATGGTTTAAGTAGTTTGGCTATTTCTTTGCCAATATGGCCGAATCCAATGATCCCTACGATTTTATCGCTGAACATCTTGTTTTCCTGTGTTCTTTTCCATATGCCGGATCTCATTTTTTCTGTATGATATGTGATCTTCTTTATAGCGCTAAGAAGTAGTGCAAGCGCGTGTTCAGCGACGGCTCTTGCGTTTCCACCAGCATTTGAGCAAACGATAACATCTTTTGGGATTATATTCCATGGAATTAAATCCACTCCAGCAGCTAATGTTTGTATCATTTTTAGATTTCTCGCATTCTTTATTAAATTTCGTGTTATCCTTCTTCCACTACCTACTAGTAAAATTTCAATCTGTGGTAAAATCTCTTTTAGGAGTTCCTGCTCTAAGTCTTCCTTGAGATAAATTTTTACGTTCATTCCTAAAATATGTTCTAGAATTGCTAAGTCTTCAGAATGAGCAGGATATAGGACAAGAAGTTTGAACATATCAATTCCCGAGGGGAGTCTTATAATTGAGAGAGAAATAAAATCAATATCAACTTTATTCCTTTATTGCCTCCAGGATCATTGCAGGACATATTTTTATAACACCATCCATTTGCTCTATCTCGTGTATAATTTTGGAGAATTCTTCATTATCCTTTGCCCATATTTCAGCCATAATTGAATGATCCCCTGCGGTTATATAGACTTTCTTAGCCCATGTTTTTTCTGATATTTTTTTAGCTATACTAAACAGTTTATCTGGTTGAGCATCAATTCCGGTTAGACTAACAACCCTAAAGCCAAGTTTCACATGATCGGGGATAATAGTGAACCTTCTTATAACGCCATTGTTAACTAATTTGCTAACTCTCTTTCTGACTGCGGCTTCGGTAATTTTCAGAACTTTTGATATATCTGTATATGAAAGTCTTGAATCCTTTTGTAATAGTTCTAGTATTTTCATATCTTTATCATCAGGAATCATTGATATCACATTTTCTAGTTTTAGTATATTTATATCCTAAACATACCTTATAAACTACGAAAGTTAAGTTCATTTTTAAAAATAATCATTTTTATTATCAAACCAACAGATAATTCAATCAAAAAAATAATTTTGTTATAATGAACTTAATCTACTTTTACGGTTCTAATATTACAAGTATTTTCAACATTTCTTAAGCCAGAGAAGAGATTTATGGTGCATTATAATTAGGATAAAGATATGTTAATAAAAAATATTCGAGTAAATTTACCAAAACCTAAGTCATAGGCACGTTTTTAATTAGTGATTTAACTATGTTTCTAATCTGCGAGGAGACCCATTTAACGTCCCGTACCACCATACCTAATCTTGCGCCGTCTGTAGTGGAAACACTTAGAACAAATTCTGGGGTTACTGGGACTATGATTATATATCCAGACTTTGCCTTAATGATAATTTCATCGATAGTTCCTCTTTCGAAAAATTGTCCACTTCTTTTAGCCACATTGAGAATAACGGCTGATGCTGCAGCTAAGCTCCCCTCTTTAATCTCCGAAGCCTCTCTTGAGAAAAATGCTACAGCAATGCCCTCATGGGTGGCAATGAGTGCTGTCTCAGCAGAGTCATTTATTGCAAAAAAACGTTTGAATATTTTCTCAACGCCCTGAGTTAATTTCTCTACGGGAATTTTCATTTCAGGAATTGGCGGTGCAACAACTTTGGGAGGGGTTTCTTGAATTTCGATTGTTGGTGGGGCCTCTGGAAGCCCCTTTATTTTCTCCTCTTTGGAAATAACGGCCTCCATTTCATAGGCTTCGGGTACATGTATCGTTTCAGCGATGGGAACCTTACGATAAATCTCAGCATGAGGGATGACCTCTAGAGGCCTCAGACCAATAACACGTACTACACCTACGGATCTGAAAGCTTCTAAAGCATTATAGACATCTAAAGGTGAAACATTAAATTGCTTATCTCTGAGCATAACAGAAATTTCCCAAACAGATTTTTTACCATCTAAAGTTCCTAGTAGAGCCTCCAATATATCCTTCTTTAATTTAACTCTCTTTGATACAGGTTTAATAAATTTTTTAGAGATTTCCTCAGGGGAAATCCATCTCGATGTCTCATAGATTCTTAACAGGTTCTCATCGGATAAGCTTTCATCTATTTCAGTTGTACTCAAGCTCAGCACCATTTAATTTTAGCTTTTGAGCCAAATTTTAGAATATTTTCACACTATACTAACTTAAACCGAATAGAAATTATATAAATTATTTTTGAAAATTTCTATTATCTATAAACTATACAGTTGGTTTCGTCCATTTATTTAGATATTCATTTAATAAGTTATGTTTCTTAAGAAACGTTCCATATTTTACTAGTGCGTTTAACGCAGAAATTCCTCTTTCTGGTGTTGGATATGCTGGAATACCTAATCTATCGAATTTCTCTCTGACCCAAATAGCCATCTCCGCACCACCGACATCAACAGCAACTATTGGTTTCTTGTACTTAAAGGTAATATTTGCAATTTCGTCTATAAATTCCGAGGTTAGTAGTGGAACATGATGCAATGCGATCAGGAGGATTGCATCGTAAGAATCATCACTGAGTACATATTCTAAAGCAGCCTTATATGATTCGTTAGTTGCACTGCCGCTGAGATCAAACGGATTCGCGAAAGTTGCTACAGATGGAATTAAGCCTTCTTTCTGGGCTGTTTTTAATTTCTTTAACAAATCATTTTGTGGTGGCGGAATGTTTAAACCTAACATTTCTGCTTTATCTGATGCTAAAATTCCTGCACCACCACCATTCGTGATTATAGCAACATTTCTACCAGCAGCTGGTGGCTGGAACGCCAAAGCTTTTGTTGTGTCGAGGAATTCTGTTAAATCATTACAGACAACAGCTCCAATTTCATTAAATACAGCATCGTAGATCTTTATATTTCCTGCGAGGGATGCAGTATGGCTTGCTGCAGCTCTAGCACCGGCAGAAGTTCTACCACCTTTAAGAATTACTATTGGTTTTCTCTTTGAAAACTCTTTTCCAATTTCAACAAATTTCTTTCCTTGTTTTTTGATACCTTCTACGTAGATCATCACTACTCTAGTCTTTTCATCTTCAAGGGCATATAACAGAGCATCAGTTTCATCCACATCTGCTTTATTCCCATAGCTGATAAATTTGCTGATACCTAAGCCTTCACCATACATATAATCTAAAACGGAGACCCCTAAAGCACCACTCTGTGATATAAACATAACAAATCCCGGTTTCGGCCTTGGTGCAGCCAGAAGTTCTCTGTCTCCTGCAGCTTTATTATACGGTAAGAACATTGTATCGATACCAGAATAGGCATCAAAAACACCCAAACCATTAGGGCCAATTATTCTGATGCCATACGTTCGGGCTAGCTTAATAACTTGTTCTTCAAGCTCCACATTACCGATTTCCGAAAAGCCAGCGCTTATTATTGTAGCGACTTTGGCGCCTTTTTTACCAGCATCTTCTAATACCTTAGGAACATATCTAGCAGGAACTACTACAACGATATGATCAACATCGCAGGGGATCTCATTAATATTCTTGTATAGTGTATTGCCAAACAGAGAACCACCTTTCGGATTTACTCCGAAGACTTTTGCTTTTAATTTTCCAGCTTTGTGAGCTTCTGTTAATAGTTTAAATATAACCCAACCAGGTGAATAAGGATCCCTAGAAGCTCCAATTACTGCTATATTTTTTGGATTGAAAAATGGATCAAGGGATCTCCTTGCTGTCTCGGCCAAAATGTTGATATCCATGTTCATTTTGTAGCCCTCGTATTAGTGAATTGTTGTGTAGAATCAAAACTTTTATGAATAATATTTTTTGGGTAAATACATTTTTATTAGTTAAAGATGGATGAATCCTTTAAAACATTTTTTTAGGCCATCCCCTATATGGATATAATACATATTCTAAAGAAGAATTTAAGACGAACTTCGGCGAAAAAGCACTTATCAAAAATGAAGATGCTTTGATTGTACGTATCATAAAAATGCAAAAGAAAAATTTATAAATATCTCGACTTCCGAATTTAGTTATACTTCTATATACACCACTCGGTGTCGTAATGCAAAAAATTCTTGGTTCTATACTGCCTTTAAATTCTGTGCAAAAATATATTTATTATCCATTTGCTGGGCTTGATTTTCTTTACAGTCACGATGGGAAATTATATTTATTGGAAGCAAATGCAATTCCTGGAGGAGTTTGGGTAATCACAAGAGTTGCAGAAGAAGCACAAAAAATTCTAGATGAAAACGAACAATTATATACTAATAGGTATACGCGAACATTAGATAATTTTATAAAAGGAGCAATAAATTTTCATCTAAAAATACGTAAAGGGCGTCCACAAACAGCGATTGTAACAGTTCCTATTGAGAGAAAAGATCTTCTAAATCTTGAGAGAACGGCAATAGCTAATGCCTTTAGAAAGTTTGGTCTAAGATCATTTTTAGCTTCGAGGGATGAGTTATCATTCAAGAATGGCACTATAAAAGTAATGACGCCGAGCGGCAATGTAATAAAACCAGATATAATAATTAGAAGAACAGGAAATTTCTTTAAGGGCGTGAAACAAGTAATTATAAACAGCTCGGAAATTGGCAAAATAACAGGTAACAAATGGAAAACATATAAAATACTACGGGATGTAAAAGGACCCTTCTATTTACCGATGACATTTTATGCGAACTCGGTTGAAAAAATAAACAAATATGCAAGATACTTATTAACACGCTATAAATCTGTGGTTCTTAAGCCGTACAAGGGATCTAAGGGAAAAGGTATTCATTTCATAAATAATGAATATGATCTAAAAAGAGTAATTGATGAAATCAAGGAAAAAGAAGCAAAAACCTCCTATGTTGTCCAAGAAAAAATTGAGGTATATCCGTTGGAAAAAAATGGCGAAAAATATGCTTACGATTTAAGAGTCCTTGTTTTTATGGGTAAAATAATCGGCATCCAGATACGACGGGCACCAAGACCAATTGATCCTGCTGATGAAAGCACTCTGGTGAGCAATATAAGTAGAGGAGGAGTCTTCGTCATTGCGATACTAGATAAGGCTCAAAAGAAGGCAATTACAATTCATGATATAAAGGGATTTGATATCAGACTTTCTGATAGAATTATGAGAGTGGATGATATTATTGTTCATTTGGGAAAGAAAATAATGCAGAATATAAAAAGTGCCTCAAAAATTATTCAAATAGCATTAAATAAGGCAGTTTGAGGACGGGAATCAGTTTGATAGAAAAACATACAGAATTTCTACAGCTAATTAAGTTGCACTCAGATATAAGTAAAATGGAGATAATTCTAAAACGTGAAAAACAGATAGACAATGTAATATTATCCTCGATTATAAATAGACTTAAAGCGATGAATCTTCTTGGTGAATCAACTTCTAGATCTTTATTAAACCATATCCCTCTCGAAATTTTCTTTATTGAGTGGAATATGACAGATAACCATGATTTACTTAAACTTATCAAAATTATTAGAATGAGCCTGGAGAAGATAATTCTAAGCTTTGGAATCAAAAAAGCCCAGAGAAAATTATCGTTAAGACAAGAAACGGAAGCTTATTTTTATTTTCCATTTGAAAGATTAGGAGTAGGATATCTCCTTATAAGAGGTCAAAATAAAGTTCTCATAACAGCTCCGCATGCGAAAGAACCATTATCGGATGACAATGTAAGGACAATTGCTGAAAAAGTGGCAATAAAATCCAAAAGTTGGGCCTTAATTTCTACGATCTCAAGAATCTATATTGACTATAACAGATTAGGATCTAGACTTTCTCCATTTCGAAGAATAATCGAAAAATTAGCGCTTTCTGAGAGAAAAATAAGAATGATTATTGATCTTCATGGTCGAAATCAAACCTTTGAGGAATATGATGTTGAAATCGGGGCAATGTGCGGCTTCTCAGCAAAGCCAAAAGCCCTTAATCTGCTCCAAGAGGTATTCAATAAGTATAAAATTAAAGCTAGTTTCGAAGAAAAAGGATACATTGGTGGCGATATAACACAATACAATGGTATTCCTCCTTTTGTAAATGTAATTCAATTAGAGCTTAGTGATAGAATTCGAAAGCGAAATTCTAAAAGAATAATTTCTGCGATTTCTGAGTTCATTGCGGCTCTAAAATTCTAGGAGGTATTACTATGTTAGAGGAAACAACCAATAAATACGATATTAGAGTTGGTGTTGAAGAAGAGGTTTTCATTGTTAATGATCTGGGTTTCCTATCAATGCATTCAGATTCTGTAATGAAGAACTTAGTATCAATGTTAGAGAATGAATCCGACATCCTAGATAGAGCAAAGAAATATCTTTTTGGTTTTCAGTGGGAACCGCATCCTAGTCAGGTCGAATATGTTACACGTCCGTATTCTCTACTTGAGATTAAGAAAGCAATACATTTTGGAAGAGAGATTCTAGCTAAGAGCGCAAAATTATTGAATCATAAAATATACGTTGGAAGCTTACATCCGGTTCAAAGCAAACCAAATCCAATGTGCGGAACGCATATTAGCATATCTGTAAATAGAAAAAATGATAAAAAAGCAAAAATTAAGGAGTTACAATATATTTTCAATCATATAAGAAATCATTTACCAGAAATTATCGCTCTAACAGCAAATTCTCCTATTTGTGGGGGAGAGTATACTGGATTTGCAAGTTCTAGGCTTTTTTATAGCAAGGTTCTATCGGACTCATCATTAGCAGTAATTAAAAGAGGATCTATCTTTCCGGTTCCGCACAATAAGAGACGAATTAGTAGATACACAATCATATTCAGTAAGTTCCATAAGAGTTCCCTAAGATTAATTGCAAATCCAAAGGGAGAACGGTTATTAGATATTACACCAAGAGGGCCTCTCACCAATATTGTTGAAGATCTAAGTAAAAAACGAAACGAAAGTAGAATTGAGATTAGAGTCATCGATAATCAGCCAGATATCAAATATCTTGCAGACATTATAAAAATAATCTCTGGCTTAGCATTAGAAGCTCTAGATAATCTGGCTAAGGGCTATAAACTCAAAGAAAGAAAGAATCTCAGGAAACTTAAATATGCCGCAATACGAGATGGCATAAACGCGAGAGTCTCCATCGATTCTAAAACCATAATACTCAGGGATGCTACTAAAGAAATGATAGATAAAGCGATCCAATATCTAGAGCCTATAGGAATAAAGTTAGAAACAGCATTAAAAGAAGCAAAATCTGCTTCAGAACTCTATTCTATTCCAAGAATAGAAAATCCGTCTGAAAAGTTGGGTCTATATATTAAGAAAGGGAAAACCTATTTGGAAATTCTAACGCATGAGAGCAAAATATTAAAGACAATTTCTGGAATTCCAGTATTGATTCCAGAGAATACCAAATTATTTGGTAAGCTTTTTGCTGATTTTGAATTAGAATGGATAGAATCACCACAGGGAATAATTAGGTCTTTTAAAAAAATTAAGAAAAATTATTGGCTTGCAACGAGAGATGGCTATATCCGATTATCTAATAATGACAAAATATTGAAAGCTCGTAATATTGTAAATCAATTATTATGTATCTTTGAGTCAATAAAAGATAAAAAACTGAAGAGAACAAAGCCTCTTGTAACAAAAATATGGAAGGTGTAAAATATTGAATCTGAAATCCGAAGAAAAGTTGATTAATGTTCCAAATATGCTCACTTTACTAAACTTAATCTTGGGATTCTCAGCAATTCTATATGCGAAAATAGACCCTGCAATCTCGTTTATATTAATCTTTACTGCAACAGTCGCTGATGCTCTCGATGGCCTTGCTGCGCGTGTCCTAAAACAAACATCCGAAATTGGAAAGGAATTAGATTCTATAGCGGATATTTGCTCATTCGGCATTGCTCCAGCGTATCTTTTACTCACAATAGACTTCCGTGTCGAAGCATATATCGCATCCATAATCTATGTTTGCGGAGGGGCATTAAGATTAGCTAGATTCAATATCTATGGTGTTAAAGAATTCTTTGAAGGTCTGCCGATCCCTGCAGCAGCAATATTCTCTTCCTCAGCGGCGATAACATTAACTAATCCATATTCGAGTATCATTTTCATAATAGTAGGATTCCTGATGGTTAGTAAGATAGTTTTTCCAAGCATTAAGGTCCCGAGAGGGCGAATCTCTGTCCTCGCCTCACTCATTATTGGTGTTATAGCTACTTTAATAACATTATACATTAGACCTCCTGCTGAGCTTTCGCTCATTTTTGGAATAGAAATTGTATTCATTGTTGCGATATGTTATGTTTTTCTTTCCCCAGCCTTAGAACTATTACTAAAAAAGCGGTATCATAACTAGTATACTCGATATACGACGATCTGAAGAATCCCTGTTCGAGAATCAATTTCCTATTTATTACAAGACAACTCTTAATATGCATCATTGTACTGATAATATTATTAGGGATATTCGTGATTAGAAGGGTACTTAACTTCAGGGATCCTTCTTAGATTAGGGTACTTAGCTCCATTAGTTTTTGTAAGCATGTTATCAGCGATATCTGCATTTGTCGCACACTTTGAAGAGGATATCAAGTTCTATAACCTTGCCTATACTGCATTATCATAGTGTTTTCCTGTCTCGAAAAACATTCTGGTAAGCAGAATAAATTGTCGAACGAGAAAAATATAATAATGTTATAAAAAATAGAAATAGTCTAGAATTCCCGTTGCGAATGCATATATACCTGCTGGCAGAGTTCCTATAAAGAATGCAAGTATGATATTTACTCCCATATCAATGAGAATATTCCAGATCGCAAATCCAAGTGCAAAAAGAAACAGGAAAAAATATTCCTTGGGTCCCAATTCTTCCTTCTTTTTTCTTTCATTACTCATAGTAGGATCGCCATAGGAACCAGAACACTACTATGGGTAATATTACATTAAAGCCTATTAAAAGCCTTCTATTTATAAGTGATTAGATAAAGAAGTGTTCTTAAATGATCTTAGAAACCATAGTCCGAACGATACTATTTTTAAACCAATATATTACTAATTAATTAGGTAAGAAATAACATTGTTTTATGGATTGGTGAGTATGAATGAGTGGAACGCAAGTAGATTTTACGAGGAGCGAACTAAAT
>Ga0164318_10005135_pt1 | contig 12651 bp, 12 predicted proteins | sample GuaBasSedimGuay9_FD_113734 | JGI IMG/M metagenome (GOLD analysis project Ga0164318, IMG submission 113734) | Subseafloor sediment microbial communities from Guaymas Basin, Gulf of California, Mexico - Guay9, Core 4571-4, 0-3 cm | ecosystem: Environmental > Aquatic > Marine > Hydrothermal vents... | reverse complement strand
CCCGTTGGCTTGGTTTTAAGGTATACTAAGTACATCCCGATGAGACAATCTACGTCACAGAAGAGCATATTTGTGGCGAGTAATTTTATAAACCATTCACTAACCGTAGCTCTGCGAGGTTCTCATGTCCCGAAAATTAACTCTGCTTGGAATGTTCCTGATTTTGCTAGCTTTATCCGCTTGCGAATTCTCCCCACCTGTGACCGTGGAACCCAGCCCCACCGACACCGTGACAAATACACCACTGCCCCCTACCGATACCCCTGCCATTGTCATTCCCACCGATACTCCCACTAACACCCCCACTATCATCATCATTCCTACCGACACTCCCACTGTCGTCGTCCCCACCGATACCCCTGTCGTCCTCACCGATACTCCAACTGCCAGCCCTGAGCCGGTTGAATATCCCTACGTCATCCAAGAGGGATGCCCAACATATTTGCCGAACTTCGCTCACCCCGAGGCCGGATGCGATTGGCTAGGGATAGCGGGCCAAGTTTTTAATGGCGATATAGCCGTTGAAAATTTGGTCGTTATCGTTGGAGGAACGTTGGATGGCGATCCTCTTGATATGCTAACAATGACAGGCCTTGCTCCTGGTTATGGATCGGGGGGATACGAATTTGTATTATCCTCTGCAGTTGTGGCCTCAGAAAGCACGGTTTGGGTTCAGGTTTTGGGCTTAGACGGGCAGCCGCTTACCGCGAAAACTTACGTTGATACCCACTCGGAATGTATGGAAAATTTGATCTTGTTGAATTTCGTTCTGAAAGGCGAATAGTTCGTTTTACGCATTGAAGGTTGGGTATATTGGATAAAACCAATCTGCCAATCATCCGGTTTTTCACTGTGTTAAACATGTTGACAGATGCAACCGTTGTGATAAAATCAGGCCAACCTAAAAATTGACCTTGTTTTTCTTCAGGTATTCTTTATAAATGACCGAAACCGTTGCTTCTCTCAGCGAAAATGTGCAAATGTACTTGGTAGCTATCGCTCGCTCTCGCGAGGGCAACCAACCAGTTCCTCTGTCGCAGTTGGCAGAGGAATTTTCTATTTCCTCTTCCGCTGTCAATGAAATGTGCCGTAAACTAGAAAAAGAAGGGTATTTAACCTATCAGCCGTACAAAGGCGTCTTACTTACCCCGCGAGGAGAAGAAAAAGCGTATTACATCTTGCGGCGTCACCGTTTATGGGAAGTCTTTTTAGTAGAGAAACTAAATTATAACTATGAAGATGCCCACGGAACCGCTTGCCAATTAGAACATTCCACATCTAGGGCATTAGCCGATCACCTAGCCATTTTCCTCGGCCATCCGAAAGTGAACCCTCAAGGTGCACCCATTCCTTCTGGAATGGGCAGCATTGAATCAATCGAGCAAGCTCCTTTGACGTCGTTCCCCGTTGAGCAGCGCGTTCACGTCTTACGATGCGAGGAATTAGAAACAACGCAAGCCTTTTTAGCCGAACAAGGCATTCGCCCCGGAAGTGTTCTTGTAATAAAGGCTGTAACTGATAGCAGCCTGCTGCTCCAAATAGGCGATCAGAGAGTTATCCTGGCGAACTCTCTAGCCGAAAACATAATTGTTGAGCCAGATAATTAACTAAAAGAATTATTTAAGAGTCCACTGAAAAAACTATAAGGTTTCAAAGAAAGCGAATTTTTCCTTTGTGTCCTTCGAGAGAATTCTTTGTGAACTTAGTGCCTTTGTGGTGAAATTGACCTTTCTGCAGTGGAGTCATTTAAGAATAAGAACAGAATTTAAAGGAATTTAGCTATGGTATTAATTGACGCAGAATGTGGACAAAGCGTTCGTATTATTTCTTATACTGGCGGTCATGGAGTGATTTCCAAACTCCGACAGCTAAGTTTAATGCCGGGCGATAGTGTTCAGATTGTTAAAAAAGCCCCCCTTCGTGGCCCTGTTTTGATTGAGTCTCAAGGCAGATCTGTGGCATTGGGGCGAGGTATAGCCGCGCGGGTGCAAGTGGAGATAATATAGAATGCGATTAGCCCTCATCGGACAGCCAAACGCCGGAAAAAGCACCCTTTTCAACCAAGTGGCCGGATACAAAGCCGAAACGGGAAACTTCCCCGGTACAACGGTCACTTACACTGAAAGCAAAGTCCAAGTCCTAGGGGAATCTGTTGAATTAGTGGACTTGCCCGGCACTTACTCTCTCTCTGCTGCAAGTAGGGCAGAGCAAGAAGCCATACGCTACTTAGCATCTCACGAGGTGGACGCTATCGTCAACATCATTGATGCTTCGCATTTAATTCAAGGCTTGGGATTGACTCTTGAATTACTAGAATTAGGCTGTCCGGTCATTGTAGGTATGAATATGATGGACGAGGCCGCTCGCTTGGGACTCTCCATCGACGGACCTCAATTACAGGAATTACTTGGCGTCCCAGTTTTGCCCTTGGTTGCCAATCGCGGGCGAGGAATACAAAAATTATTTACAACAGCGGTTCAAGTAGCTCGGGAAGGAAAAGACGCTCCCCGCTTGCCTTACAAAAATAAAGTCTTAGAACAAACTGTTCAGTCACTGACCACGCACCTAGAAGATAACACCATAGGATGGGCGCCAGAAGCATTGGCAATTCGATTGTTAGAGAACGGTGAAGCCCTTTTTTCAGATATAAAACAAGAACTCCCCGATATTTGGCCTCTCGTTGAAGAGCATAAACAAATGATTATCGAAGGTCACGGCAACGACCCAGAATGGGCTTTCGCAGCAGAACGTCACGCCCTAGCGCAAGAACTAACCAGCAAAGTCGTTATCCAGAAAGAAGAACGCGTAAATTGGCAAACTCGCTTAGACGACATCATTCTCCATCCATTTTGGGGGTATCTGATCATGCTGGGGATTTTGTGGATTTTCTTTCAAGGTGTATATACCCTAGGAAGTTATTTAGAAAAACCGCTTCTAAACAGCTTTGATGTTTTTACCCAAAAGCTGCCCACCTTGCTAGGAGGGGGCGAAAGCGTATGGATAAAAATGCTTGTTGGCGGCATCCAAGGCATTGCCGGGGGTGTGGCTATCGTTCTCCCGTACCTGGTGCCATTCTTATTGGGAATGGGCTTTTTAGAAGACCTAGGTTATCTACCGCGTTTAGCATTTATGATGGATGTCCTTATGCATCGCCTAGGATTGCACGGTAAGGCTATTGTTCCCTTTATCTTAGGCTATGGATGCAATGTCCCCGCCGTGATGGCAACCAGAACCTTGCGTGACCGCCAAGACCGCTTCTTAGCCGCCTTGTTGGCGACCATGGTCCCGTGTGCGGCCCGTTTATCTATTATTTTTGGCTTGGTAGCTTTTTATCTTGGGCCTATCTACGCAGTAGCTATTTACGTACTCAATATTTTGGTAATTGCAATCGTGGGACGTTTACTTTCCCAGCGAGTGCTGAAAGGAAGCCCAGGACTGATTTTAGAAGTCCCCGCTTACAGGCTGCCTACCTTGAAGACAGTTGTCCAAAAAGCCTGGTTCCGCATTAGAGAATTTGTTGTAGAAGCCTGGCCTTTGCTAATTGGAGGGAGCATAATTTTAGAAATCGCTAATATCCTCCACATTTCCGATATCATTAACATCGTATTTCGTCCCCTTACTTGGGCTTTGGGGTTGCCGACGGCCGTGGGAATGCCCCTAGTGTTTGGTATCCTGCGAAAAGAACTTTCCCTCATTATGCTTCGGCAAGCCTTAAACGTGACTGACTTTTCGATGGCTCTCAGCCCTGAGCAGATGCTTACTTTTACGGTCTTTGTTGTCTTTTACGTCCCCTGTGTAGCAACACTAGCGGCGCTTCGCAAAGAACTTGGGACTCGCAAAATGTGGATTATCACCGCTCTTACAGTAGTGGTTGCTATTGTAGCCGCTTTATTTACCCGCTTATTCGCCGTAGTCTTCGCTCCTGTACTTGGTTTCTAAATTCCTATGGCTCTTCTCACTTTTACTTCCTCTGTCCCCTCTGTGCCCTTTGGCTTTTTTGCAGCCGCAATAATTGGCGCTTACCTTATGGGATCCATCCCCTTTGGCCTGTGGGTATCCTATTTAGTAGCGGGCGTTGACATTCGAGAGGGTGGATCGGGGCATATATCCACCACAAATACCATGCGTCACGCGGGATGGGCTGCGGGAGTTCTAGTACTTGTCCTTGATATGGCTAAGGGATTTGCGCCTACTTATTTTGCGCTGAAGTTGGGCCTCCCCGGGTGGGGAATCGCCTTAACCGCAACCCTGGCGGTGATAGGTCATTGTTGGCCCGTATTCGCGAAATTTAAAGGGGGAATGGGCTTGGCGACCACGGGCGGAGTTTTGTTGGCGGTTAGCCCTCTGGGAATGGCAATTGGCTTGGGCGTTTTAGTGGCCCTGGTGCTGCTCTACGGCCACTCCGCGCGGGGGAGCGCAATGACCCGGCCTCGCAATTCCCCCAACGCTGTGGCTGCTCGGCCAGCGCGGCGTTATCCTCTGGGTGGCTGTGACAACCGGTTGGGTCTTGGCTATTCGCTTCTTCACCGAAGATTGGAACAGAGAGTATAAAGAATTGTGGCTAGATAGGGAATAGTGATTTCATTCGCCTTGGTTCTTCCTATAAAAAGACTTCCGAATTTTCCAAAAATTCGGAAGTCTTTGCTTTTTATGATCTCTTGATTTACTCTTTATCTTCTATGGCAATTTGCTCAATTAATTTATGTGTCGCCTGCCAACCAATAAATAATATAGCTACGCCAAAACTCAAGGCAAAGAAAATAGCAGTTACGTATTCTGGCAAAATATTGAGCGCCCACAGAATGTATGGGAGCAGGAACAAGAAAATACTCCCCAATCCAATTGTTGCAAGTCGGAGCAAAATTTTGCGAGAAATGCCTATGCGGGTTAAATTACTGGTGTTGTAAAGCGCAAGGATTATTAGTACGAGGATGCCACCAGCTAAGAATGTGTAATCATAGTAGGAAGCCGTTTTTCCATAGGGACCAGTTAAAAGAGCAGGTCGAAATGAAAAGGTGTTTATACCCCACAAAACCCAACCTACTAGTATAAGAATTTTCTTGAACCATCCTCGCCGTAGTCCCAAAGTGAGGGTACTTATAACTAGTAAACCAAAGCCAATGGCAAGCAGTAGCTCTCCAATAAGCAAGTTTAGCACTTTAATCCAGGTATCATACTCAAAATGCCCATAAGCTCCCACCGTGACCCAAACCCATTCACGAGAAGAACCTGTAAACACTAAAACTCCCTCATGCCCCATAGCAAAGATGATATTTTTGGTTGCGTTATCTATAACAGCGTCTAATGGGCCGGCCCGATAATGAGAATTTCCTTCACGGTTTTCATAATGAACAAGTTCGGCTTGATTTGGTTGGGAAAGGGTGAGTTTATAAGGCCATGTCACTCCATTATTTTCTGATATCTCAATTAGTACACCAGGTGTAAACCTGTACTTTTTATATTCTTCATTCTCCTCTAAAAAGATGCTATTATCGGTTATACGGGTTTCATTTTGTTGCCAAGAGATGCCGCCATCTTTACTTGTGAAATCCCAAAGAGTTGAACGAGCGATAATATTTCCATTCTCTGTGCCGAGTTCAGTAATGCCATTTTCTTCCACACCTAAGTTGCCTACTGTCAGCAAGATAGATAATGGTAAAGCTATCCATATTGGTGCGATTGGAGATGGTATTGAATTAGATTGATGATCCCAAAACCACCAAGCTGCACCTAATGATACCAACGCTATCAGGTCAGTTGGATCTCTTTTTAGAGCGACCGGGCAGTTTAATGCCCATTCAAGGGCACCGACCGTGAAAGCATGGAATTCTGGTAGCGTATTTGCCAAGATATACACACTACCTGTCAAGCCGAACGCCAACCATCTGACTATCTTTTCTTGATTCGATAATCGAGAAGGAATCAACCAGGCCAAAAAAATAGCTAAGAGAAAAGGGAAGAAAAACAACCAGGCAAAATCTCCAATTTTCCCCGTCCACCACGAAGGCCAGAATTTTCTAAGTAGATGGTCGTTAATAAGCAAGAGGACTATAGCGCCCAGAGAAATTGGTCGAGTAAGAAGACTAATCGTTTTTTGGAAAACTTGTCTATTTTGTAGATTTGTTTTTTCAAACATTCTTCCTCCTGTCTTTAATTCGATTTTCATTGCCCTTGCGCTTCTGTGCAAAGATTTTATCTTCACTCAAGTTTTAGGTATTCAAGAAAATCATCAAGTACAAAAACGTCTAAGATGTTAGACAAACGCCTATGCTGTTTATCATTGCAAACCCAAGCAGTTGCCCTTGAGTTGATGGCTGTTGCAATATGTAGCGCGTCCGCTGAACGAAAATTGTAAGTTGCTCGTATTTGAGCAGCTTTACGAGCGATATCTCGATTGGTATCTATAATACGCAAATTAGGGAAGTGTGTTAACAATGTTTCATAGGTTTGCGCTATACGGGGTTTTCCCATTCGCCAAGGATGAACATTGATTTCCATTAAGGTAATAACCGATGTAACGGCTCTCCATCGGCCATTTTGAATACCCTCAAGGATTGTTGTAGTTAACGGTAAATACTTTGCGTTAGATTCAAAATGGTATATAAAGACAGAAGTATCTATGCCAATTTTATGATGTTGAGTAAGTGCGTTTTCTATACTTGCCATGCGTCACGCTCATTTGCAAGGTAGTCGTCGGTATCTATTTTTTCCCAAATAGCCTTATGCAGCCCAGTCATGTGTGTGGTGTAATTAGACGGCTGGGGAATAAGCACAATTACTCCGTCTTGGACATCAATTAATAGCCGGTCACCGGTTTGTATATTTAATGCTTGGCGGGCGGCACTCGGAATAGAAATTTGGTAACGACTGCTGACTTTGGCAGATAAATTTGTGGTCATAATAAAAATCTCCTGTTAAGCAAAATAGCAGAATTGCTTAACAATAGGATACCATAAAAAATGGAAATTTGTTTCCCTGTCTCCCCGTTTTCTCAATCTGCCAATATCACCAATCCCCCACCTTCGCAGACAACTCCCTCATCTCACCCCGCAACTCGCTGATAATCTCAGAATTCCCCTTTTCCTCCCCAAATTTCTCAAATTGATGTTTTTTGAGCGCTAACTCCCCGCAAACCTGAAAAAAGCGTTTCGTGGTGCGGTAATTATTGTCGAACCTGGCCTGGATGCGAGCCGCGAGCTGCCTCCACGGGGAGCAGGCGGCGTGATATTGCCTCTGAGTGAGCGTTTCTGCTTCCACCTCGGCGGTCAGATGAGTCTTTATCCACACCTTCTCTTGGTAGGTAGCCCAGGCTATCACTCCCAACAGACCCAGCCATCCGCCCCAATCCAGAAGAGTGCCTATCACAAGGCCAGCCATGTCTGGGATTAAGGCGTGTACTGTGTTGTGTAGAGAATGTGTAAAAACCGCCACTCCCCATCCTAAAAGAGGAGCACCCACCTTGAGGATCACGCTTTTGTTTAGGCGGGCCACAGCCACGCCCATCCCGATGAAAGCCGTATAAAATGGATGCTGCCATCCCACCAGAATCACGCGCACGAAAACTAACTGCAAAAGCCCTCTCCAGCCATCTTCTAGAAACCCATAAGTATAAATATAGTAGGCGTTTTCGGTGGCGGCAAAACCCAGCGCGGCAATTCCGCCGTAAATGATGCCATCCAAAATAGAGTCAAACTCATTATGGAATACCCAAAAGATGACTAGAACGGCAAATCCCTTAAGGCTTTCTTCCACCACAGGGGCTACTAAAGACCCTACGGTGAGGTCTGCGGCAGCCTCAGAGCTGGTGAGGGCGTAGAGGCCAATCCCTAAAATGGTATTGACAAAAAACGCCCCTCCGGCGGCAAGCAAGCCGCCCCAGGCAAAAACGCCTCCCAGCAAACGCAAAGGTTCTTTTTCGTAACGGTCTAGCTTGTAGAGAATCCATGCGAAAAGCAGCATGGGAAAGATGCCGGTGATAAGGGATACTAAAAAGCCCATGGATGTTTCCTTTTAGCGACGAGTGAGGTGTGGTGAGTAATCCCGCGATTTTACATTTCACGCCTTATATAAATGTCCGTCCGGCAGATGTGGCATTGAAGCGGATTGTATCCCAGAGCCGCCACAACTTCATCTGGGCGGCCAGTCGCACCAGAGAGGTTAGACAACTGCATTCGGAGGCGAGGTTCACCCTTAGGCGTGGGGTCAATGACCTCAATATCCTCAATGAGCGGACGAAGATCATACTCCTTTTTTCGTCTCTTGCGCAAGATGTGTTCTTGTTTCTCTAATGCCGCCACTTGCGCCGCTAACCCCGTTGCTTCTGTCGGAAAGGTCACAGTATATTGCACGGATTGGACTAGGTTGGGTAACTTGTCTCCGTGGATTTCGGGGATTTCTTCAATGTGGTGGATTTTTATCCCCGGAGGAGCGGCTTTTTCTAAAGCTTGGAATACCTCATCCAGGTCGCAAACCTCAGACATCCAGAAATCGCCGATTTCGTGCGTGCTGGTGAACCCCAGCGGTAGAGGCGCGGCTAGGTTGAGGAGGGGATGGGGCGAAAAACCCTGACTGTAACCCAGCGGGAGAGCAGCCCTGCGCATGGTGCGCTCCCAGGCGCGGCGCAAATCAAGATGCCCTGTGTAGCGCATAGCTTTTGTTTTAGAAAATATAATTCGGATGCGTTGTTTTTTCATTGGTTGTAAATTAGGGAATGGTAAATTGGTCGATTGGGATAGGCGTGGCAATTTCCCAGTCGAAAAGGGAGACTGCCGCGCTCCGCTCGCAGTGACATTGTCAAACGAACTATCCAGCTACTTCACTGCCGGACAATACCAAGCCTCATCTGGCACTTGGCGGCGGAGGTCGTTAAAAGTTGGCAAAATGCCACAGGCATAACATTTTTCACGGCAATCGGGACGTGTCTTTTCCTCTTGGCTCCATTCGTAATCTTGGCGGAGGAATTTTTTGCTCACGCCGGCGTTAATGTGATCCCAAGGGAATACCTCATCCGCAGAGCGTTGACGGTGAGTATAAAAGTCTGGGTTTAGACTTACTTCTTCAAAAGCGTCTATCCAAGCCTGGAAGTTGAAATGCTCCCGCCAGGCGTCAAACTTGGCTCCGTTTTTCCAGGCGTGGTAAATCACCTTGGCCATGCGCCGGTCTCCGCGTGTGAGCCAGGCCTCGTGGGTGGTTTCGCGTGGGTCGTTCCAGTTCATTTTCAATCCCCAGCCGCGAAGTTCTTCCTTAAGGCGGTTTAGCTTGTTTTGAATTATTTCTATTGTATCGCAAGCCACCCATTGGAAAGGCGTGTGCGGTTTGGGTATGAATGTGCCTATGCTGACATGAACTTGTGCTCGCTTGCCGATGATTTTTGCGCCCTCATCTCGAACTGCTTTAGAGAGTTCGGCGATGGCTTGCACATCTTCTAAGGTTTCTGTGGGGAGGCCAATCATAAAATAGAGTTTGATTGTGTGCCAGCCGCGCGAATAAATCTCGCGTACCGTTTCCAAAAGTTGGGCATCTGAGATGGGTTTGTTGATAGTCTGGCGCATGCGCTCGGTGGCTGCTTCGGGCGCGAGGGTAAATCCCCGGCGGCGTTGACCGGCCAGCGCGTCCATCAGTTTCACCGAAAGGCTCTCTATGCGCAGGGAGGGGAGGGAAATGGCGATGTTTTTCCCCTGGAAACGCTCGTTGATGGCTTTTACCAGCTCTACTACATGAGAATAATCTGAAGAAGAGAGAGAAAGGAGGCCGACTTCACTGTATCCAGTGTGAGGAATGATTTCTTCGATGGCGGTGAGAATTTGTTCTACGGAGCGTTCACGTACCGGGCGATTTACTATCCCCGCGTGACAGAAGCGGCACCCACGGGTGCAGCCACGCATAATTTCTATGGGCGCGCGGTTGTGGACGGTATCTATGTAGGGGACGATGAAGCGGGTTGGGGGTGGGGGCAATTCCCCAACGATGCGTTTTATAATAGTTTGGGGAACATCATTGCTGAGAGGCTCTAGGTGAGAGAAAACGCCGTTGGTGTGATAATGTGCCTGGTAAAGCGCGGGCACGTAGACTCCGGGAATTTGCGCCAGCGCGAGGAGAAGTTTTTCGCGTTCTAACGTTTTAACATTGGAATGTTTGAACGCTTCCACGCAATCTACAATTTCGTGGATGACTTCTTCACCCTCGCCGATGACGAATGCGTCCACGTAGGCGGCAACAGGTTCGGGGTTAAAGGTGGCGTGTCCCCCGGCGATTATCAGGGGGTGGCCGGAGGTGCGATCCGCGCTGAGGAGGGGAATCCCGCCCAAATCCAGAGCGTTGAGGAGGTTGGTGTAGAGCGATTCGTAGGGAAGTGAGACGCCGATAAGGTCAAAATCCGCCAGGGCGTGTTTTGTTTCCAGGGAATAAAGGGGAATTTCGGCCTGGCGCATGGCTTTTTCCATATCCACCCAGGGGAGGAAAACCCGCTCTGCTAGCGTGTGTGGGCGTTGGTTGATGAGGTCGTAGAGAATCATGATACCCAGGTTGGACATGGCTAGGTCGTAGATTTCGGGGAAGAGCAGGGCAACTTTGGTTTGGACGTTATCCCAATTTTTGACGACTTGGTTGAATTCTCCGCCGTTATAGCGGCCGGGCGCGTCTACGGTGGGGAGGATGAGCGCGAGACGGTTTTCAATCTCTTGAGGAGTTAGCATGGCAGGTTAAGTGTTCAGAAAGTTAAAAACGGTTCCAGAATGACAGCCCCGGAACCGTTGAGTTGTGAGTATGGCGGAATTTATTCAAAAATCCATTTGTCTACGGTGCGATTCCAGTCTACTAGTTCGTCTTCTTTGAACCAGAGGGCGGCTTCTTTTTGGCCGTTTTCAACGGAGTCTGAGGCGTGGGTGAGGTTGCGGCCAATTTCCAGGCCAAAGTCGTGCCGCACGGAGCCGGGGGCGGCGGCGGTGGGGTTGGTGGCTCCCATGGTTTGCCGGACGGCGGCTATGGCGTTGGGACCTTCCCAAACCATGGCCATTACGGGCGCTGAGGTGATGTATTCTAGCAGGGATTTGTAGAATGGTTTTCCTTTGTGAATGCCGTAGTGGGTTTCGGCCAGTTCTTGGCTGACTTGCATGAATTTGGCGGCTGTTAGCAACAGTCCACGGCGTTCTAAACGTTGGATAATTTCGCCAATTAATCCTCTTTGGACGCCGTCAGGCTTTACTAAAACGAGTGTTTTTTCCATATAAATCTCCTTGTGTTTTTGGTGGTAATAAGTTGGTTAAGTATACTTGGGGAAGGGTGTATTGGGAATGGGGTTGGTGAGGTGGGGAAGGGCAGATTGGTACGTTGGGGGCGGGGAGGTTAGTTTGAGGTTTTCCTGGTTTTCTGACCATTTGCCACTCCTCAAACAAAAGTGACCGGCGATTTTGGGCTTCATCGCCGGTCACTGGGGGAGCTTTTTAGATGATTCTTATCGCAACAGGTCTTCTGCTTTGGAGTAAGCATCTAGGGCATCTTGGAGTTGGTCATCTCGCAGGTAGGCGTCTCCTAAAGTCTTGAGGATGGTGATATTCAGAGGGTATTTGTATGTGGCTACGGATAGGTCTTGTATTACTTCAGCGAGATATTTGTTCTCTTCGATCAGCTTCGCGTAATGTTTCAGAGCGTCATCAATTTGACCATCCTCTAAAGCATCCTGAGCGCTGAAGAGCAGGGATTGGTACTCATCTTCTGGCTCGGGGCGAGGCGTTTTGGCTGCTATTTTTTCTTCTGCTTTCTTTACTTCTATCTCTGCTTCTGGCTTTGCTAGCGGAATGATTTCGAATTGAGGTTTGAGGATGTCTAAAGTATCTTTATCAATTTCTGGAACGTCTAGTAGACTTTCGACGTTTTCAAAGGGACCATGCTCTTCGCGATGGGAGACTATGCCTTCGGCGACTCTAAAACCAATTCCATGTAAATCCTCAATTTGAGAGAGTGAGGCCTTGTTGGGGTCAATTTTCTCTTTTATCTCGACAGGCTCTTTCATCATTGGTAGCCAAGTGTATTCTTCTTCATCTTCTTCGGGATCTGTTCCCTCTAGTACCCAGGCAGGTGGTTCAAGCTCTGCGGTTCCTGGTTTTTCTGGTAATTTAGCTTTTTGATGCTGAACGGATTCTGTTGGAGGAATTTCAATTTCTTCCTCTTTTTCTTCAGGTGATATTGTGAGCGTAGGTTCTTCTGCTATTTCGGGTAAATCTTCTTGGGCGATACCTTGTTGTTGAGCTAAGTTTTTTAGCCAAGATATAGAGATATTGTCTTCTTCTAAGTCTGGCATAGAGACAGATTCTTGCGTTTCGAGGAGTTCGTTTTCTCCAGGGAATGGTATTGGTTCCGCTGCTTCTTCTTTCTCTGCAGTCTCCGATAGCCAGGCGGGGAACTCATCAACCTCTTCGGCGGCTGTGACTGGTTCGGCTTCTTCTTCTGGAAGTGGCTCTAGCTCTTCTTCGTCCTTTATGTCCGATAACCAAGCAGGAAGCTCATCAACCTCTTCGGCTTCTGTGGCGGGTGCGGCTTCTTCTTCCGGAAGTGGCTCTAGCTCTTCTTCGTCCTTTATATCCGATAACCTAGCAGGAAGCTCATCAACTTCTTCGGCTTCTGTGGCGGGTGCGGCTTCTTCTTCCGGAAGTG
>Ga0164318_10005134_pt1 | contig 12655 bp, 10 predicted proteins | sample GuaBasSedimGuay9_FD_113734 | JGI IMG/M metagenome (GOLD analysis project Ga0164318, IMG submission 113734) | Subseafloor sediment microbial communities from Guaymas Basin, Gulf of California, Mexico - Guay9, Core 4571-4, 0-3 cm | ecosystem: Environmental > Aquatic > Marine > Hydrothermal vents... | reverse complement strand
ATCGGTGTTGTCGGGATTTCGCAATTCAATCTGATCGAGGACCTGATCGTCGCCCGAGACGAAGCCGGAATCTGCGCTATCCAGATCTACCGGATCGGGGAAGGGATCCGGCGAATAGATCAACTGCGCGGAGGTGGAACCACCCGGAGGCAGTATTCCCTGCTCTGGATGATCGAGAAAGTAGAACCCAGCGTTCCCCGCCCATGCAAGATAGATGTCTGCCAGCACCTGACACGGAAAAAGCGCAACAACCAGAGACATGCCGACAAGGAATGCGCAACCGGTCCCCACTTGATAAGGATTCCGGCTTTTCCGTTTGTCCCTCTGTGACACGGTAAACAATGCTACCCGTAACTACGCCTTACGGCGGCGATGCAGGATGACCAAGGTGCCCAAACCATAAAGCGCGGCGGTCAGTGGCTCGGGAATCGGAATCACTTGATCAAGATCGTCACCGTAGCCGGGTCCACTATTGAAATCGTAGCTCTGTGGTGACTGGGGAGGCGATCGGTCTTCAGCCGTTTCCATCGGTCCATTGAAGTATCGCTCACCTATCGCTGGCGTATTATCTTCAAAAATTCTCCCGAAGATATAACCGGCACTATAAGCGCCAGTATAATTGGGCGCTCCAAAGTACGCCCATTCATCACAATTGATACCCGAAGTAAGCGTATACTCGGCAAGCACCACATCGTCTCCCGAGACATACCCACCAGCTGAGTTATTGATATCAACAGGATCAGCGACAGCATCGACGGAGAAAATCAACTGAGCGATTGTTGTTTCCCCATTAGTTAGGATACCATGCGATGGGTCGCCAGGAAAATAGAAACCCTCGCTGGCACCCCATGCCACCATCAGATAAGCTAGCGCTGTTGATGCGCAAAACATCGACCCTGCCATAACACCCAGTAAACGGATCGACATATTTTTAGCCCTTCTCATTGGGCTGCCCCCCTTTCATCCATACTACTTTTGATAAGCTTCCGATTCTACGCACTGTCTCACTCGGGCCATGTGTAAGGCTTTATCTCCGTCCAATCCTGCGTACCCGATGTCTCAAACCAAAAGCTTTGACCCGGCTCGATAGTAAAGTTATCTGGCGTAGTCCACCCACCGCGCGTCTTCAGGTAGCTATTGTAGGACTGGCTGGTCACGTTCCACACATGAAGGTAGTCACCCACCAAAGCATTTGAAGCCAATGCAGTATTGGTCCACACAACCGCCGATGGGAACGGGTAGGCAAGGGCATCAAGTCCCTGCACATTGGAGATAGTCGTAGTAGCACCTTGGTTAAAGGAATCCGGAACCTCGCCCATGACGTAGACTATATGTTCTGACGCAGTTGCTGCGGAACTGGGCACCTCTAACCAAAAACCAACCCCGCGCGTGATCACATTGGTACCGGGTGACCACCCGCCGCGCGTTCTGAGTTCTGACTGATACACCTTACTGTTGCGGTCCCAGATATGGGCATAGCTGCCAACTGGTAGCTGGTCTCCCACCACATCAGCGATGGTCAAATCAGAGCCATCAAGTGACTCAAAGTTCAAGCTCACCAGTGCGTAACCGCCGCTGGGGACGGATACCTGGACGTAGCCGACGGCGTTGCGGCTGAGTACCTGGTTGGTCTGGGCGTAACAGAACAAAGCCAGCGCAGCGGCTGCCACAATCACTGCTAAAACAAGTCGTTTCATTGTGCGACCCCCTTCACGCTATCAATTTACGACCGGTACTCCGGTCCTGACAACCAAAAAATACACGATTTTAGCCGCCGCCGTCAACACTCCTACTGTCCCAACATGTATCAGCTTAGACCATCCCTTCTCCGTTACCAAGTAAAAATTTTCACCGCAAAGGCGAACCTGCAAAGCTGAAATCGTGCCAAAGTCCAGGAGCTGGCAACCCATTACCGCCTACTACAGAAGCTCCCCAAGTAACTCTCTGATTTCCCTGACAGCGTCACGCTCCAGAAACTCCGATAAGCGACGGTTCTGAGAATCAAGAATCTCCCGGCGAAGCATTCTGTCATTCAGTATCCGATCCCACAGCGCCGCCAGTTCCGGTGGATCCAACTCGTCGAAAAGTACTCCCGCAGATCCCATCGTCTCGGGTATCGCGGCTGCCGACCTGGCGACCACCGGCACGCCGCAATACATTGCCTCGACCACCGGCAGACAGAACCCCTCATGACGGCTGGTTATCACCACAAGGTCGGCAAGCTGGTACAACGTCGCCAGTCCGGTATCCGAAACATACCGCTCAAAACATACATGCCTGAGTCCGAGTTCAGCCATATACATCCGCAGCATGGCGTAGTAGCGTGGGCAGCTCCGCTCCGATCCGGCGATTATCAGACGACTGTCCGGATTCAGATGAGCATGATACCAGGCAAAGGCGGCGATCAGGTCTTCAATGCACTTGTTCGGGGCGATACGCCCGACAAAAAGCAGGTTGGTCATCGAGGGGTCATAACGCCGGAACATGTCCTCGTCCCGCGGCTGTTCAAAGCGTGATCGCTCAAACAGAAATCGAAAGACACGTGTATCCGGTCTACCTGAGGCCCGCAGTTCGGAAGCATTGAATTCCGAGTCAGCCCATACCGCGTCCGCACTGGCAGCCACCCGCTTCAGGTTCCGCCGCGCGTCCTCCAACAATTCAGCGACCCGATCATCATATCCACGGAACCAGTGGCCCGGCGTAATGTTGTGGTACAGCATCACCCTGACGGCGCGTGCGGAAAGGAAAATCTCGTCCGCCGGTGAGGAAATGCTGTAATGATAGATCAGCACATCCCCGGGCATGGAGGAATACTCCGCAGCGGGGATCCAATCCACCGAGACGTCCGGGGCCACATGTTCCGGATCAACAAACATCCTTGATTCGTAACCCGCCTGCTGCAGTAATTCCCGGATCACACGGGCTTCCTGGGAAACAGCATCACCGGTTGCGAGTCCGGGCAATAACTGGTCAACGCGCTTCGCCATGTTCCTTCAATGCGTTCTGGTCCGGATCCTTTCGCGGAGCGTCGGCGCGCGCCCACTGCTCGAGCGAGTCCACCACCAACTCGTTGAAAATCCCTTGCTGCCACGCAATATCTTCCAGAAAAGGCCGAATCACTCTCCAGAGCAGACGCCGGAAAGCCCATGCTGCCCAGCTAACTGCGCCGCGACGGCGAACCGGCGGGAGGACCTCAACCCCCACGCGGCGGCGCAGAAGTTCCAGATAGCGCGCCCGGAATCGGCCCTCCGATTCCATGCCCGCCAAGCTCAAAGCACTGTCTTCCGGAGACAGTCGTCGGACCAGAGGCCTCCGTTTCATGCGGGATGCCCGATGCCGTACCCAATCGCCCAGATCGGATGAGCGGTCTACGCCGGCAACGATGATTCTCATAAGAGCAACGAATAGCATTCATCCGCGGCACGGTCCAGCTCGGCGCGTGCCGACCGGTCAACAACTATCTCAAGCGCCTGAGGCGGACACCATAGAGCCTCATCGGTGCCCTCCGCTCGAACAGTAGGGCGACAAAGAAGGGTAGTCCCACCTCTTCTTCAAAGCGCAGGGTTGCGGGATGTCCGGCTGCCACGGATTGCCAGGCGGTCTGGCTTCCATCCACGTGCCGGACGTTGAAGCGGGCCAAGTGCGTGCCGACGGGCGCATTGCTTTCATATTCCAAAGTAACCTCGTATTCTCCCGGCACCAGAGGCAGCTTGGGTCCATAGACGACAATCGCCCGGGGATCCCGCTCGGGATCCAGCTCGACCGATGAAAGGTCCGGAGCGGTACTGCCGGCGTGGAAGAGACAGTAGGAGGGCAGAAACAGCTCCTCTCCCGGGCGGAGTGATTGCCACTCACCGGCGGCAAGAAAGACATGGGCCACCTCAATTACCCCTTCGCGGGCGATGAGTCGGGCGCGGATGCGCGTATAGTCGGCCAATGAAACGGGAGACGCGAACCACCGGGGTTGCGTACAGCCAACCGGCAGCAATGTGCGCCCGACGACTCCTCCGTCCGGGACTTCGGTGCGGACCTCCAGGACACCCTTTCCCCGCGCCAGTATCATCCAGCGAAGCCGGTCAGCAGGCGGTGAAGAAAGGGCACGCAGGGACAGCTCGGAGCCGGTCTTGTCGCCCAGGCGGAGATAGGTCAGCCGGTCATCCCGGCGAACCGCCAGAGTAGACCGCCGCGCCAATCTGCCCGCGTAGAAATGGCGGGTGGGACAAACCACGTCGCACCGGGATCTCTGCGATCCCCCTCGGTTGTCCGAATCCGCGGCAGCGCGGATCGCAAAAGCCCAGACCGGGCCGGCATGCATAAGCATTTTCAGCCCCGGGTGCTGCCGCAGTCTCTCCAGGGTGAAAGCCACTGCAAAGGGGCTGACTTTTTCGGGAAAGGCGTTTTCGTGGAGCAGGAGATAATTCACACCCAACTGCTCCAGGTACCGCAAACGTTTCTGGTCGAGCACGCCGCTGTTAAGGCCCTTGAGCGGTCGGAACACATTATCCACATAGGAAGTACTGGTCACCGGCAGATACCCATTGAGCATGTGAAGGCCGTGGATCATGGCATAGTGCTGGTACAGCGAGGACCACGCCGAATCTCCCGGCCACAGTGGTATGATCACTGCCCGCGGCACAATCTCTTTTTCCCGAGCGTCTTCCACTACTGCCCGATATGCCGGCTGTTCACTGTCAAGGAGGCAGACCGTGGTACTTACCTGAGCCTTACATTCGAACAGAAAGGCGATACCCACCAGATACGGCAGTAACCGACTGCTCCAGCCGTTCCGCAGGTGAAGGCACCGCAACGCTACGGTAGCCGCAAGTGCCAGAAACACGGGCATGATTGAGAAAATGCGCGCCGGCTGACGCAGAAAGCGGAAGCCGGGAATCATGCGCCGGGCCGCACGGAAAACCACCCCGTGGTGCGGTCCGCGTATGCCCAGGGCCAGCAGCACCAGCACCACCATCGCGGCGACCAGCAGAATAAGAACGAGGGTATCCCCCCTGCGGTGCCTGTCTCTCATATTCCGGAGCCCAACCGCCAGTCCAGCAAGCAGGAGGACCGGGATCGCGATTCCGATAAAAATCTGATTGGTTAATCCGCTCCACGCGGACCACGAGAAGAGGCCTTGCCAGTGGGGGCTGAAAAGCGCGGTCTCGGCAAGTGAGCGTCCCCCCCGCATCGTGGAAACCGCCAAGTGCCGCCACCGTATGAGCAGTGAGTAAGCGACTCCTGCAACCGCCCCCAGTCCGGCGATGGCCGTCCCGCCCATGACCCGCGCCGGGCGGGGGCGATGTCCGGCGAAATATCCATGAACCAAACCCAGGAGCAGCCAGAAGGGCATTGAAAGAACCAGAAAGTAGAAAGCCTGGCCGTCGGCGGCCCGTAAAAAAATAAATCCCGCCATGGAGGCCAGAGCCCACACCAGCCTGAAGCCGCGTCCCACCGCATCCAGGCCCAGGATGGTGAGGACGATCCATACCGGAGCAAAGCCCGAGGGGCTTCCGCCAAGCAGGCCGTACCAGCGGTACGGAAGGACCAACACCGTCAGCGCTCCGACTGCCGCGGCCGCTTCGGAGTGTGCGTACCTTCTCGCCAGAATCCACAAAAGCAGGTACGCCCCCCAGACGTAGAGAAGCCCGGTGAGATTCCAGGCTGCCGCCTGCCCGGCCAACGGTTTGAAACAGGCGTAAATCAGGCTTTGCGGAATATAATAATGATATAAAGGAAAGGGGTTGGTGTACGGGCCGGCGTCAAACTGGAAAGGATCAGTGAACAGGGGAACACGCCCGCGAAACGTTTCTGCGGCCAAATCAAAGTAGTAGAGAAGTTGCAGGTGGTCGCCGGGAATCATCCGGCGTACGTTTCCCGGCTCCACGTTCCGGGCCGACGAAGGTATACCTTCGGCAAGGTAGCGCGGAAGGGGCCAGGTGAACGCCATCCAGATCACCAGGCTTATCAACATGCTCAGCAGGATTCTCCGGGACAAGGTCATAATTTCACTTACAGCAACGCATGCCGCCGTTCGAATCTGATTCTGCCAGTCCCGCCCTTCCCTGCCAAGCCCGCCCGCGGCGGCAACCGGTCCGATTGGCCGTCGGCCCGGCGGGGTACCGCCCACCGTGAAACAGTCCGGGACGGCGGCCGGGAAAAAGGCACTGGCCGTCCGCAGCGTGACAAAGGGGGAGTAAGCGCTTACCTCCGGGGGAGAGCGGGTACCGGCCGCTCGGTCAGAATCGTGTACCGAATCACCTTCTCGCCGCGTGCCGGAATTTTCAGCTCGAAAATCGCAAGATTGCCATCCCGGATATACGGATGCGCATAGCTGAACATTTCCCAACCGGTGTCCGCCGGTGTATCCACGACTTCCACCGCCGCCTCATGATCGGCGTTGTTCCGGATACGGATTCTGCAGGATATCTTGAGCCGACCCGGCTCCGACTCTTCGCGCCCGACTTCCTGTTTGGTTGCAGTCACCGCCGGTTCATCACCCAGCCGCATCCGGAATTCATCGGTGCCGATACCGGCCTGGAAAGCGCCGCGGGCCAGCGGAGGGGCACCGGGGACTCCCCTGCAAAGGATGACACGTCCGGGGGGTAAAGGCAGTCTGACGCCCCTGCGGGCCAGATCCCGGATCACCAGGAAGCTTTCCGCCTTCACCGCCCGGCCCAGACTGCCGGGTACCGCCGGACCGGTCACGAGCCGGTAAAGAACTGCGGCCGGTATCCGCCTGGCGGCAAGTACCGGAAAGACTTGCAAGGCACCGGCCTTGATGGTCAGACCGCCCCCCAGATATCTTCCCGGCGAAGGAAGCCTCCGGTGCAAGGAAGCATTCCACGGCCGGGCAAGAGGCCCCGGCTCGATCATCAGGAACCCGGGGTGCTTTTGGGGGGAGCAGCCCCCCTCATCGGTGATCCACACTTCCGCCTTCTCGAACGTCCGGTGTGAAGCATTGCTCACCAGGACCTGTCCGAGCAGATCCGCGGAAAGATGCGCGGGATCCTTCTCCCAGTCCCCGCGCAGGGTAATCCGGTAGTCGGCCTGCCAATGCAATCCCGTCATCACGTAGATCACTTCCAGCCGGGTGTCCCCGGCCAGAGCAGAGTCGAGGACACATCTGACACCCCGGTTCATCTTCGCGATACCAGCAGGCACGGTTCCATATTGCTCACCCGCACGGCGAAACAGAATCCTGCTACCCCGGATATCAGCTACCACATCCGACTCCGGCGGTCCGGCGGCAGGCAGTACGTCCCAAAGGTCCACGCCTCCACGCCGACGACGGACAATCAACGAAGATACGTCGGCCTCCGACGGGAGCAGAAGCTCAATCACATTGGTCCCCCGGTTAAGCCGGGCATGAATTGTCTCCGTAACGACTGTGTGCTTCCGCCCGATCGTCAGGAGGGGATGGCCGTACGCCGCAACTCCACTGACCAGACACACTCCCGCCAGCACCCAAAGCAGCCGCCTCACCGAAGATCCGCAGCCTCTGGCGGTGATCCTCACCTGGACCGGTGCTCTCTTCACCAGCGGTAGCGCACCGTGTAGCGGATGATGCGGCGTCCGCCTGCCTTTACGATGGGGCGGAATTCAATGGTCTGCGGTGCGATCTCCGAGTATTCCGTATCCGCACGGACGATCTCGTAGTCGTGCCAACGGTAGAGATGCTCAACCACGCGGACCCGATGATCGTTCCCCGACCGATTCACCAGGGTGATCTCGAAGGACTCTTCATAGACGTGGAAGGGAACCACCTCCGTGTAAGTCAACCGTCGCCGTTCCCCCCGCAGACCGGCCGCCGGACCGAGACGCAGGCTGCAACGTTCTCTCGGCCGGACCAGGGGCACCAGATCTTCTCCCACCAGCTCGGTGGAACCGTCCTCACGCCGCCGGAAAACCCGGATAGTGCCGGGAGGCAAAACACTTTCCCCATCGTTGACGAATTCCACGTACCGGTCAACCCGGCTGTGCGACTCGGTGCCCCAATTCCAGTCGTTCCGCCGTCGGCTGCGATACCGGCAAAAGCGGACGCCGTCGTACACGAGGAAAAGGTCCACTTCCGGTTTCCGGCGGAACAGTCGAAAGCAAACCGAACTCCGTGCCGGCAGAGATTTCCGGCCGGCGACCCGGATCTGCTCGACCACTCCGGGACCCGTAATGTCCTCGAGCATAACCAGGCCGGGCCGCCCATACTCGTATACCAGATCCGGCTCGGGTCCCAAAGGTTCCAGAGCGTCCTGCTCCCGCCGGCGTCTTACCCGGTCCAATCCACTCTCCGTGCACGCGAGAATGATCTCGGCGTCGTCGAATTTCCGGCAGGTGCGGTTGTCAATCGCTGCGTGACACCAGAGATCAGCGGTTCTGTTCTCCGCCGGAAGCAACAGGTTGTAAAAAACTTTCCAGGATATCCCGGCGGCGGAATAGCTGAGCCGCAGGTGGTGGATCCCCTCTGATCCGGACCGAACCAAGAGCTTCAATCGGGGGCGGACGGCCAAACGAAGGCCTTCGAGCAAGTCAATCGCCCGGATGCGGTTGCCCGCCAGAAACCGCAACGTGTGATGGTCGCCCTGCAGCAGCACCGCATCCAGCCGGCCGTCAGCAGTCCAGAGACTCCTCACCAGGGTTCCGGTGTCCGTTCCGTGATCGGACTCCACCGCCACCCGGGACGGCTGCACGGCTTCCAGAAAAGTCCGTGCCGAGGCAGCATCATATTCAAACCGCTGCGAAAGCACGCTAAATTCCGGATCCCGGCCGGCTTCCACCTGGAAGCTGAGCAGGTCTATGCTGTCCGGGACGTCGTAGATCACCATCCGGCTGAGACCCGGCGGCAGATTCGCCTGTCTTCTTTCCTCCAGCATGGCACCACCGGTGTCCATTATGGTCAGCCGGACCGCGTCCGGTGGCGATACGGTCAGTATTGTGGCCGGTGCCGACTCCCTGTCGGTTTCCCCCAGTGAGCAGATCGTCCCGATGGCCAGCACCGGAACGCTCAGCAGACTGCCGAAATATTTTCTGGCGCCCTTCATGAACCTGAGCCGGCGTTCTGTGCCGGTTCACGCGCGGATAATACCAGTCCGTCTGCGGCCTGTCACGGATGGATCCGTCTGTGGGGTGACAGATGCGGTTGAGCGCATGCATCCGCCGCCGGGCGGACTTTACCTCAAGCGCGCAATGCGGCATCCTACCGGCGGATGAGAATGAAGTGATGAAGCAGTGGCAGGAAACACTTCTGATCCTGCGCCGGATGCAGGAACTCCTTGGAGAGGGACGGCGTGCAGTTCTGGCGGTGACCGCGGCGGTGGAAGGATCATCCTACCGCGGGCCGGGTGCCATGGTCCTGATCGAGGATGACGGTAGCATGTCGGGCAATGTCACCGGCGGTTGCCTGGAGCAGGACCTGAAGGAGCGGGCCCTGACGCTGCTGGAGGCGGGCAGGTGCGGCACGGTCAGCTATGATACCGGGGGTGAAGAAGATCGGATCTGGGGTCTGGGAGTCGGCTGCGAGGGGGTGATACACCTGTTCCTGCGCCCCTTTCCCCTGGCGGGAGATGAGAAGGTAATACGCCGCTGCCTCCAATGGCTGGAAAACGGCGAAGAGTTTATCCTGGCCCTGGTGAAGGAGGAAGGCGCTCTGCAAGGCAGGCTGCTGGCGGCACGGCCCGCAGAGGAACCGGGGATACCGGACGGACCGCTGCGGAGCATCGCGTGCGGTCTGAGCCGCGATTTCAACCGCTACCGTTGCGGAGAGACCCGTGTGGAAGGGATGGCTCTTGTGCTGGTGAGGGTGCCGCAGCCCTGGAGGCTGATCGTTTTCGGTGCAGGCGACGACACTATCCCGCTGGTGCGCTATGCCACTGATGCCGGCTTCAGGGTATACGTCGTAGACCACCGCAGCGCCTATCTGTCGCCGGAGCGCTTCCCGGCGGCGGAAAAGCTGATATGCGCCCGGTATGACGGCACACTCCCGCTGGCGATTGACTCCCGCACTCTGGCGGTGGTCAAGACCCGTCTCTTCGAACATGATCGCGGCTGGGTGCTCCGGCTGGCGAAAAAGTCGCTGCGCTACATCGGTCTGCTGGGACCGGCACACCGGCGCGATCGGATATGCCAGGGACTGGACGAGAAAGAACGCGGCCGTATCTTCGGCCCGGTAGGACTGGATATCGGGGCGGTAGGCCCTGAACAGATTGCCATCAGTATTGTTGCGGAACTGCTTGCGGTGCTTTCAGGCTCGCCGGGTGGCCATGCGCGTGATAAGAAGGACCGCCTGCATTCCCACAGACAGGCAGGGCAGGTGGCGGGTACATCCGATGAGTGCAAGGATACTTGACGGCAAGGCGCTGGCCGCAGAGATGCGGCGGGAAATAGCACGGGCAGCGGCGGAACTCGCCAAACAGGGAATCACGCCGGGCCTGGGGGTTCTGCTCGTGGGCGACGATCCCGCATCCCGCTCTTATGTAAAGGCCAAGGAGAAGGCCTGTGCTGAAGCAGGAATTCACTCCGAGGAGGTGCGCCTGCCGGCAGATGCCTCGCTGGAGAAGATACTGGAGATAGTCCGGGGCTTCAATCGTTCCAGCTCCGTGCACGGCATCCTGGTCCAGCTTCCCCTGCCCGACCCCGCAATGGAGACTCAGGTACTCTCGGCCATAGATCCGGACAAAGACGTGGATGGGTTTCACCCGGTAAATGTCGGCCGCCTGCTGCTGGGACTTCCCGGATTCATTCCGTGCACCCCCCACGGAATTGTGAAGCTGCTCCAGAAATCCGGCATCACCGTCGAAGGCCGGCATGTGGTGATCGTCGGCCGAAGCAATATCGTCGGCCGGCCGCTGGCCAACATCCTCTCATCCAAGGGGCCGCTGGGTAACGCCACCGTGACCATCTGTCATACGCGCACGCGGAACATGGCTTATTTCACCCGGCAGGCGGAAATACTGGTCGCCGCCGCCGGCCGGCCCCGCCTGATCACCGCTGATATGGTCAGCGAAGGGGTGGTGGTGGTAGACGTGGGCGTCAACCGGGTAGAGGATCCCTCGTCTCCGCGCGGCTACCGCCTGGTGGGAGACGTGGATTTCGAGGAGGTGCGGCGGAAAGCGGCGGCCATTTCCCCGGTGCCCGGCGGCGTCGGTCCGATGACCATCACCATGCTGCTCTATAACACGGTGCTGGCGGCGGCCCGGGTAAACGGACTGCCGGATCCGTTCCCAGGCTAGCGCGTCCCGGCAGGAAGGGTTACCCGTGGACATCATCAGCAGATACGTCAGTCGAGATTACCTGATCACTTTTACCCTCAGTCTGCTGGTTTTCACCTTCGTGCTCAGTATCGGAGCGGTGGTCAAGGCCATTGACCTGCTTGCCCGGGGGGTGTCCGGAATGGTGATTCTCAAGGTCTTCCTGAGCGCGATACCCTATCTGCTTTCCTTTTCAATTCCCATCAGTGCACTGACATCCGCGTTGCTGGTATTCACCCGGCTGTCTCTGGAAGGCGAGATCTCCGCCATGAAGGCATGTGGATTGAGCATCTGGCAGATCGTCGCCGCTCCGGTAATGCTTTCCATCGCTCTGAGCCTGGTGGCGGTGACCATCTCCGGCTGGATTGCGCCGCGCAGCCACTTTGCCAGGCGCGAAATCCTGCAGCAGATAGGTGTGGAGGAGCCGGCCGCACTCCTGGAAGAAGGCCGCTTCGTCAGGGATTTCCCGGGCTTCATTATCTACGTGGGGCACAAGGAAGGCCACAAGCTGACCGATATAATCGTCTACGAAGTCGGGGGCAAATCCCGCCGCAATGTGCGCGCCCGGCGCGGCGTGCTGCGCCCCGATCCCACCAACCGGGTGCTCTATGTGGACCTGTACGATGTGCGCATCGAACAGAGTGACGCCCGCCATCCCATGGATCTCGACCGCACCCGCTACATCACCGCCAGATATTACCCGGTACGACTCGATTTCTCTGAGCTGCAGAAGACCTCCGAACTGCGCAAGAAGCGGGCGGACATGACGCTGGTGGAGCTGATTCATGCGATCCGGCAACCCGGCTCCCATGACCCCGACCTGCGTCCGCGCGACATACTGCGTCGGCGGGTGGATCTCCTGATCGAAGCCAATAAGCGGTTGTCGTTGGCGCTCTCCACCTTTGCGTTTACCGTGCTGGGAATACCCCTGGGCATGATTTCCCGGCGCAAGGAGTCTTCGGTGGGCGTAGCCATTGCCCTGGCCATTGTACTGGTCTACTACCTGTTTGTGATCATCGCTCAATCATTGGTGGAGTATCCCCGACTGCACCCTGAGCTGATCGTCTGGATCCCGGTAATCGGCGCCGAACTCATCGGGTTCGGCCTGATGTGGCGCTACCGCTAGTGCGGGTTGAAGCGTGCTCCGCCGTTCCGTGGTGTTGCCGCCCGCGGCAGAACTCATCCCGCCTCGGCGGCCCAGCTCCGCTCAGCACCCTTTTCTTCTGAACCTTCCAGTCCTGCCTTCCGCGCGCAAAGCCCGGCAACCCTTGGGATGGAGAATTCCAAACCCGCTCCGACAGGTATCGGGGCGGCCTTGGAAGCTTTTACCTGAAAAGTTCCAAACATCGGAAGGATTGCGTGGGGGAATTCCTCTCCCCGGCGGAAACGCGCACAGCAAGAATGATGAAGGCTGCATT
>Ga0164318_10005133_pt1 | contig 12656 bp, 13 predicted proteins | sample GuaBasSedimGuay9_FD_113734 | JGI IMG/M metagenome (GOLD analysis project Ga0164318, IMG submission 113734) | Subseafloor sediment microbial communities from Guaymas Basin, Gulf of California, Mexico - Guay9, Core 4571-4, 0-3 cm | ecosystem: Environmental > Aquatic > Marine > Hydrothermal vents... | reverse complement strand
TAGAAGATGCTTCATCAGAATGAGGAGTATCACCATGAGAATCACTATGTGAAGAATCTTGATGAGGTACATCAGAATATACTTTATCAGAATGAATACCCGCATCATCAGAATGACTAACATCTTCATGAGCAACATCTGAATGAGGATTATCACTACCTAAATCTTCCCATCCAGCATCAGAATAAGGTGCAATATCAGAATAAGGTACATCACTATGAGGAGTATCTCCATGAGCCACATCTGAAAAACCTGTAGTTAAATCACTATGACCTGAATCGCTATGAGCAGAGTCTCCAAATGCTACATTACTATGAGTATCCCAATGAGAATAATCAGTATGTGCCTTATCACTATGTTTAACATCAGAAAATGCAACATTACTATGATTATCTACAAAAGAAGAGTCACTATGCTGAGTATCAGAATGAGAAGTATCACTAAATGCAATATCATCATAATCAGTTATTCTACCTAATCCTTTACCACCTAATCCAGTCATACTACGCCACCCTCACAAATCCTTTCTTTAAAGTAGAACCAGAACCAGATTCATCAGTAGCTTCTATACTAAATGAAGTAACTACATGACCATCTATAGCTATACCAACTAAATTAGAATATGCACCTGAAGCAAGAGTTAAAGTATCTATAGAAGTACTTCCATTAATCTTAAGATTAAGAGATATCTTGCCTCCAGTACATTTAATCCATCCAGCATATAATCCTATTTGGTCAGCAGAATAAATAGTTTTGGTTTCATTTTCAGAAAGAGATACATCCCCTGTATTAGTACTTTTCTGAGTGTACTTATCAGCTAAGGGAGTACCATTCTCCCAAAAAGAAGGTGCTTTAAAGGTAACACTACATTCAGCTTCAGTCTTAGATAATTCCAATAATTTAGTACTTAATACAAAGAATCTTAATGCACCATTAGAATCACTAAATGGATGGAAATCAATATGACTATCTACATCATAAACATTAGAACCATCATAATAACTTCCATGGAAAACTATCGGTGGAGCATCCTGAATAGTATTAGAAGAATCTGCATCTACTGAATATAAAGATATAGTTCCAGTATTAGCTAACTTTGCATATGGTTTATTACCCTGATTACTCCATAAATTAGTAGCCTTCAAATCACCAGTAACTAAATTAGAAACATTAAGATTAACAGCATATAAATTAGCCCATCTATAACTGCTTGAACCTAAGTCATATACATTATCGGTATTAGGAATTAAATTGCAATCTATTTTCGAAATATTCTTTAGTATTCTAGAACTGTCAATTACTAACTCAGTATTTACTTTAAGTTCATAAGTATCAATGTTTTCAGATATATGCAAATATTTAAATGCACCACTATAAAATCTAGATGAACCATCACCAACAACATACTGTTCAGTTGCTTGAGGTAATATATTTTTAGTATAAATATAGGATTTATTCATCTCTAAAGCAATATTGCCAAGAACAAATAATCTTAATAAACCATCTGATTCACTAGTAGGGTGGAAGACGATATGACTATCTACATCATTTATATTCGTACCATCATAGTAACTTCCATGAAAATTTAAACTAGGTGAATCCTGTATCGTATTAGAAGAATCTGCATCAACAGAGTATAGGGATATAGTACCATTATTAGCTAATTTTGCAAATGGCTTATTTCCTTGATTGCTCCATATATTAGTAGCTTTTAAATCACCTGCAATCAAATTAGAAGCATTGACATTAACTATATATAAGTTAGCCCATCTCTTACTTGAACTACCTAAATCAAGAGAATTATCAGTATTAGGAATGAGAGATATTTGTATATTACCAGAATCAATTAAATCAGCTGGAATATGTAAATTAGATACATTAAGATTTTCATCAATCACTAAAGTAGTATTTACCTTCAATTGATATGTATCTACATAACTAGATGCATCCACATATTTAAAATAACCATGTGCAAATCTTTGACTATCTGCAAGACCACCTATATCCCAAGTAGGAGTATCTTGATTAAATGGAAGGATATCTCCACCGACTCTAATAGCTTGACTATCTAATTTAAAAAGAATTGTACTACCTACTTCAAATGTCAATTCTCCTCTAGGCTCAGTAGATTCACTAATCATATTTAAATAAATTGAAGCATCATAATCAACTGAGAGAGAGTCTGTACTGTCCCAATATGCACCTCTAAATATAAGAGAAGGAGAGTCTTTAAGAGTACTTGATGAAGTAGCTACACCGCTCTTTAAATATATATCTCCATTAGACTCTAGACTTGCACATGGTCTATGACCATAATTAGATTCTAAAGAACTTGATTCTAAATATCTTACATATAATGTATCCCATTTATATGAACTACTACCCAATGAATATGTTTCATCACTATTAGGAATTAAATCACATGCAATACCAGCTATATTCTTGAATATTCTATAGTTATCAATTACTTCAGTTCCATCAATTAATAATGAATTAACATCTACACTACCAGAAGCAGTTAAAGTATTAGTAATTAAAGAACCTGAGAAATATCCATCTTTCCATCTATTAGTAGATGAACCAATATAATAAATATCATCAGAAGAAGGAACTAAATTTTGTGAAACATAATTTAAGCCTACTAAATTCCTAGATGAATCAATTACTTCTTCATTAGATAGATATAGAGAAGAAGAATTAATATAACCTGATAAACTTAAATTACCATTCTTATCTAAATCGAATAAACTAGTTTCAGTACTACCATCAGTCTTAATAATTTTATAATGCCCACTTAATGAAGAATCCAATAACCAATCTACTTCTTGACTACTTCTAATAGATATACCGCATCTAGTTGCAAACTGTATCTTATATTCTAGATTTTCATTAGGAAATATAATTTGTTTTCCACTTGCAATATTTAGAGAATCATTTATATTAATGTAATTACCATCTCCATAAATAGAATATACATACAGTTCACTCCACTTTAATGTATCACTTCCTAATGAATAAACATTATCAGATATCGGTTTAATAGAGATTGTCTCTAATCTATCTTCATATAAATTAAATAAATCATTATTATTTAAACTAATTCTAAATACTCCTGAAGGAGAAGTATCTAATATTTCACTCTTTAATTTTATGGAGTAATCGACGGCTTCAGAGCCATTCCAATATGAATTTAAGAATAATATATCTGGTGCAGAACATAAAGTATTAGTATCATCTGCAGTATCACTTCTACCAATTAATTCAGTACCATAATAAATATATCTCCATCTATAATCTTCAGAACCAATATCATATACATTATCTTCAGCAGGTATCAATGAATTATCCAATGAAGTTATAGTTGACTTAATATCAATCCATAAATATGGCTTACTCATATTCATCCCCTATCAAATTATATTCCTTAAGAGTATTTAAAACCTTCATCTGATATTCATAAGGAATATCTTTTAACGCCTTAATAAATATTCTAATTAAATAATCACTAGAAATATATTCGCCTTTAAAGAAATTATCTATCTCCTTTAATGTCTGCCTCAATTCTCTACTAACATCAGCTAATGCTTTAGGATTAACATTCTCCTTCTCTAATAACTTATTAAATGTTTCTTTAAGACCAACTAATAAATCATATATTTCTTTCTTAATATCTAAAGAACGAATATATTCCTTCTTCAATTGCTCTCTATATATCTTATCAATCTCTTTATCCATATGATATTTCTTATGCCTACTAAAAGAAGCAATACTAATATCCTCTCCTAATTCCTTAGCTAAATCAACTAATTCCTTTAATGTAGCACCATTTCTAATATATTCTTCATATACTTCTCTATGAATACTACTACATACCTTACATTTCCTCATCTAATCCACACCTCAAATAAATCTATATAAGCAGTACCTTCTGCAACAGCAAATTTAAATTTAAACTCAACTCTATCACCATATCCCACTCCATGTTCTAATTCTTCACTTGTCCATACAGTATAATCACTACAACTACTTAAAGTAAATGTCTTCCACTCACTATCATTCTTATAAATATATAAAGTAACATTAGAGTCAGGAGACTTATATCTTAATCTAATAAACATATATTCACTATAAGGAATATTCCAAAACATAAATGCCTTACCCTCATAATCATCAGTAGATATACTAGTATAATCATGAATATACAACTGCCAAGAATTCATCCAATTACCTCTCCTCATCCTATATACCACCCACCACTAACTACTTTCCAAGTCTTATCAATATCACTAGGTAAATCTCTTCTCCTACCATATTTCTCTATTTCCTCTGCCCATTGTGCCTCATGGAATAAGGCATATATAATATCTTCAATACCCAATATTCTCCTTAAAGAAATTAACATATAATTATCTTCTTCACTATATACATACCTAATACTAGAAATCATATCTATAGAATAATAATTAAAAGTATCTGAATCAATACCTAATAAACCACCTAATTCAAATCTAGTACCATTATTTTCATATACTTTAACAGTAGTTTCCTTCACACTTTCTTTCTTAACATTCAATATCTCATCTAAAATATCATTAACTAACTCATATCCTTCTCCAGCAGTCTTAATAACTAATTCAAATAAACCTATACTGCCTATATTATCTGAAGAAGAACGTATAACTTCATCTCTTAAACCAGATGAAACATATATTTTATCAATCTGATAATCTCCCAAAAATGATATTGATATAGGAGAAGGCTCTAAATAATAATTACCTGAATCATCTGTATTTAATTTCAATCCTTCAAAAACCTTAATCCTCTCTGCATTAGTCTCTACCCGAGCCTCCACATTAGGATAATCAATTTTCAATATTAAATCAAAATAATTTAACTGTTGCCCAGTACATAAACCAACTGCCATAGCTTTACTAACCCATGAAGAACTATCGGCGTCCCAATATTCAAATGAAATCCATAAAGGAGTAATACTAGGAATACATTCTGGAGGAGATGCTTCACCAGCATAATAAATATTCCATCTATAATTATTATTAGAAAATAAAATACGTATATAATCTCCAGACCCCCATGTCATGGTAGCTAATCTTAACCTAACTTCACCACCAAAATAATAATCCATAGTCTCAAATTTAACTTCATTACTTCTATCAGTAAACCTTAAATATCCTTCATCACCAGTATGTATCCATCCAGAAGGATAACTATATAATCTAGTTCCACCATAATATAATTTTAGTTTAGGATTAATTGCAGTTGAAGTGAAATCTTCCATTATAATAGGATTACTATATAGAATCTTAATTTTATTCTTATATTGAGAATAATTATATCCTTTATTCAATTCAACTATTTCATCATCAGTTAAATAATCATTATCAGCTAAAGATGCTTCATATACATATACACCATCAATACGTACAGTACCAGTTACATCTTTAATTTCAATAGTATCAGTAGCAATATTATTATATCCACTTCCACTATTATCATCACTCTTAGTAACTAATGGATATCCTCTTTCATCTAATACTTTCAATGTAACTTTAAACGTATTAGTATCCATAGGAGTTAAATCAAGTAATAAAGTAATCCATCCATCTAATTGACTCATATCTAAATCACTATCAGAAATAGTTAAGACAGTAGTTGCAGTACTATCAACTACATGTTTAACAACAATATAATTAGTACCATCCACCTTATCTTTATATGCATCAATCAATAAATATGTATCAGCAGATTTATACCTAGGATATATTTCATAATGTCCACTCCACCATATCCTAAATAAATATCTGATATTTAATTTATATGATTGAGATACTTCAGTAGTAATATAATATCCATCTCCTTGACTTTCTATATATGAATCACTTTCACTCCAATGAGTAACATCATCTCTATGCCATTGAAACATTCTAGTATCAATATAATAATATTTAAAATCATCTAAGAATAAAGGTGAATATCCAGCGTAAGATAAATGTAATACATTAGAAATAGTAACTGACTCCCATGTACCTGCATCATCATTCCAACGTTTAGTATGATATGGCTTAACATACATTAATAAACCATATTTACTTATCAATTCGTTTAAAGCATTATATACATTTCTTCTACTATAATCTGCAGAAGAAGTAGAATAAATATTTAAAACAAAATCAGTAATAATCTGATTACACTCGGCTACAATAATATTACCATCATCATCCTTATCAACATATCTAACCATATCTTCTATAATATCCCCCAACATATAAGAAGAAACAATCTTATATATCCCTAAATTCTTATTCTTCAATCTATATAACAAATCATATCCAGTAATAGACCATACACCATCTTTATTACTCCATTTAAATAATAATCCACCCCAAATAATATTACCATAATCATCAGATACCACTATTCTATCTCCAACCTGAAAACTAGATAAATCTAAACTAGAATCATAAAATTTAATTCTAACTACATCATTTCCACCTATATTCATAGTTAAATCAAAATCAATTATATTACTACTATCTAAAGTAAGATAGGGAGTAGACTCACATTTATACTTATCTTCAGCATCTTCCCAATATATCCTATATAACTCTGCTTTCCACATATTTAATTCACCAAGTACTAGTATAATCAACTACAAGTAATTTAATATTAATCATTTCACCTGTAGTACCCATAGTTCTAACTCCACTTCTAATATTCCATGACTCTATTCTACATATAGGATATTCAAATTGACCACTAATAGGATTATATAACTTATAATTTAACTTAACAGTCTTATTTAAATAAGGTATCTTAAGAAAAGAATCATATAATGAATCCATTAAAGAATATGGTATCTTAATACTTAATTCAAATTCTTGAGTAACCCATAAATTATTATACGTATTATTTGCAACTGGATAAAATACTCTAGCATTACCTTTACTACCCCCTACCTTAAACTTATGGAAATGTGGAGTAATAGTAAGAGACATTTCACCAGTAAAGAAATATTTACCTCCAGTACCGCCTATACTACAAGTATATTCATTACCTGCTTCATCTTTAATAATTAATATTTCCCTCTCCATATTACATCACCTATATATACGGAATAGTTCTAGTTAAACCTTTAATAGAAGATTCAGTAGCTTCACCTAAAGTAGATACTAATTCAGTAGGAGTACTTATATTAAACTGTTGCTGTATAACTGCATTAATAATCATACCTGCACCAAATGCAATACCTGCACCAGCTATAGGTGCAATAGTAGTTAAAGCTAATTGAGTTTTTAAAGCAAGTATAACTGCAGTTAAAGTAGATACAAGCATAATTAAACCACCTGATACAGCCTTAAGTAATGGTGGAAGAGGAAGTAATCCAGATATTAAGAGCCCTGCTATGCCTGCAGTAATACTTATAGCTATGCCAAATGCAGTTAAATGAGTTAATATAGTACCTATTGCTCTCGTAAAGAAAATTGTATAACCAACTAAACCACTTGCCCTAATTAAATCAATAATACTGACTATGCCTCCTATTGCTCTTCTAGTTAATTCAATACCAATTAGAATAAGTAATGCTCTACCTATAATTTCCCCATATTTAAATATATATTCAGCTATAACATTAAACCATCTAGATAGAATAGGAGATATAGTTGCATCTAATATTGTATTAATAATACCTAACATATCTTGAACAGCACTTAAACTAGCAAATATACCTAATCCAATAAAAGCAATTCCACTTAATGCAGTAACTATTCTCTTAACTTTATTCCTAGTAACCTTTAATTCATTCTTAGATTCAGAAATATTCTTCTTTAATTCATCCATACCAGTCTTAGAAGTTATTTCACCCTTAACTTCAATCATACTCTTTAACTGCTTCTCCACTTCAGGAGTTAATAATCCTCTAGTCTTCAATATAGTAAATACTTCTAATAAAGTATTCCTCATATTATTCATAGTTTTATTCATACCCTCAAATCTCTTCTGTAATATACCTACAGGAGGCAATATTCTACCTATAATACCAAATACTCTATTTAATGCTCTAGCCCATATAGATGTCTGAACAGATGTTTCTTCTACTTCAAATGCAAGTAATGCAAATGGCATTATTAAAGATATTACTCTACCTACAAATATAGCAATCCAATTAACAATTAAAATAATTATAGATGCAACTGCAATTAACTGAGGAACTAGAGGAACACTCATAATTTTATGTACAATATCAATTAATGGATATAAAGCCCATACTATATCAGATACTATTTCATCTACAGGTTGAAATGCAAATGCAAGTAACTGCCCCCATATCTCATATAATTCACTACTCACAATTAACATACTATGTATCCTATCAGTTAATCCTCTAGTCATAAACTGTGAAATACTAAGTATAAAACCAAATATCATAATATCCCTAAGCATACCTCTCCAAGCCCAACTCTGTTGTCTAATAGTACGTTCAACATCTCTTAATAATCTTCTTAATATATCTATAGCTTGTTTCTGTTCATAATATTCCGAAGTACCCTTAGATAAATTCTGTTCCATAATACTTATTTGACTAGCTAATAAAGTAACTAATCTATTAGAAGTAACTATAGCACCTTTAGAATTCAACCAATTAACATATACCTCCTTCAATTTATCAGCTAAATCAGATGCACCACTAGCAACTCCTTCTATATCCTCTACTTGACGTCCCAACTGTTTCTTACTTTCTCTAATTAACTCTAAATTAACATTACTCTTCTTAACAAAATCAGATATCTGTTTATTTAAATTCTTAAATGACTTACCTGCCTTCTTAATATTCTCAATAAAATCTTCAGTTAATACACCTTTTAATTGAGATGAAATACTATCTATCTGAGCCTGTAAATTCTTTATAGATTCACCTACATCAAATAATATATTTACCCTTACACTAGCAACATATTCTTCAGGCACTTCTACCTCCCTACACTATTAATATATTGTTCCTGCTCCTTATAATATCTTTTCAATCCTCTTAAAATAAATAGAAATTGTTTAGTAGTTAAATTCATAACTTGTTCAGGAGTATAACCCATCTCCTTCATAATAATAAAAAAAGAATATTCTAAATCAGTCATTCCCTCTACCTCGAAAAAAATTCTCTGGTGTAACTTCAGTTACAAAACCTAGTTTATCAGCTACTTCTCTAAATATTAATACCCTTAATTGACCAGGTACTCTAACCCATTCATCTTCAGTTAACTTAGGCTCTACTACAGCAATAGCTAATATCTTCTCTATATCTGGAGTATCTTCCTTAATATGCTTAACAATATCTTTAATAGGAACTGGTTTAATAATAAATCTAATCTTCTTACCCTGATACTCCACTATACATTCTTCAGTCTCATCTAATAATAATTTCTTAATATCTTCCCAACTAGACTCATCACTAAACTGTTTAATCTTCTTACTCATTTAATACACCTAACCAAATGAGAAGTCAGTAAATCTAAATTCAATAGTCTCTTTCTTAAATGCCCCTGCCTCCATTGTATCTTCAATACTTGTAATAGTAGCGTTATAAATATAACCAAAGAATGTGTCATCATTTACATCATAGAAATATATATAGACATGTGTACCAGCATCTAACCAATCTGCAAATGAGAAATCTATCCATCCAGTCTCTAATCTACCTGTATATTCCTTAATACCAGGTTCAATAAGCAATGGTGCTTGTTTTAATGCATCATAAGTAACTTCTCTTCTACTCATTCTAAGAGTTAATCTACTGGCTAATGGTTCATCTGTATATGTAGTGCCATCAGTAGATAACTGCACATATGCTTTAATAGTCTTAAAATTAGATATATCATTTCTTGCCATATTAACCACCTACTATATTTATATAACCTCCATTATTTAAAGTTTAATAACTGAAGTAAATTCCTTACCATCAATACTTTTAATAAATGATTGAATACTATCCCTAGTACCTTTAACTACAGTATCAAATAATCTATTAAAATTATCTATAAAATCTTTCTTAAATTCAGGATGTGGAGTGGGTGGTTTAGCAGTCTTAATAAATGCTTTAGGAGTTAAATCAGGATAGATTCTATAAGTCATAAATCTTCTTCTAGCAGGAGTAAGTATATCTGCTTCTTCTAATCCCTCAAATATTCTCCATAATCTGAATGAATATGTAGTCCTATAATATTCATCAGAATATCTAATTCCAATATACTTCTCTAAATTAACTACTCCACCCAATATACCTCCTTCTCTTCCTATCTTATAAGTATAATAATATTTGAATTTACTTGGATGTCTATCTGGAATAATGAATGCTTTAATACCTTTATAACATGCACTAGATAAATTACGCGAAAATTGTTTATCTAAAATATCTATTAATGGACGTATTATACTAAGCATATTCACTCACTACCTCATATACTACTCTAATACCCTCTACATTATATTTCTCATCATATCCTAATGGAACAGATTCAATAAGCTTACAATCATGAAATTCAGTATCATTCATCATAGTTCTAATAAGTAAATCATTAAGATAAGCTATTAACTCTTGTCCTCTTCTATCAGCATATTCATAATCTTTATCTACAATAATATAAATATGAATTCTAGCTTTAAACCAATCAAAAGATAAGAATCTTAACTTTTCTTCTGAATTTAATACTACATATATACCTATTTTATCTGGTTCTACTTGTGGATAACCTGCAAATATATATTGCTTACCATTTAATATATCAGGCATATTATTCCTAAGATAATTAACTATATGCTCTATAATACCTTCCATATCTATCCCCTCACTCTACTACATCTATATATCCATACAGGCATATATGTATTACTTAAATGCATAATAGTTTTCACAAGGTAATCGACGCCATTATAAGTTATTATATCATCTGTAGAAATATTATAATCACTATCTAATACTACTTCAATATCACCTACTTTAGCTATACCTGAATTAATTAAATTAAAATCTTCTTCAGTAATATATCTAACTAAGGCATATACTTCTTTAGTAGTATAAGAAACAATAGGATTACCCCATTCATCTAAATTAGATGTATCTTTACTTTTCAACTTTATAGTTATCTTTTCTTTCATAGGAGAAATCAATATCAGCTACACCTCCAGATACATATTTAGAAAGTATTGTATGAATTTCTTTCTCCAATATCTTAAGGATATTACTTTTATCTATAGAATATGAGAATCCCCCTGCTTTCCATCTATCAGGTAATAATAATATTTCAGATAAAATATATTTCTCTACAGCTATTAAAGTAGCTAATCTATCTATCTCATTCCAATCTGGTTTCTTAGAATAGTATCTATAAGTTGCAAATACTTTTACTCCAGTTGGAATAGAATCAGATATATAAATATATCCTAATTCAGAATCTACTGAAGATACAGTTATAGAATGTAATTGATTATTACTATCCATATATTGTACTAAGACATCATTAGAATCAATAGTTTTATCTCCATTAATATCAGCAATATATTGATTAGCTACTTTAACTCTATTTAAATTAGAATTATAAGAAACTAATTCACCTATTATAGGAGTTGAAATTAATTCAATAACTTGAATAGTTGCTTCATTTAAGAAATTAGTTAATAAAGAAGAATCTAAATCAGTATATTTCCTTAATATTCTCTGTGCTTCTTCTACATTACCATACATCCTTAATCACATATGTAAAAAGAGTGAGGAACTAAATGTTTACTATAAATGATACTGCATGTTCATCAAGTAATATAAAGTTCTCAGCAAAGAATACACCAAATTCCTTAACTGGAGTAAGTGCCTGTTCTAACTCTTTAATATATATTTCTTGGAACATAACCTGTAAAGCAACTGGATTCTTAGCAACTACAGCTAAAGTACCTCTAGGCATCTTAGGAGCAGATACTACTTCAAGACCAAATATCTGCATCTTAGTTCCTTTAAGTAGAGGTTCACCAATTATTGGAAGCGGATTTAATAGAGTGAATATCTTGCTTACAGTAGCTGGATGACCAAGTATAAATGCAGGTTCACGTCCATTACCTTCTACATATGCAATAGCGGTAGCAATATCATCTATACCAAATGAAGAACCAGCATTTACAATATAATAGTTTCTACTTGAAGTAGAGCCATCTCTAAGAGAATATGTTTCACCAAAGTAATTATAGTCAACCACAATATTATCAGTACCAGAACCAGGAGCAGTACCAAATGTAATAGTTCCATTATAATAATCTACAGTATAGTTAGATACAGATGAACCATCTACAGTAACTGAAGTAACTTCATATAATGGGGCATGAGTAAGACTAAATTCAGTAGTAGAACCATCTCCACTAAATGTATCTTCAGCAGTTGCTTTACCAAATAAAGCATTAATAGCTAATTCCTCTTCTTTACCTGCAATAGCCCATTCAACCTGTTCCATCATAATATCTACAATATTTCTTTGTTTATTCTTAAGAATATAATCACTAATCTTAAATCCAGTACCCCACATTTTACGAGATACTTTAACGGCATTAGTACTTAAATCTACAGCTGATACAGTACCAGTCTCAGAAGTCATTTCAGATAC
>Ga0164318_10005131_pt1 | contig 12659 bp, 8 predicted proteins | sample GuaBasSedimGuay9_FD_113734 | JGI IMG/M metagenome (GOLD analysis project Ga0164318, IMG submission 113734) | Subseafloor sediment microbial communities from Guaymas Basin, Gulf of California, Mexico - Guay9, Core 4571-4, 0-3 cm | ecosystem: Environmental > Aquatic > Marine > Hydrothermal vents >... | reverse complement strand
AGATGGTCGGGTAAGGCGTTTCCCTTCCGGTACTTTCGAGGTGATTGTAACACGGTTGCCGGGAGTATGCAAGCAGGCCTGTGGACACAGAGGGATCGAGAGGAGATTTTCGTTTTCGATAGCACCCCAAGAGTCATACGAAGATTTCAAGTATCTACCCAGACGTAGCCCGGATGGGACACAGATGACACGGACCGCAGGTTCATACAGGCTTGGCCGACGCTTCACTACCCGACATCTGAACGCAGATGACGCAGATTCACCGCAGATTGACGCTGATTTGACCGGATTCGTATCGCTTCGCGCCGAAAACCCAAGAAAATCTGTGTTTTTCTGCGTTAATCTGCGTCTCAGAAAAAGCATGTCGGGTAATGAAGGCCGACGCAAAAATTGCGGCAAACGGGGCAGTTTGCCAGGGATCAGGCGTCCTCAACCTGCGGGAGGCTCGTCCCTGCCCCTCGAATCCGTGTCCCAAACTTGTGACGCTCGCCCGTTGGTGGGTAAGCCCGTTTTATGCTAAAATCGGCTCATGCTCTCCAAAGTTACGCGGCATGAATGGTGGTGGGTGATGTGGATGACGTTGGCGTTGTGGGCCATCGGCAGCGTGCCTTACGTGGTTGCCTGGGCAACTGCGCCGGAAGGAGTCCACTTTACCGGCTTGATCTTCAATCCAATAGACGGCTATTCCTACCTGGCCAAGATGCGGTTGGGGGCGGCTGGTGCTTGGCGGTTTCGTCTCCCCTATTCGCCGGATCCCCACACCGGCGCGCCGGTCTACCTGTTCTATCTCCTGTTAGGGCACCTTGCTCGTGTCGTCGGCCTTTCCCCCATCATCGTCTATCATAGTGCCCGTTTGTTGGGCGGCGGCTGGATGGCTGTGGCGATCTACAAGTTGGCGGCTTGCATCGGTGAGGAGGTCGCCGAGCGACGCATTATGTTTTTGTTGAGTGTGTTTGGCGCCGGCCTGGGATGGGTGGCCGTTCTCTTCGGTTGGACCTCGTCGGACTTGCAGGTCCCGGAGGCGTTTCCAATGTACGCTTTCGAGGTAAACCCCCATTTCCCTGTAGCGATTGGCCTGATGGCAATGGTGGTCGTGTGTGCCATTCACCTACTGTCGGCGCGTGGGACGGTATGGATGTGGGGGGGCGGCCTGGTCGTGACGGCTGCCCTGTTGGGAGTGATCCAGCCCTTTGGGTTGTGGCCCTCATTCGGGGGGATAGGGGTGGCGATCTTGGTCGGGTGGCTGAGGGGGCGCAGTGTGCCGTTGCGAACTATCCTCTGCCTGGCCGGGAGTGCCGTCGTGGTCGGGGTGTATCCGCTGTACATGCTCTGGGTACTCCGCGCGGACCCCGTACTGGCGGCCTGGCAGGCCCAAAATGTGACCCCTTCGCCGCCGGTGTGGGATTGGGCGCTGAGCTATGGTCTGATGGCCGTGTTGGCGGTCGGGGGGAGTGTCATCGCCTGGCAACGGGGGCGATGGGGAGATGGGCTGTTGTTGGGGTGGGTGGGGACCACGTTGGTGGGTATGTATCTCCCTCTGACGTTGCAGCGCCGCCTGAGTTTGGGGCTGGGGGTTCCGATCGGCATCCTGGCCGGCCTGGGGTACTGGCGGTGGGTGCGATTATGGCCTTGGGGGCGGAGGCGACGGTCCCTCTCGTGGTTGGTGGTCGGTTTCAGCGCCTTGACGCCGGTTTTTTTGTTGATGGCTGCGATGGTGGCTCCGTTGCCCTTCTCATATCTGAGCGATGGTGAATGGCGTGCGCTGGAGTGGCTGCGCGAGAATGGCCGCCGTGACGCAGTCGTGTTGTGCGCTCCGCAGACCGGCGCATTCATTCCAGCCTGGAGCGACCAACGGGTCGTCTACGGTCACCCCTTCGAGACGGTGGACGCGGAACGACGGCAGGCGCAGGTGATGGCGTTTTGGACGGGCGAGATGGACGCGGCGACGCGGACGGCGTTCCTGCGCGAAAGCCGGGTGCGCTACGTGTTCGCCGGGCCGCGAGAACGGGCCATCGCCGGGTGCGGCGCACGGATGACAGGCTGCGCCTGGTGGCCGGCCGAGTGGGAAAGATTGGTGGTCTTCTCCAATAGGAGTGGGGAAGGGAACACGTGGGTCTACGAGGTGGCGGAGGAGCGGTGAGCGGGAACGTACGGCTGCAGATCGCGGTTGGGGGAGGGCTGTTGATTCTGGCACTGGTCGTTCTGTACCCCGTGGTGTGCCATCCGGGATGGTGGTTGTGGTCGCCGGGGGCTGACCACTCTGACCTGGCCGTGACCCACTGGCCGAACGTCCATTTTGCACGTCGCTCTTTGTGGGAGGAGGGGCGTTTTCCCCTTTGGCGTCCCACGATGATGAGCGGTGTGCCGTTTGCGGTCAATCCGCTGACCGGGATGTACTATCCGCTCAACTGGTTGTTTCTGTTCTTGCCCTTGTTACCGCTCGAAGTGGGGTTCAACCTGTCGGCGATGATACATCTGTGGCTGGCGGGGATAGCGATGTACGGGTGGATGCGGCGCGGCCTGGGCGTGGGCGTGGCGGGAGGCTTGGTGGCGGCGGTGGCTTATGAAATTTCCCCCAAGCTGCTGGCCCATCTGGGGGCCGGGCACGTGGGGTGGGTGCAGGCCTGGGCCTGGCTACCGGTCGTGTTGCTGGCAAGCGTAGAAATGTTCCGGGCGACCGGTCGGGACGCTGACCGGTGGGCTATCGTGGCCGGAGGGGTGTTGGCGGTGCAGTTCTGCGCCGACGCGCGTATGGCCGCCTACACGTTGGTTGCAGCGGCGACGCTGGTTGTGGGGCCGGCCCGACACGCTGGCGGACACATCTGGCGGTGTGCGAGACGGATCGCTGTGGCCCTGGCGGTTTTCATAGGAATGAGCGCCGCTCTGTGGCTGCCCTTGTTGGCGGTCTTGCCGCATACGACCCGTACAGCAATGGAGCTGAGCGACGCGGCTGTTTGGTCGCTGCCGTGGCGCTATCTGTGGGGAACCCTGCTGGCCGACTATGGCGGCTTTCACGAGTGGATGGTCTACGGAGGGGTCAGCATCCTGGCCTTGGCGGGGAGTGGCCTCCCCTGGTTGTGGCGGGAGCGTTCCCGACGGTGGTGGGTCGGCTGGTTGGTGGGCTTGGCGCTGTGGGCGGCCTGGTTCAGCCTGGGAGAAAATGGTGGGCTGTTCCCGTTGTTGTACCGCCTCGTGCCCGGAGTGGGTTTGCTACGGGTGCCGCCACGGGCATGGGTGTTGGTGGTCTTCGCGCTGGCGACGTTGGCCGGTTGGGGGCTGGATGGCCGTGGACGGCCTGGGCGGCGGTTCCGAGCGGCGTTGGTGGCGGTGGGGACTTTTCCGCCGTTGATGGCGGTTGCCTACTGGTTGGTCGTTGGTCGGCCGCCCCTCAACCTGTTGGCCTTTGGCGTGATCATCCCCCTGGCTTTGGCCTTGTGGTATGCGCGTCGCGTTGCACGCGCTCCTCGGCAGGCTTTCCTGTGCTCGCTTTGGCTCGTCTTCGTGGTTGGGATGGACCTCTGGGTGGTGGATACTACTCTGCTGGAGGCTCGTCCGCCGGAGGTCGTGTTCGCCGATGGGCGTGCGGCGGCGGAATGGCTGGCGGCCCGGTCGGGCGCGTTTCGGATCTACTCGCCCAGCTATAGCCTTCCCCAGCATGTGGCGGAGCGATATGGATTGGCTCTGGCCGATGGTGTGGACCCGTTCCAATTGCAGGTCTACGCGGACTACTTGACCCGTGCGGCCGGCCTGGACCCGGCGGATTTTGGGTATAGCGTCACCTTGCCGCCGTTCCCGGAGGGGACGCAGGACGTGCGGACGGCGCTGAGTGGGGTGACGCCGGACGCGAAACGGTTGGGGCGGCTGGGGGTACGATACGTCGTGGCGGCCTTTCCCATCTCCGGGGACGCTTTTCGATGGGTGGGAGCGTTCGATGGGGTGCAGGTCTACGAGAACCGCCGTTGGCTTCCCGCGCCGGTCACCGGCACGGCGGAGATCGTGTTGGCCGATGGGAGCATATTGTTTCAATACGATCCTCGGCCGGTCTATGCCGGGGGGGCGCTCACTGGTGTGACGACGGTAGGATTGGCGCTCTGGTGGATCGTGAGCGGGAAGCGGAAGGAGGCGACGACGTGCGTGACCGAGTGACACCGACCGAGTGGCGTTGGGTTTTGGCCTGGAGTTGGTGGCCGTTGCTCCTCACATCGTTCCCCTACCTGCTCGCTGCGGCGTTGGCGACGGACGAGCGCGCCTTTGGCGGATTCGTGTACGCTGTCGAGGATGGCTATTCGTACCTGGCGAAGATGCGGCTGGGTGCCGAAGGGGCCTGGTTGTTCCGGATCGCCTACACGCCGGAACCACACCACTGGGCGTTGTTCTTCCCGTTCCACATTCTGTTAGGCAAGGTTGCCCGCTTGCTGCCGGGGGGAGATTTGACGACGTGCATGGTGTGGACGTACCACGGCGCGCGGCTGGTGTGTGGCTTGCTGTTGTTGCTGATGGTCTATCGTTTTCTGGCGGCCTTTACGGAGCGGATCGTTGTGCGGCGCTGGGCGTGGCTCCTGGTGACATGGAGCGGCGGTTTGGGGTGGCTCCTGGTCGTGTTGGGGCAGCCGGGTTGGCTGGGGAGTATGCCCCTGGACTTCATCTTGCCGGAGGGGTTCACGTTCCTGGTGTTGTACGGATTCCCGCACATTGCGCTGGCGCGGGCGTTGTTGTTGGTGGGCATGGTGGGGATGTTGCATGCCTGGGGGTGGGGCCGACTGAGGAGTGATCTGCGGTCTGCGTTGGGGAGTGGCCTGGCATGGCTGACGATGGGGCTGATCGTTCCATTCTACGTGGCGGTGGCCTGGGCGGTGCTGGGTGGGGCCTGGGTGGTATGGGCCGTGCGCCGGCGTCGCATTCCCTGGCGTGCGTTGTGGATGGCTGCGCTGGCTATGGCGGTGTCCGCTCCCATCGTGCTGTACAGCGCCTGGATGTTCACGGTGGATCCGGTGTATCAAGTCTGGGGGACGCAGAACCGCATCCTATCACCGCATCCTCTGCACTACCTGGTGGCGTATGGCGTCCCGTTGGCGTGGGCGGCAGTGAGCCTGCGGGATGTGTGGCGGGATGCAGGGCCGGGCTGGTGGGCGCTGGCGTGGGTTGGAGTTGTCCCTTTGTTAGTCTACCTGCCAATCAACATCCAGCGCCGCCTGGTTGAGGGGGTTCAGGTGCCGCTGAGTCTGTTGGCGGCGTGGGGCATGGTGCGGGTCCGTGAGTCGTTGCGGAGGATGCCGCAGGGATGGATGGCGGCTGTGTTGGTCACTTTGTCGCTCACCAACGTGCTCCTCATCGGCGGGAATTGCCTGGCGCTGCGTGGGCTGCCTGCGCCGATCTATCGGGATGTCGAGGAGATCGCAGCGTTGGATTGGTTGGCGGGTGAGGTGGATTTCGACGACGTGGTGTTGACGGCCTACGAGACCGGCAATTACCTCCCGGCCCGGGTAGCTGCCCGGGCCTTCGTGGGGCACGGCCCGGAAAGCGTCCATGCCGAGGAAAAAAAGGCGTTGGTGGCCCGTTTCTTCTCTGAGACGTCTGAGACGGTGGATAGGACTGTGGATGATCGTTGGCGCCAGCGTCTGTTGAGGGAATACGGGGTGGATTACGTCTTCTGGGGACCGGCGGAGCGACGGCTGGGCGCGTTTGACCCGACCGGGGCCTCTTATCTGAGGCCGGTCTATCGGTCGGCGGGGTACATTGTGTTCCGCGTCGAGTTGGAAAAAGGTGAGATGGGAGAGGTCAGATGAATCTGCGGAATGTCTTGGCGCGGGCCTCGATTCCGCCTTTCGCCGCTGTTCTCCTCGCACTTCCGTTGCTTTTGCTGTGGCGTCCGCTCTTGGCCGGGGAGGCTTTCTTCTGGGGGACGCCGTTGCTGCAGTTCATCCCCTGGCAGCGGCTGGCGGCCGAGATGTGGCGGGCAGGTCACGCGCCGCTGTGGAATCCGTGGGTGGGATGCGGTGCGCCGCTGGCGGCCAATTACCAGACGGCTGCTTTCTATCCTTTCAACTTGCTCTATTTGCTGTTGCCGGCCGAAGTAGCATTGACCTGGACGGTCGCCGGCCACCTGGTGCTGACCGGGTGGGGGATGTATCGCTGGGGGCGGGCGGTGGGGCTGGAACAATTCTCGGCCCTGGTGGGGGCGTTGACTCTGGAAGGGAGTGGCTACCTGCTCTCACGGGCGACATTGTTCCCCAGTATGATCCTGGCCTTTGCTTGGATACCGGTATGGCTTTGGCGGGCAGAAGAGTTGGTCCGCAGGCAGCGGGGACGGGATGTGTTGTGGCTGGGCCTGGCGCTCGGGTTGGGCCTGCTGACTGGTCACGCGCAGACGGCGTTCTACGGCGGCTTGACACTGGCGGCCTACATTGCCTGGCGGGCCTGGCAGGTGGGGCGTGGTCAGGCGCGGCGGCGATGGCGGATGATGGCGATTGTCGGGTGGCTTTCCGTTATGGCGCTGGCTTTGGGGGTGGGGCTGGCGGCGGTGCAATTGCTCCCCACAGCGGAGTTGATGTGCTCTTCGCCGCGCGCTGCCGGGGTGGATTTCGACTTCGCGATGACCTACTCGTTATGGCCATGGCGGCTGATTTCTTTCTTCGCCCCGGACTTCTTTGGGAATCCGGGGCACGGCGATTACTGGGGATATCCTAACTATTGGGAGGGCGCCGGGTATGTGGGAGTGTTGCCGTTGTGGCTGGCCCTTGCCTTCGTCTCCGGCTCTTTGAGAAAATGTGAGCGGAGAAAACGTGAGAGCGAATGGACGTTTTGGGTCGCTGTGGCGCTCATCGGGCTGCTCCTGGCCCTGGGGAAAAACACGCCCGTCTTTCCATTCCTTTTTCGACATGTGCCCACCTTCGATTGGTTTCAGGCCCCGGCTCGCTGGCTGGCGGTGGTGACGGTGGCGCTGGCGGCACTGGCGGCCTGGGGGACACAGGCCTGGCCGGTGGGTCATCGGGGGCTGCGGTGGGGCCTGGCCGGGATCTTGTTGGGAATGGCATTCTTGTTCGCCGGGTTGGTCGCCATGAAGCTGCCGATGATCCCGGCTACCTTCGGCCCGGCGACGGCTCGATTGGGGGGGACGCTCGCCGTGGCGGGGGCCTTGATGCGCTGGCGGCGCGATACCGGTGTATGGCGGGGGGCAGTGCTGACCTTCGTCCTGCTCGATTTATGGCTCTTTGGGAGCGCCCTGACGCCGACGGTGGATCAGGGGCTGTATGATGGGGTGACGGAGACGGCGCGGGTGTTGCGCAATACTTCTGTTTCCGCGCCGATCCGCGTCTATTGGCCTGGCGACCCGTTCCATCCTGCCAGCGAGTACGACGCCGAATATCGCGTCAAGTTCGGCTTTTTGACGTTCGACGACTTTGGGCCACGAGAGGCAGGGCATTGGCGGGCGATGCGGGATACGCTGTTGCCCAATGTGGCGATGCTGGACCCGGTGGCCGTGGTCAACAATTTCGACCCCTTGACGGTGGGCTGGCACACGGATGTGTTGGCGGCGGCGGTCGAACATCGGGCGCTGCTACGGGTGATGGGGGCGACCCACGTGGCGTCGGATCGTCTGTGGCCGGGAGGCGCTGTGGTCCACGTGTCGAGGAGGGCGACGGTCTACGCGCTGCCCGATGCGTTGGGGCGGGCGTGGATTGTCCCGACGGCCCGCCGGCTCCCTCCAGACGAAGCGCTGGCCGCCTTGACCGATCCGGCCTTCGATCCGCGCCGCGAGGTGTTATTGGTGGGAGACTCCCCATCCGTTCCCACTACCGACACTACCGACACTGCCGACGAGCAGGCTGCTGCCGGAGGGAGGGGGTGGGGGCTGCGCTTGCGGGATGTCCCCAATGGAGTTACAATAGACGCCAATTTGGACGCGCCGGGGTATCTGGTATTGGCCGACACGTGGTATCCCGGATGGTGGGCGACGGTAGACGGTCATCCTGCTGAGCTGTTGCGGGCCAATTATGCCTTTCGAGCGGTCTGGCTGACGGCAGGAGAGCACGTAGTTGAGATGCGCTACCGGCCGCCTCTGTGGATGGTCGGCGCGGCGATCAGTGGTGTGAGTGGGCTGGTATACGGCCTTGGGATCGGGGTCTCGTTCCTGTGGGAGAGACGGGGGCGGAGGGCACAGTGATGAGCCGCTGGGTACGACCGTGGAGCGTCATGTTGGTGTTGACGCTGGCCTACGTCGGTATGACGCTGGCCCGCTACGATGGCGACCCGATGGCGTTTGCTCTGGTGGGCACGCGCTTCGGTAGCGGGGACCCACAGGGGACGTGGGGATACGATGGGCAGTTTGCGTACTTCATTGCCCGTGATCCCCTCGGTGGGTGGAGTCACTGCGACGTGCCGGCCTACCGTTATCAACGTATCTTGTATCCGATGCTGGCGTGGGGGCTGGCGCTGGGGCAACCGGCGCTCGTGCCGTGGACGTTGATCCTGGTCAACGTGGCGGCCCTGGTGGGAGGTACGTACATCACCGAGCGGCTGTTGATGACGCGCCGGGTAAACCCCTGGTATGCGTTGGCCTATGGGGGATATGGCGGCCTGGTGGCGGGTGTGCGCCTCGACTTGACGGAGCCGCTGGCCTATGGGTTGGTGCAGGCCGGGTTGTGGGCCTGGGAAGCGCGGAAGCGCCGATGGTTGGCCGGGCCGTTGTTGACTCTGGCCGCTTTGACGCGAGAGACGTCCCTGATTGTGGCCGGTGGGTTAGTGTTGGCTCTGTTGTTGGCGCGACGCTGGCGGGCGGCTGTGCGCTTGGGCCTGGTGGTGGGAGTGCCCTTTGTCGTCTGGCAAGGTGTTTTGTGGGCCTGGCTGGGCCGGCCAGGGGTCGGCGCTGGTGGAGCGCTGGCAACCCCCTTCGAGTGGGTCCCGTTCGGTGGGATGTGGCGGGTGGTGGCGCATATGTTCTCTCCCATCCCTGCAGCGGCGATGTCGAGACTGGCGGCGGTGGTGATCATCAACACCTGCCTGTTCGTGTTGCCGTCGCTGTGGGCGCTGGTCGTCTCGGCGCGGGATGTGGCTCGTGGCCACCGACATCCCTGGGTCGTGATCCTGGGGGTGCAGGCCGTTGTGCTGCCGTTCTTGCCGTTTTCGACCTGGCGGGAGCCGCTGGCGATGGCCCGTCTGGGGACGGGGTTGGTGGCGGCGACGTTGCTCTATGGCGCGCGACGGCATTCCCGGCGGGTTTTACGGTTCAGTTTCTTCTGGCTGGCGACACTGGCGTTGTTGGTGGATGAGCGGACGTTGCCGATTTGAGTGGAGCTAGAACCTGTGTTCAGGAAGGAGGGGACGAGTTGGGTTGGGTAGTCGAGTTGCAAGGAGTGAGACGTTGCGTGTAGCAGTTATCGTACCGACATATAACGAACGGGAAAACATCGAGTCATTGGTGACACAACTGTTGGCCCTGCCGACGGGAATCCATGTGATCGTCGTGGATGACAATTCTCCCGATGGCACCGGGGAGATTGCCGACCATCTGGCGGCTGAACATCCTGGCCGGGTGAGCGTGATCCACCGGGATGGGAAGTTGGGGCTGGGGACGGCGTACATTGCCGGGTTCCGGCAGGCGCTGGCCGGTGGGATGGACTTGATCTGCACGATGGACGCTGACTTTTCTCACCATCCACGCTACATACCGGCTATGGTGGCCAAGATTGAGGAAGGATACGATCTGGTGATCGGTTCGCGGTATGTGCGGGGCGGTGGTGCGCAGGGGTGTACACTGATGCGTATCCTGCTGAGCTGGGGGGCGAATGCCTTTGCCCGTTCGATGTTGGGGTTGCATGCCCACGATACTACGGCCGGCTTTCGGTGTTACCGGCGCGAGGTGCTGGCGGGGATGGATTTGGAGGCTATCAAGGCCAGTGGATATTCGTTTCTTATCGAGATGCTCTACCGGGTGCAACGGCAGGGATGGCGGGTTGGTGAGGTGCCCATTATCTTCGAGAATCGGCGGCTGGGCAAGTCGAAGATCTCGCGCAATGAGGTATTCCGCGCCCTGGGGACAGTGTTTCGACTGACTCCTTCTCGGTGGGGGGAGAAGGTTTGATGGAACATGTGCGCTGCAACTTGTGTGGAGCGGACGACGCCCAGGTTTGTTACCCAAGCACTATTGTGGTGGACGGAGGGCGAGATTTATCGGATTGGCATGCGTTTCGCTGCACGCACAGTGGGTATGGCCGCCACCATACCATCGTCCAGTGCCAGCGATGTGGGTTGGTCTACACAGACCCCCGGCCCAATGGCCACGATATCGTAGAGACGTATCAGGCGGTGGAGGACCCGCTCTATTTGGAGGAGCGGGAAGGGCGCGTGCTGACCTTTGAACATCACCTGAAGCCGCTGGAGCGGATAGTGGGACGACCGGATGGACGTCCGTTGTTGGATGTTGGGTGTTACACTGGCGTCTTCGTCGAGATCGCCGGCCAACATGGGTGGGATGCCTGGGGGGTGGAGCCTTCTAATTGGGCGGTGAGTCAGGCGCGGGCGCGCGGGTTACACGTCGTACAGGGGACATTGGACACGGCTGATCTGCCAGAGGCGTACTTCGACGTGGTGACGCTGTGGGACGTGATCGAACACGTGATCAACCCGAGGCGGACGCTTCAACAGGCGCACCGCCTGCTCAAGCCAGGGGGATGGGTGGTGGTCCATACGATTGACATAGATAGCCTCTTCGCCCGTCTGTTGGGAGCCAGATGGCCCTGGTTGATGGAGATGCACATCTACTACTTTTCTCGGCGCACACTGCGGATGATGTTGGAGCAGTGTGGTTTTCGGGTGGAGAGCGACAAACCTCAGGGGCGCTATCTACGCCTGGGGTATCTGATGAATCGAGTGGGAGCGCTGATCCCACCGCTGGGCCGTCCCGCCGAATGGTTGGTGACGCGCCTGGGGCTGCGAAGTGTGGCCGTGCCGGTTAATCTGGGCGATCTGTTCACGGCCTATGCCCAGAAGGCCGACTCATCGGTCAGCGCGGCCAAAGATCAACATGCCCTTTGAACCATAGATGTCGGTTTCCAGGGTTTCAATTAGCCGGTAGCGGGCCTGGAATTCTGTATCCGGAAGTAAGCCTCGTCGCCCGTAGATTTCCAGGATAACGATGTAGTCAGGATCGAGGTCCAACACCAGGCTGGCGGGGATGGCGTAGTTAATCACGTAGATATCCGGATCGGCGGGATAGTGGCGGGTGGAGGCCGGTGTCACCAATCCCACCGTGTCAAGGATGTGCATGCCTGTGCGGTATCCCAGGACGCCGATGTCTCCGGCGCAGAGGGTGTCGTCGGGGTGGGCTTGTGTGCGCACGATGTCGGCCGCCTGGCTATAGAGCAATTCCAGTTGGAACCACGCCATCTCCGGCGCAGGGCGGTCAGGGCCGTGGTCTGGGTGCAGCTCCCAGGCGTTGAGGGTGCATCCCGCTGCAGCCAGCAGGAACATTGCCAGGCCGACCGAGGTGCAGCGCCGTCCGGCTTGGTGGATGATGACCCATAGCCCGTGAACGATCAACAGGAAATAGAACGGCATCGGGGGGGAGAGGTACCAGCGGAACAGGAGCGGGTTGGCGATGGCGAAAACGGTGAAGTAGGCCCAGGGATAGACGACGATGGGCCAGGCGCGCCGGTTCCGGCGAATCGCTTCCCGACCGCCGAAGGCCCAGAGGGCCAGGTAGACCCCGAATGTGCCGAGGAGCATCGTTGGCGGTAGAATCCGGTGCTCGAAGAATGGCGTGGCGTAGTGTTGCAGCAGGCGGATGAAGGCGGCGGTAGGGGGGAGCCGGTAGGTGACCGATTTGGCGGCGATGGAGTGGGGTAGGGGGCTGCCGAAGTAGAGTGTGCCGAAGGCGATCCAGGGAGCCAGGATGCCGGCGGTGATCATCCCTTCCTTCAGCAATGGGATTGGACGCCGTTGGCGGAGGCGTTCCCAGCCGTGGTCCAACCATAGCAGACCCAGCAGGATCGCCGTATCCGGCCGGGCGAGTAGGGCCAGCGCACACCAGACGGCCATTCGTCGGGAGCGGCCGGCGATGTGGGCATCGGCAGCTGCGAGGAGCAGCGCGATGGTGAGATCGGTCTCCATCCCCCCAATGGCAAAGGTGACGGAGTAGGGGGCAATGGCCCATAGCAAGGCCCCGCCGACCGCTACACCCCGGTGACCGGAAAAGCGTTTCCCCAGGCGGTAGAGCAACCCGACGGCAGCCGCACCGGCCACGGCATTGACGCACAGCGCTAATGTGGGGAAGTCGCGCGACCCGGTCAGTAATGCCAGCCCGGCCATCAGTAGCGTGTAGAGCGGTGTGGTGGTCCCAAGCACCCGTTCGCCGATGTTGTAGACGAAGCCATGGCCCGTGATGAGGTTGTGGGCGTACCGAAAGGTGATGTAGGCGTCGTCCACGATGCGTGGTCCTGGCAGCAGCCGGGCGATCAACGCGACGATTGCCAACCCGACCAGCAGCCAGCGGTCCGGTCGTTCGATCTGCCATTCGATCTGCCATCCGATCTGCCACGGGAATTTTTTCTTCATCCTTTATCCTCGTTTATGTTGGGACGTTTGTGCACTGATTATACCCACCAGGAGCAAAGATGACCAGCAGACGGGCATTGGTAGCGATGAGTGTCATTTTGGGCGTT
>Ga0164318_10005130_pt1 | contig 12660 bp, 7 predicted proteins | sample GuaBasSedimGuay9_FD_113734 | JGI IMG/M metagenome (GOLD analysis project Ga0164318, IMG submission 113734) | Subseafloor sediment microbial communities from Guaymas Basin, Gulf of California, Mexico - Guay9, Core 4571-4, 0-3 cm | ecosystem: Environmental > Aquatic > Marine > Hydrothermal vents >... | reverse complement strand
CCGTTGGTAGTGGCAATAGCAGCTCGCCTTATGAAATAGCCACATTCGAAAACCTATATTGGTTATCATTAGTACAAAACCATACCGATTATTCAGGTCCACTTTGCTGGTCGCAATATTATAAGCAAACAGCAGATATTGATGTATCTGCAGCAAGCATACTGAATAACAATAAGGGTATGTCAGTAATAGGTAATGATACTGTTAAATTTACAGGCAGCTATAATGGGCAAAATTTTACACTTAACAACTTAATAATCAACCGTCCCACCGAGGATTATGTCGGGCTGTTTGGATACACAAAAAATGCAACAATCAGTAAAGTAGGTATTATTAATAGTAATATTACAGGAAATAACAATGTTGGTAGTATAGCAGGAAAGATTGGCACAGCATCAACAATTAGTCAGTGTTTTTCATCAGGTAATATAGTTGCCAATGCGCTATCAGGCGGTTTAGTAGGAAATTGTGACAGTTCAATCATCTCAAATTGTTATACTTTGGGCGATGTAAACCGAAACACTGGTGCTGATGAATATAACAGTGCTTTTGCTGGGGCGATAAGCAGATCAAGCACTGTTGAATATTGTTATTCAACAGGGTCGGTTTTGTATAACGATGGCAACCCAACCAGCAAAGGATTTGTAGGTTATCAAGATGGTACTTCAACTTTTACATCTAATTTTTGGGATAGTGAAGTATCAAACCAAGCAACATCAATTGGTGCTACTGGAAAAACCACTGCTGAAATGAATGATAAACTAACCTTTATTAGTAATAATTGGATTTTTACAGGACAAGGCAGCTCCAATATTTGGAATATTGGGAATGGCAGAAACAATAATTATCCATATTTTGATTGGCAGTTTCTCGATGATCCAGCACTTCCGCTTATTATGATTATACCACAGGGAGATGGCTCCGAAGATTCTCCCTATCTTATTGCATCAACTAACAACCTTTATTGGCTAACCCAACAGCAAGATAATAGCGATGCAGTTGGGCTTTACTGGAATAGACATTACAAACAAACCGCAAATATAATAGCTACCACTACAAACACATGGGATGGAGGCAATGGTGTTTTGCAAATAGGAAATACTACACAAAGATTTAGGGGTGAATATAATGGGCAAGGATATACCATTGATGGATTGAGCATTAACCGATCCAATACAAATTCTGTAGGCTTATTTGGGTTTGTTTATTATGCCACCATTAAAAATTTAGGAACAACTAATGTAAATATTATAGGAAAAAATGGAGTTGGTGGTTTGATAGGAGCATCATATTTCAGTAATATTACTAATAACTTTAGTACTGGCAGCGTAACAGGTGGGGATGATGTTGGTGGTTTTGTAGGTATTGTTGGCATGAGTGATAACATAAAGTATAATTACAGTAATTGTAATGTAACTGGAAATACGGGTGTTGGTGGTTTTGCTGGTTGGTGTTTAAATGTAAAAATTGACAACAATTACAGTATGGGTAACATTGTACGCAGCAATGGCTTAAGCTCAAATTTAGGTGCATTTATCGGAATTATTGATGGAGGTGCTTCCTCAACAATTATTGAGAATTGTTATTCCACAGGCTCGGTTACATATTCTGTTGGAGATAACCCAACCGACAAAGGCTTTGTAGGAAATCCTGGAGCATCACAAACTTATACATCAAATTTTTGGGATAATGAGGTGTCAAACCAAACAACTGCAATTGGTGCAGTCAGCAAAACCACTGCCTTGATGAACAAAAGTAAAACCTTTACCGATGCCAACTGGCTGTTTATAGGACAGGAAGATGGAATTTGGAATATTGCCAACAATAGAAATAGTAACTATCCATACTTTAACTGGCAGTTTCCTGATGACCCTACGATATTTGCCAACAATTGCTTGTATTTTGATGGCACTGCTGATTTTGTAGAAATTAACCAGGCTGTAATACCAAACTCAGGCGATTTTACAATTTCGTTATGGGCAAAAGACGATTTGCTGCAAGATGGTTCTCGGGCTTTGTTTTCTCAATCTCCGTTTTATTTTGGGAAGCATAGTAACGGAAGCTTCCGTATTGGAGATTGGATACCCACCAACCTTGTTTTTCCACTTGATAACATTTGGCATTTTTATACCATTGTTAAAAACAGTTCCAATACTTGGTTTTATATTGATGGTGTACTAAGAGCAACCAGAGGAGGCACAACCAATAACCCAACAGGAACACAGTTTCGCATTGGACGACAATCTGAAACTTCTGAGGAATATTTTAAAGGAAAGATTGACGAAGTCCGTATTTGGAATACTGCTCATAATCTTACCCAAATACGTGCCAATATGTATGAAGAATTAGTTGGCACAGAAGCAGGTTTGGTAGCATATTTCAATTTTAATGAAACCTATGGTGCTATTTTGTTAGATAAAACAAGTAGTTCCTTTTCGGGAACACGGCATGGTAACGATACAACAACATGGCTAACGTCATCTGCTTTTGCAGGACCAAAAAATTGCATAAATTTTGATGGTGTTGATGATTATGTAGAAGTAAATCAGGCAGTAATGCCACTTTCGGGCAATTTTACTGTATCAGTTTGGGCAAAGGCAAATCCGGTACAAGAAAGTTATAGAGAAATTTTTTCTCACGGCCATTTTTATCTTGGTAAAAGTGCAGATAACAAAATACGTGTTGGTGATACATGGGGAAATACCGAGGTTAATTTCCCATTAGACAATACTTGGCATTTTTATACGGTTGTTAAAAACAGTTCGAACACATGGCTTTATATTGATGGTGTATTGGCAGCAACTAAAGGAAGCGCCATAGCAAACCCTGACGGTGCACAGTTTCGTATCGGGCGGCAATATGGACTTCATGCGGAATATTTTAAAGGAGAAATTGATGAAATACGCATTTGGAATGATGTGCGCACCCCTGATGAAATACGCCAGAATATGAATAATACGTTAATTGGCGACGAAGAGGGATTAGTAACTTACTATAATTTTGATAATAGTACAGATAATACTTTACAGGATTTTGGCACAGGAGCAAAAGACGCAAACTTAATAAATATGGATAATACGGCTTGGGTAAATTCACAGGCGTTTAATACTTGGCTAAATGTAAATACCACAAACTTCGGCACACTAAGTAGCTGGAGTAGAGGCATTGTGCCCGTTGCTACAGACAATGTTGGTATTCGGTATTATACTAATGGCAGTAAACCAACAATTAATACCGAGGTTTCATGCAATAATCTTGTGATTGGCAATGGTTCTAAACTAACAATATCAAACTCATTAACAGCAGCTGGAAATGTTTTTAATGAAGGTACGTTTTTGATTGACGGAGCTTTTTTAAACACAGGAACAGCCTCATTAACAATCAATAACGGAGGATTCACTATTAATGGAGTAGCTACTTTAAAAAGCCTCATTAATAATCCAAATAAAACAATTACTTTGCAAAGTAGTTCGGTGCTAACAATATTAGAATAAAAATAATTCCAAAAGGTAGGATTTTTGGTTTAAGCAGGTTGTCGTTTTTTTCGATGATCTGCTTTTTTTTATTTGGGCATTACAGCGAATCTAATGGAACATTATCAAATTCTAAAATGCAATAATAAAAATATTCTCTAAACGTATCAATTAAATATTCAACTATCATTACATTTATTGTCAATGATTTAATTATCATAGGATATTTAGTCATTTAATCATTGTAGCATTTACGCATTATAGAAAACCCCACTAAAAAAAGTATTATTTTTGCATCTGTTTTTACATTATGTGATAATTATGTTTGCACTATATTTAAAAGAAATAAGATCATTTTTAACTTCCATAACTGGGTATGTAGTTGTACTTGTGTTTTTAATTACCACTGGCTTGTTTTTGTGGTTCTTTCCTTCCGATTTTAATATATTAGATTATGGCTATGCTAACCTTGACGGATTATTTATTGTTGCACCCATAGTATTTTTATTTTTGGTGCCGGCCGTTACCATGCGGTCGTTTTCTGAAGAAAAAAAGAGTGGAACAATAGAGCTTCTTTTTACGTGTCCTTTATCTGATTTACAAATTATACTAGCCAAGTTTTTCGCTTCTGTAACATTGGTTATAATTGCAATTATTCCAACATTAGTTTACTTTTTCTCGGTTTATCAACTTGGTTTCCCGATAGGAAACCTTGATATTGGAAGCATTTGGGGATCATACATTGGATTGATATTTTTGGGAGCAGCATTTGCCTCAATTGGTGTGTTTGCATCGTCAGTAACTGATAATCAGGTAATTTCATTTATCTTTGCAATAGTAATAAGTGCATTTTTATATTTAGGATTTGAATTTATTTATTCACTTGATTTGTTTGGGAATATTGATTTATTCATTAGGTCATTAGGAATTAGTGCCCATTATAGTTCAATAAGTAGAGGTGTAGTTGATACACGTGATGTGATATATTTTTTAAGTGTTATTGCTTTATTCATATCTCTCACAAATTTTTCTTTATCAAAACGTAGCTGGTAATAAATATGAAGACGACAACAAATAAAATTCGTAATCACTATTTGGTTCAACTACTAATAGTTATTTCGCTAATAATAATTGTTAATATTTTAGGTTCGTATATTTTTACCCGTGTCGATCTTACTAGCGAAAAAAGATATACTCTTACTGAGTCAACACAAGAGCTACTTAAAAATGTTGATGATATTGTTTATTTTAGGGTATTTCTGGATGGTGAATTTCCTGCAGGATTTAAACGACTAAAACGTGAAACAAAAGAATTACTTGATGAATTTAGGGCATACAATAAAAACATAGAGTATAGTTTTATAAATCCTTCATCAAGTGATAATGCTAAGGAGCGTAACGATACATATCAACTTTTGATGGAGCAGGGGCTTAATCCAACAAACTTACAAGTAAAAACAAAAGGAGGAATGGAGCAGCAAGTTATTTTTCCTGGTGCTTTGGTTAGTTATAAAGGTAATGAAATGCCTGTTGAATTACTTGATGCTCAATTTAATGTGCCTCCTGAAGCTGCTTTAAATAATTCAATTCAAAATCTTGAATTTAAATTTTCTACAACAATTAAACGATTGATTGAAAATGTGAAACCAAAAATTGCATTTATCGAAGGACATGGTGAGTTAAATGATAAAGAGACTTATGACATTACATTGGCATTGCAAAAGGATTATGTAGTTGATAGAATTACAATTGATGGTAAAATAAATTCGTTGGTAAAAAGAGCTCTTGTTGATTCAGTTGAAAATGAATTTGAAATTAGCCCAACCTTTGCAGCCATAATTATTGCAAGTCCTGATTCATTATTCTCACAAAAGGATAAATTTATTATCGACCAATATATTATGTATGGAGGCAAGGTGATGTGGTTAATTGATCCGGTTTTTGCAAGTATGGATAGTATTCAGCAACAAGATAATACAGTTGCTGTGGAAAAGAATCTTGATATACAGACACAGTTGTTTAATTATGGTGCCCGACTTAACAACAATCTTGTATTAGATTTAAACGCTCTCCCAATTCCAATACGAACTGGGCAAATTGGTGGGCAAGCACAAATTGATTTTTTTCCATGGTATTATTTCCCAATTATTACTCCAACATCGCAACATCCAATTGTAAAAAACTTAAATGCCATTAAAACACAATTTGTAAGTAGTATAAGTCCCACATCTGTAAAAAATATAAAAAATACAGTTTTGCTTCAAACTTCCGATTATTCTAAAATTGAAGCTATACCAGCTATGATAAGTTTGCGAATGCTTCAAGAAAAACCTGTTGAAATTGAATATTCAGGTCCACCACAAACTATTGCAGTTTTGCTTGAAGGTGAATTTCAATCAGATTTTAGAAATCGTTTGCCACAAGCAATTATCACTGATAAGGAAATTGGCTTTAGAGAAAAAAGTATTCCCACAAGTATGATTGTAGTTAGTGATGGTGATATAATTAAGAATCAATTTCATATTCCTCAGGGATATCCATTGCCACTTGGTTTTGATCAATTTACTGGTGAAACATTTGGTAATAAGGAGTTTATCCTTAATGCCATGAATTATTTAACCGATGGGTCAAGTTTGATTTCATTAAGGTCGCGTGAAACCAAATTGAGAATGTTAGATAGAACAAAAATAAGTGAGAGCCGAATAAGTTGGCAATTAATTAACTTATTAATCCCTGTATTGTTAGTGATAGTGCTTGGAATACTATTAGTTTGGCTTAGAAAAAGAAAATATACAAAATAATGAAGAATAATAAATTAATACTACTTTTACTAATACTTGTGCCTCTAGCAATTTGGTTTTTAATGCAAAATGATGAAGGTACATTAAAAGAGGCTGAGTCGGGATTTGCCATTAGCGATACTTCTGCTGTTTCAAAAATATTTATTGCTGACATGAATACCAACTCAGTTTTACTCGAAAGAACTAGTAATGGTTGGTTGTTAAATGGTAAAAGTAAAACAAATTCAAAACTTATTGATATGTTGCTTGGAACAATGCAACAAATTAAAGTTAAATCTCCTGTTCCAATTGCTGCTCGTAACAACGTTGTTAAGCGTTTGTCAAGTATCGGAATTAAAGTTGAAATTTATCAAATATCTTATAGAATTAATTTGTTTGATAAATATAAGTTTTTCCCTTATGAAAAGTTAGCTAAGGTTTATTATGTTGGCGATGTTACACCTGATAATTTAGGTACATATATGCTAATGGAAGATGCGACTGATCCGTATGTAATGCATATTCCACGATTTAGGGGTTTTTTGTCACCACGATACTCACCAATGCCTGACGATTGGATAAGTCATCAGGTATTTAATCAAAGTTTAACTGATATCGCAAGTGTTTCAATTGAGTTTTTAAAAGAGCCTGAAGAAAGTTTTAAAGTAGATATTATAGATTCATATGGTAATTATAAACTATTAAAACTTCGTGATAAAAGAGAGATATCCAGGTTTGATACTCTTAAGCTATTAAATTTCTTAACATCTTTTAGCGATCTTAGATATGAATCAAGGTTGAATAATATAGTATCTCCGGTATTTATTGATTCAGTTATTAACTCGTCTCCACTTTTCGTGATTACTCTTGTTGATGATAAAAATGATACTACTAAAGTTAACGGGTTTGTTAAAAAAGCATTGTCTGAAGAAGTTAAGAAACAAGCTTATTTTGAATTTGTACCAGATGATAGTGATAGATTTCATGCTTTAATTAATAAAGGTGATGATTTTGTTTTAATGCAATATTATGTTTTTGATAAGGTGTTGTATCCACTTAGTTATTATACAGATTCTAATTAGAGGCAATGCTTGAAGCATACATAAAAAAATATACATTTAATTTTAAGCAGCCTGGAGGTACCTCTAGAGGTATTCTTACATCGAAAAATTCGTGGTTTATTGTTATCTACGAAATTGATAATCCCGAAATTAAGGGAATTGGCGAATGTAGCATACTGCCAGGATTGAGTATTGATGATCGCCCTGATTTTGAAGAAAAGCTTAAGCAAGTACAAAAAGATATAAACAACTGGCAATATTGGTTAGAAGAAGGGTTATTTGAGTTTCCTTCCATTAGATTTGGTTTGGAAATGGCAATTAGAGACTTATATGTTGAAGGTTCTAAATTATTATTCCCTTCTGCTTTTACACAAGGTAAAGGTACTATTCCAATTAATGGTTTAGTGTGGATGGGTGATTATCTTACGATGAGGAAGCGTATTATTGAGAAAATTGACTCAGGCTATAATTGTATAAAAGTTAAAATTGGGGCAATTAATTTTGATGATGAACTAAGGTTGCTTCATTTAATTAGAAACGATTTCTCTGATAAAGATATTGAACTCAGGCTAGATGCAAATGGTGCATTTTCACCCGATGATGCTCTCGAAAAGTTAGTAAGGTTATCAGAGTACAGAATTCAATCTGTTGAGCAGCCCATAAAGCAGCATCAGTGGGAAAAGATGGCTCATATTTGTAGCAATTCGCCAATTCCTGTTGCTCTTGACGAAGAGCTAATTGGTATTTACCATAGGCAAGATATAAAACAAATGCTGGAAATAATTAATCCTCAGTATATAATATTAAAACCTAGCCTACTTGGTGGATGGAAACAAAGTAATATTTTTATTGAAGAAGCTGAAAATTATAATATTGGATGGTGGGTTACTTCTGCACTGGAGTCTAATATAGGATTAAATGCTATTGCACAATGGGTTTTTACCTTGAATAGTAGTATACCGCAGGGGTTAGGAACGGGCCAACTATTTCATAATAATATTACATCGCCTCTTAGTATTAAAAATGCAAATTTACATTATAATACTTCTGTAGATTGGGATTTAATAAGTTTGTGAAATGTTTAACGATATCCAAAATATTAAATTACAAGGAAAGCTTTATACGGTTAAAGAACTTAAATATTTTTGTGAACAAAAAATAAATAGCCCAGTAGTACAGGCTTGGGAAAAGGATATTTGCTTATTTATTCAGGATTGGTTTTCTGCATCTAAAACTATAACTGTAACTACATCAGGGTCAACTGGTGCTCCAAAAAAAATAAAATTACAGAAGCAACATATGATAGCTAGTGCCAAAGCAACATTGTCTTTTTTTAATTTGAAAAAAGGAGATAGTGCTTGGCTTTGTTTGCCTGTTAAGTATATTGCCGGAAAAATGATGATTGTAAGAGCAATTGTTGGTGAACTTAATCTGGTATATTCTGAACCTACTTCCATTCCTATTCTTGATAAATCTTCTAAAGTAAATTTAGCTGCAATGGTGCCAAATCAGGTTCATGAATTACTTAAAACACAGAAAGGACTGATTCAATTACAAAAAATTGACAATCTATTAATTGGTGGTGCCGGTATTTCTGATAAATTAGAAAAAAGATTATTAAACCTACCTGAAATATTGGCGTGGCATTCCTATGGCATGACCGAAACCATAACACACATTGCAATACGTAGTTTGTCAAATATATCTATGTTTGGTAATTATTACCCTTTACCCGGGATAAAAATTAGTGTTAATAATAACTCGCAATTGATTATTAATGCTCCGGCAATTGGAGTAAATAATTTGATTACCAATGATATTGCTCAGCAATTTGATGATGGTTCTTTTTCGGTGATTGGAAGGGCTGATAATGTAATTATTAGTGGGGGTATAAAACTACATCCTGAAATTATTGAAGCTAAAATCAAAAAGCATATATCAAATAACTTTTTTGTTGGTGGAATTCCAGATTCTGTTTTAGGCCAAAAACTAGTTCTGTTCATTGAAGAAAATGAGAATCTTAATGAGAATTCTGATTTTAATTATGAAATTTTTTATCAAAATTTATCAAAGTTTGAAAAACCAAAAGAGATTATTTTTTTTAAAAACTTTTTAAAAACAGAGAATGGTAAGTTGAGGCGCAAGGTTATGATAAACAGCTATGTACGGTTATTTGAATAAGAACTACTTTGCACAAACACTATTTTACGTATATTTTTTATACATTTCAAATGATTTTCTGCATACATTTGCAGCCGCATAAACAAAAAGAATAGTATCTTAGTAGTTTATTTCTTACACTAGACTAAATTTTTTATTGATATGAGTACTTTAAACGATTTTGATTTTTCAGAAAAGAGCATCCTTATTGTGGAGGATACCGAAACTAGTAATCGATTTTATAATGCTGCTCTAAGTCGTACAAACGCAAAGTTGCTTTGGGCAATTGATGGCGAGGAAGCATTGGTTAAGTTAAATGATAACAACGATATTGATGTTGTATTACTTGACCTTAACCTCCCTGGCATAAGTGGTTTTGAAGTATTAAAAAAAATAAGGAAAAATGACAATAAAATTTCGGTAATTGTTCAAACCGCATATGTTCTTTCAGGCGAAGAGTCTGCATGCTATGAATTGGGAGCTGATGATTTTATTACAAAACCAATTATGCTTGACCAACTTTTAACTTCTCTAGAAAAACATTTATAGCATTGTTAGGCTGATATTTGATTTGCCTCACTAATTATTTTTGCAATCCTCTTCTCTTTTATCCCCATCTTTTTCAATAAATCTGTTTGGCTATTAATATGTCTGCACAGTATTACTTCATTATCCAATAAAAAAGATTTCTCTTTCTTTGTGATTGACTGCATGGTTGTTATGGGATGAAACCCTGATGAATCAATTAGTTGTCGTAAATTTCCTTTGGCAGGATAATCCCATGATATCATTTTTAAACCAGCACAATTTCCATATTCAATTGCATCCAAGGTGAATCGGGTATTTGTTATTAACCAACCTTCAAAAATATGCTTATCGTCAGCATCTTGTTTGTACTTATTTTTTAAATCATGAAAACGTGAATTTACATAAAGTGATACTTTTACATCACTTTTCTTTCTAACATCATTATGGAACTTACACTCTGTAAAAACGGTAATTCCTGTTTTATTTGCAAATACATCAACCTCATGACTTACACATTCTCCATTTAGTGTTATGCCTGTTTTTGTTGTAAACCCTTTTAATTTAATTAGCTCACTCACTAAATGTTCAAATGGATATCCTGTTGGCCCCATGTCAAAAATGGCTTTCTTTAGTCGGTATTTACCAGCAACTTTTGTGGATCGCTTTTTCAGTAACTTATAAGCAATTTTGTACACTCTTCTAGTCGTCATGCCATCAACAATATTATTACTGATATAGTTAGTAACATATTCGGCATCAACTTGGCTTGCGCCAGATTGTATAAGTGATCGTTTTAGTTTTTCAGAATCAAAATCTACAGACTCCCCCGAATTTTTAATTATTGAGATATTATTCATGAAATTCAAAATTTCCCGAAAGGTAACAAAAAAGCCCAAACCAAGACTGGAATGGGCTTCTTATAAAAAGGCTTAGTATATTACTATTTCTTAATAAATTTCTTATTGATTAAGTAGCCATTATCACTTTCTAACTTTGCAATATAGTAACCTGAATTTAAATAAACTGTATTAATTACAATTGTTTTATTGTTGTTATACTCTTCTGAGTAAACAATTTTACCCAGCATATTGTAGATGTTAATTTGTTTAACATTCTCAGTATTAGTAATTGTAAGATTTTTTATTACAGGATTTGGATAAAGTACATTTGTGTTTTGTGCTTTTTCAACATCAGATATTCCAACATATTCGGGCTTAGTCAATCTTTTGCTTGTGTAAAGTCTGTATTCTCCAGCTTGAAGATTAATTGATTCGTTTACGTCCGTAACAGTAATTGAATCTCCAGTCCAGTAGTTATACCATGTACCTGTCGATTGAAAATCAGGGTTTATATCACCTTCAATAATATCAAAGTTACCTAGCACAACCACAGACATATCATCAGAAGTTAGCTTAATTTTTTTCAAGGCATTATGAAGGTCGAGAGTGTAGTTAGTAGTTTTAAAGACCTCTTGATTCTTTTTTAAATCAATAAGAGATGAATAAACGTAATAAATATTCCTACGTCTGTAATCATCCATATATTCCCATCTTGGAGGTTTTTCACCAACTCGTCCGTTAAATTCGACTGACACATCATATCCTCTTTCGCCAAATTGCCAAATCATTTTAGGTCCGGGAATTGTGAAAAAGAAATTGGCTGCCAGCTCTTGCCGTGCTAAAGCCGTAGTTAAATCTTTAATATTATATTCAGAATTATATGCACCATATTCTAAATTTTTAAACATCAACCTTTCTTCATCATGACTTTCCATATATCCTACAACATTAGGCTCATTCCATCCTCGTTTTTTATACGAAATCCAAGAAAAGTCTGATTTGCCATTTTCATTATAACCCATGGTAGCTTCGTTGTAGTTGTGATTAATGTTACCCCATAATAGTATTCCATAGTTTGCAAGTTCTTTTTCTTCACTATTCTCCGAAAGGTGTTCGAAAATAACAACTGCATCTGATTTTTGTTCCCATATTTTATCGGCCATTCGCTTTAATAATGCAATTCTGTCGGCATCGTAAATGCTGCCCCACGGATCATTGTCGCCCTTTATATTATTTCCAAACCCTTTAGTGAAATCAAATCTAAAGCCATCAATATGGTATTCGTTAATCCAGTAACTATTAATGCTATCAATAAGTTGTTTGGTGTATGCACTTTCGTGATTAAAATCACTACCCCAATGAGCATCAGGGTTTGTAAAATTTGATTGTTCATTAAACCACGGGTTATTAGCTGCAGGGCGGTTGAATTCACTATTCCAATACATCATTGCCATTGCGTTAGTTCCGTATGAATGGTTTAGCACTAAATCCATAAAAACGGCAATGCCCCTTGAATGGCATTCGTCAACAAAAGCTTTAAAAGTATTCTTAGGTCCATAATATTTGTCAGGGGCAAAGTAATAATTGGGGTTGTAACCCCAGCTTGAGTTGCCTTCAAACTCACTATTAGGCATTAGTTCAATAACATTTATGCCGAGTCTTTCCAAATAGTCAAGAGTGTCAATTAGTGTTTCGAAATCGTGAGCAGCAATAAAATCTCTAACAAGTAACTCATAAACAACCAAATCAGTTACTTCAGGTACAGCAAAATTATCTATTTGCCATACATAGGGTGTTTGATTTGTTTGTAACACAGTTG
>Ga0164318_10005129_pt1 | contig 12660 bp, 10 predicted proteins | sample GuaBasSedimGuay9_FD_113734 | JGI IMG/M metagenome (GOLD analysis project Ga0164318, IMG submission 113734) | Subseafloor sediment microbial communities from Guaymas Basin, Gulf of California, Mexico - Guay9, Core 4571-4, 0-3 cm | ecosystem: Environmental > Aquatic > Marine > Hydrothermal vents... | reverse complement strand
CTTGGCAACCTCATAAAAATAAGAGGGGCGGAGGTGAAAAATGCATAACATATACTCTCTATACAAATGTAGAGTACTTAGAGCTTATGATTTAACTGATGATGTCAAATTATTTCTTTTTAGATTCGAAGACCCAGAAGTTGCAGAAACATGGACCTTTAAACCTGGGCAATTTGTCCAGCTTTCCATTCCAAGCATAGGAGAAGTTCCAATATCAATATGCTCCTCCCCAATGAGAAGGGGATTTTTTGAGTTATGCATTAAAAAAGCAGGAAGGGTAACATCAAAAATATTTGATTTAAAACCGGGAGATATGGTTGGAATAAGAGGACCTTACGGAAATGGTTTTCCCGTTGAAGAGTTTGAAGGGCATGATTTGCTTCTTATTGCAGCTGGCATAGGAATGGCACCTCTTCGCTCCGTCTTCATGTATGCCTTAGATAATAGGTGGAAATTTGGGAATATTACAGTAATAAACTCTGCCAGATATGGAAAAAAACTGTTATTCAAAAAAGAGTTGGAAGCAATGAAAGATGTTGCTGAAGCAGAAAGAGTAAGAATCATACAAACTGTAACTCGTGATCCAGACTGGCCAGGAAGAGTTGGAAGGGCGCAGGAGCACATAAAATATGCAAATACAGACCCAAAGAAATCATGTGTATGTGTTTGCGGACCTCCTCAAATTTATCATGATGTTTTTAATAAATTGATTGAGCATGGCTATAATCCAAGGAAAATTTATGTTACTTTAGAAAGAAGAATGAAATGCGGAGTTGGCAAATGCGGGCATTGCATAGCTGGAACATCAACATTTTTAAAGTATATTTGCATAGATGGACCAGTATTTGGTTACTATGATATTATTTCCACTCCTGGCTTAATATGAGGGATAAAAATGAAATTAAAAATAGGTGTTCATGGCTTAACTTCTTGCTATGGCTGTCAGCTAAGAATGGCAAGTGTTAAAAATGTGCTTGAGATTGCAAAAAATTTTAACATTGAATACTGGTATATGATGAGTAGCAAAGGAGAAATAAAGCATGTTGATGTTGCTTTTGTTGAGGGAAGCGTTAGCACAAAGGAAGATGAGGAAGAATTGAAGCTTATTAGGGAGAATGCTGATATACTTGTTGCAATGGGTTCATGTGCCATTTATGGAGGAGTTCAAGGAATGTTATATGGTATGGAATATGAAAAAGCATTTCTGGAAGTTTATGGAAATAATACTATAGAGCTTGAAGGGAAAATAGGAGAACCAATAAGCAAATATGTAAAAGTAGATTACAAGCTTCCAGGATGTCCGCCAGAAGAGGATGAACTTCTTTATTATTTAGCGTGCTTTTTGCTTGGAAGTTATCCAGAGGAAAAAGATTATCCAGTATGTGCTGAATGCAGAAGGAATGGTTATCCATGCCTATTGATAGAAAAAAATGAACCTTGCTTGGGAGCGTTAACAACAGCTGGATGCAAAGCAAGGTGCATAAAATTTGGCATACCTTGCATTGGTTGCAGAGGGCCTTTAGAGGAGATAGCATGGTATGATTCGTTGGCAAATGTGTTCAAAGAAAAAGGAATGGAAAAAGAGATTATTAAAGCAAGGATGGAAATATTTGGAAAGCAATATGAAAATATGGACGAGATGGTGGAGAAGGTGTTCAAATGAAAATTGAAAGAGAAATTAAAGTTGACCATTTAGCAAGGATAGAAGGAAAGGCAGGAGTAATAGTGGAAATAGGAAAGGATATAAAAGCTAAGATTAAAGTTACTGAAGGGCCTCGTTTTTTTGAGCTCATTACTAAAGGAAAAAAATATGATGATGCAGTTGCAATTTGTCCAAGAATTTGCAGTTTTTGTTCCATTCCTCATAAATTAACGCCTATTGAAGCTGTTGAAAATGCTTTGGGAATAGAGACAAGTGAGCAAACTAAATTATTGAGAAACATCTTATATTTTGCAAATATGGTTGAAAGCCATGCTTTACATCTTTATTTATTCGCCATTCCAGATTATTTAGGCTATCCAGATGCTTTTTCAATGGCGAAGGAGCATTTGGAACTTGTTAAAAATGGCTTAGAGCTAAAAGATTTTGGAGTAAAAGTTCAATCTATAATAGGAAGTAGAGAAATACATCCTGAAAATGCTATTGTTGGAGGATTTGGAAAAATACCATCAAAAAATGAAATGGAAAAAGTAAAAGAGATGGCTAAAGAAGTAATAAAGAGGGCTGTGGCAACTGTTGATTTTTTTGCTGAATATGAATATCCATCTTATATTGATTATGAAAGGAATCATCTATTAATTAAGCCTTATGATGGCTATGGAGTATATGGAAATGAAATAGTTGCTTCAGATGGCTTCTCATTTAATGTTTCATATTATAAGGAAAATATAAAGGAAGAAGTTGTTCCATATTCTTTTGCAAAAAGAGGCAAATATAAAGATAAGCCTTTTATGGTTGGTGCAATATCAAGGCTAACAAACAACCATGCTTTGCTTGATGGGGAAGCTAAAGAATTGCTTAACAATTATAGAGAATTTTTAAATCCTTCAAACTGCTTTGCCAACAATTTTGCCCAAGCAATAGAAATGGTTTATTTCATCGAGAAAATTGCCGAGCTTGCTGAAAATTACGAAGGAAAAGATGAAAGCAAGGCTAAAGCTGAGAAGAAGAGCGGGAGAGGATATGCGGTGACGGAGGCGCCAAGAGGACTTTTAATATATGAAGTGGAAATAGAGAATGAAATTGTCAAATATATGAATGTGATTACTCCAACTGCAATGTTTCTACCAATGATGGAAGTAGATGTTGTGAATATGGCTAAAGGAATGTGGGAGAATGGATATAAAGATATAGATTTGATAGGTAAGAAAGTTGAAATGGTTATAAGAGCATATGATCCTTGTATTTCATGTAGTGTCCATGTAATTAAAATATGAATTGTATAGTTGTTTTTTTGGGAAGTGAAGTTGCAGGAGATGATTCAGCAGGATATGAAATTTATATGCGAGTTAAAGATAAAATAAAAGCAAGACTGGAATATCTGGGCACAGATTTCTTTAAATTTTATGGAATTTATAGAGGCGAGGAAAAACTTGTAATTGTTGATGCTGTTTATGGCATAGATGATGTTATTCATCTGAAAAACAATGAAATTTTTGAAATTGAAGATAAGAGTCAAGGAATTCATTTTTTGTCGGCAATAGAAGCATTAAAAATAATGAGAGAAGTTATGGAAAACTTTCCCAAAGAAATTCATTTAGTAGGAATTCCAGCAAGAAGTTTTGAGGAAAAAACTCTTGATGAAAAAACAATAAAAAAAGCTATAGAGATGATCGAGGAAGTTGTATTAAGAGATTGCTGATTCAATTTTTCCTACAAGCATTTTTGTTTTTACTATAGCATCTGGATTTAAAGATATTGAATTTACTCCTTCCCTTACCAAAAACTCAACAAAATCTGGAAAATCTGATGGGGCTTGCCCACAAATTCCTACATTTCTTCCATATTTTTTAGCTACTTTAATGATTTTTGAAATCATTTGCTTTACTGCTTCATTTCTTTCATCAAATAAATGCGCTATCAAATTAGAGTCTCTATCTATCCCTAAAGTAAGCTGTGTTAAGTCATTTGAGCCTATAGAAAAACCATCAAAAATTTTTGCAAATTCTTCCGCCAAAATAACGTTAGAAGGAACTTCTGCCATTACATATATCTCTATATCTTCTCTATCAATTCCAAATTCCTCCATAACTTTTATTACTTTTATTCCTTCTTCTGGGGTTCTGCAAAATGGAATCATAACTTTAACATTTTTTAAACCCATTTCTTCCCTTACTTTCTTTATTGCTTTGCATTCCAATCCAAAAGCTTCCTTAAATTTTTCATCGTAATAGCGAGATGCTCCTCTCCATCCAAGCATTGGATTGCTTTCCTCTGGCTCATAAATTTCTCCTCCAATTAAGCTTGCATATTCATTTGTTTTAAAATCTGAAAAGCGAACAATAACGTCACTTGGATAAAAGGCGGAAGCTATTTTTGCAATTCCCATTGCAAGCTTATCAACATAAAATTCCTTTTTATCTTCATATAACTTTGTTCTTCTATCTATTTCTTCAACAATTCTCCTTATTTTCTCATCATCTATGCTTTTCAGCTTTTCATATTCCACCAATGCCATTGGATGTATGCCAATGTGGGAACTAATGATGAATTCCACTCTTGCCAGTCCAACGCCGTCATTTGGAATTTGCGCCAGAAGATAAGCTTTTTCCGGTATAGCTATATTCATCATTATCTTTGTTCTTGTTTCTGGCAAACTGTCATAAGAAATTTCCTCTTTTTCAAATTTTAATATTCCTCTATAAACTCTTCCAACTCCTTCAGAGCAATCAACAGTTATCTCTTCTCCATTTTTTATTATGCTAGTAGCATTTTTTGTCCCTACAACTGCAGGTATACCAAGCTCCCTGCTTACTATCGCTGCATGACATGTTCTTCCGCCTTTATCTGTAACTATCGCAGAAGCTTTCTTCATTATTGGCTCCCAATCTGGGTCTGTCATTTCTGTAACTAAAACATCGCCCTCATTGAATTCATCAATGTCATCAATGCTTTTTACAATTCTTGCTTTTCCAGCCCCTATTTTATTTCCAATTGCCTCTCCTTCAACAATTATCTCTCCTCTTTCCTTTAATTTATATACAAAAAGTTGGCTACCTTTAGAATGAACTGTCTCTGGACGAGCTTGAGTTATGTATAGCTCGTTACTTAGCCCATCTTTAGCCCACTCAATATCCATTGGCATTCCATAATGCTTTTCTATCTCTAAAGCCCATTTAGCGAGCTGTAAAATTTCATCATCATTCAAAATAAACTTATTCCTCATTTCTTCTGGCACTTCTTTTTCTTCTATACCGTTCTTTCCATACACCAGCATTTTATTTTTTATTCCAAGCTTCTTTTCAATGATTGCTTTATATCCTTTTTCCAATGTTGGCTTAAAAACATAAAAACCATCTGGATTAACTGCTCCCCTAACAACAAGCTCGCCAAGCCCCCAAGAACCAGTTATATAAATTGAATTTTTAAATCCTGTTTCTGGATCAATAGTAAATATTACTCCTGAACATGCCAAATCTGCCCTAACCATTTTTTGAATGCCTATGGACAAATAAATATCGAAATGGCTAAAGCCATGGTCTTCTCTATATGATATAGCTCTATTGGTGAAAAGAGAAGAATAACATTTTTTAATTGCCTCCATAAGCTTTTTCTCCCCTCTTATATTTAGGTATGTATCATATTGTCCAGCAAAACTTGCAGTTGGCAAGTCTTCTGCTGTTGCACTGCTTCTTACAGCAACATCTACATTTTTTCCATAAATTTCTTCAAGTTTCCTATAAGCTTCTTTTATCTCTTTTACAAGCTCATCTGGCAAATCAGCATTTAAAATTAAACGCCTAACATATTCACCCTTTTCCTTTAACTCCTTTAAATTTTCTTTTTTTAAGCTCTGAAGAGTTTTCTTAATCTCATTTTCAATTCCAGCAGATTTTATAAAAAATTTATATGCTTCTGCAGATATTGCAAAACCATTGGGAACTCTTATTCCCTTAGATGATAAATTTCTATAAAGCTCTCCAAGAGAAGCATTTTTTCCTCCAAAAAGAGCAACATCTTCCTTTCCAATGTCTTTGAGCCATTTTATAAATTTCATATATGGGCAATAACTATCCATTTAAAAATTTTAAAATAACAACCATTTCTTTCTTATGCTTTCAAAAGAAAAAATTGATGAATTTTTTGCTGAGATAAAAAATGATAATTTAAAGAAACACATGAAAGCTGTTGCCATTATCATGGAAAAACTTGCAGAAAAATTAGGAAAAGATAAAGAAATTTGGAAATTAGTTGGTTTGTTGCATGATATAGACTATGAAAAAGCTGATATAAATGAACATGGTTTGCTATCTGCAAAATTGCTTGAAAAATACTTGCCGGAGGAGGCAATAAATGCAATAAAAGCACATAATGAATTGACTGGCTATAAAGCAAAAAATGATATAGATTTTGCTTTGAGAGCATCAGATGCTATTTCTGGCTTAATAGTTGCTTCAGCATTAGTTATGCCAAATAAAAAGCTAAAGGAAGTAAGAGTAGAAACGCTGAAAAATAAATTTAAAGATAAATCTTTTGCAAGAAGAGTTGATAGAAATAGAATAAAAGAATGTGAAAAATTAGGGCTGAGCTTAGAAGAATTTTTTGAATTGGCATTGGAAGCAATGAAAGAAATTGATGAGGAATTGGGTTTATAGTAAAATTGTTTCCTCTCTCCCTGCTCCTGTTGAAATAATTTTTACTGGTGTATTCAATTTATCTTCAATAAATTCTATGTATTTTTTGGCATTTAATGGTAAATCTTCGTATCTTTTCTTTCCAGCTGAACCATTCCATCCAGGAAGAGATTCATAAATAGGTTTGCAGTTTTCAAGAACTTTTATTGATGACGGAAATTCCTGCAAACTTTTTCCTTCATATTCATAAGCTATGCATATCTTTACCTCTTCCAATCCATCTAAAACATCCAATTTTGTTAAAGCAATTTCATCTACTCCATTTATTTTGCATGCATATTTTAAAGCAACTAAATCAATCCATCCACATCTTCTTTTTCTTCCTGTTGTTGTTCCATACTCCCCTCCCTTTTCTGCCAGATAATTTCCTATTTTACCTTTTTCCTCTGTTGGCATCGGTCCTTCACCTACTCTTGTTGTATATGCTTTTGCCACTCCTATAACTTTTTCAATTTTTTTGGGGCTAACGCCAGCACCTGTAAAAATTCCTCCAATTGTGGGATTAGAGGATGTTGTGTATGGATAGGTGCCATAATCTATATCCAACAATGTGCCTTGTGCTCCTTCAAAAAGCACCTTTTTTTCATCAATTATAGAATTCAAAAAAGAAATGGTGTTTCCAACATATTTTTTAAGTTTTTTACCATATTCAACATATCTCCCAAAAAATTTCTTGTCCATCTTCATTCCATATGCGGATAATATTCTTTCCTTAACTGGCATAATTGTGTCAATTTTTTCTTTAAGCAAGCTTTCATCTATAAGCTCACAAACTCTTATTCCATGTCTTGCTATCTTATCCGCATAACAAGGCCCAATTCCTCTTTTTGTAGTCCCTATCTTTTTTCCTCTAAATTTCTCTTCTGCTCCATCGAGCAATATATGATATGGCATTATTACATGGGCTCTATCGCTTAACATCAAATCAACTTTAAATCCATTTCCTTCCAGCATTTCAATTTCATTTAGCAATACTTCTGGATTTACAACAACACCATGAGCTATAACAACTTTTTTCCTTTGCAAAACACCAGATGGCATTAAATGGAATTTATATTTTTTTCCATTTACAACAACAGTATGCCCAGCATTATTGCCTCCTTGATATCTTACCACACAATCTACAAAATTTGCAAAATAATCTGTAATTTTACCTTTTCCTTCATCCCCCCACTGCAAGCCAATTATTGCTATACCACCCATTATAATCCAATAGAAATTTTTCCCTCTTTCTTCAACTTTTCTATATTTTCCTCTATAAATCTCTCCATTTCCTCCTCACTCATTATTTTTCTTGCTCTTATGTTAAATTCTTCAAGCATTTTCATTGCCTTCTCATATCTTTCTCTCCTCTCTTTTCTTATTGCTATTATTTTGCTTCTCATTTCCATTGCTTTTCTATGATATTCATCCGCTTTTTTCTTTACTTCTAAATATTCTTGATGTTTCTTATTTGCCTCATTTATCAACTTAGCAATTTCTTCAACCAGCCTAACAAACTTGTTATGATATTCTTGACTTTCTTTATAGTATTTCACAACCATTTCATGCTCCTTGTCTGCCAACTCAAAAAGCTGATTTATAGCCTTATCCAGATTTTCTAAATCAATTTCAATGTGCTTGTATTGATCCAACTCTTTTTTCAGCCTTTCATATTCTTTCTTTTTTTCCTTTATTTCCTGTATTATTCTCTCTTCTTCCTTCGGACTCATTGGAACCGTTTCTTGCTCATATTCCAATCTTCTTATTTCAAGCTTCAGCTCTTCTGCCCTTAAAAACAAATTATTACTTTTTAACTTACTCCTCTGATCTCTTTTTTTCCTTATTAATTCCCTAGCTTGTTGTTGATATTCATTTCTCCTTTTCTTATGTTCTTTCATTTTTGCAACAAGTTCATCTCTGATTCTCTTTGCTTCCTGCATTTCCTGGATGAGCTTTTTCTTTTCTTCATTAAGCATATCTCTTTCTTCTCTTAAAAGACGAGCTTTCTGATTTAATTCGTCCCTTTTTTGACATAACTGTCTGTATTTTTCCTCTGCCTTACCGAGCTCTTCCCTGAGTTCTTTGGAACTCAGTGCTGAAAGCTCTTCCATAGCTGTATATGAAATACACAAATAAAAAGGTTTGGTAAGGAGAAAAAATTAAATTTTCATAATTAAATTTTAGTTTAAGAGAAGTAAAGAATGTTTAACTTTTTCAACCATTTCCCTCTTTATTTCTTTTCCAAAAATTCCTTTTCTTTTCATTTCTCTTCCAATAACAACCAAATCAGCATTTATTTCATCAGCATATTTTGCCATTTCATTTTCAATTGTTCCTATACTCATTCTAATTATTGCTTTATCCTTATATTTTTCAATAAATTCTTTTGCTTTCATTTTTAAATAATCCAAATCCCTCTCTATTTTATGCCCATATTCATCAACTTCAACTTTTTCTTCTTTATCTATAATGTATATAAAGAAGGGCTCATAGTTCATTTTCTCAGCCATTTCCAGTGTTATTTTAGGCACTCTTTTATTTGGTGCTAAATTTGAACATACTCCCAAAATTTTCTTTTCTCCTCTTCCAAACTCCACCAGTATTGGCACAGATAGCATTTCAAAGAGCCTATATTTTATTAAACACTCTTTTTCAAATGATGTAACAACGCATGTTATTTTCTTTTCTTCAACAATTTTTTTGATTTCTTCCGAATATTCCCCAAAAACAATCATATTTTCATGCTTTCCTATTTCTTTCTCTATTCTTTCAAAGAAATGAGAAGCTATTAGTTTGCTCTCATTTATTACTTCCTCCTCCATTTCTTTTCTTTGTTCCTCAGTCAAAAAAAGCTCTGCAACTTCGTCCACTTTTTTCATTGTTTTCTTTTCCACAATATAGGCAACAACTAACTCACTTCCAAAAACTTCAACAATATTTTTAACTCTCTCTATTACATTTTCATTAAAAAATTCTGATGAAATTGGAAGTAGCAACTTCTTAAATATCTCCATTTTAGAATTATAGCTAAGCAGGTATAAAACTTTTTAGTTATGTTTTGAAAAAATGATGAATAAGAGGATTGTCATTGATATTGTTGCATGAGAGAATTTACTATAAGGCATCTTCATCGATTTAATGAAAATAATGGTTATTTATTGGCATCATGTATAGAAAAGTAGCCATTTATTTCATTTTCTGCTAGTTCAATAGCAACTATTTTTCATTTACAAATTACTGAAGAACTTGTTTATTTCATTTAAAACATCACTTGCTCTTTCCATTTCCATATACTTTTTGAATCTTTTTGCCCTTTCATCAAGGATAATTGCTATTCCTCTGTCATCCTCTTTTCTTATTAATCTTCCTATTGCCTGCTGCATCTTTCTTATGGCTTGCGCCTCCATAACATATTTCCACCCATCTCCATATTTTTTATTGTAAAAGTTTATGAGAGCATATTGTTTAGCTGATGGAGGAGGATATGGTATTCCAACTATTATTACCATTTCAAGCTCTTCAGATGGAAAATCTATGCCTTCTGCGAGCCTCCCACCCATTACGGAAAGAAATATGCCACCTTTCTCCTTAAATTCTTTTAACTTTTTCATTATGTCATCTTGCCTGTCTTTCTGCCTTTCTACATAAACTTTTCTTTTAATGTTAAGTTTGTTAAGGAATCTATCCATGACAATATAAGAAGGAAAGAGAACAAGAGTATTTTTATCTGTAGAATTGCATATTTTTTCAATATACTCTTTTATTCTATCAAGCATTTCATCGCTCATATAGTATTTTGTTGTGATTCCTTTAACATAAAACACTTTCTTATTTTCTTTCGGAAATGGAGATGGAAATTTTGCAGTTTTTGCTTCGATGCCAATACTTTTCTTATATTCTTCCATTGGTTCAAGGGTTCCAGACATATGTATGCTTATATAAAATGATTTTAGTATTGAAGCTGTTAAAGATGCATCTAAGCAATAGGCTTCGATTTTTATATTATCTTCTTTCTTTTCAACAATTTTTACCCAATTTTCATTTAAATCGAGCCATTTTATGAAGAAATTACCAACACTTCTTATGAATGAGCGAGGAAGCAAATTTTTGCTTTCCTTAATATCTGCAACTACCTCTCCATATATAATCATTTTATCTGCAATCTCTTGCAAATAATTTTTGTCTATGCCTTCTTTTGCAAGTTCTTCCTCTAATTTTTTATCAGCTAGTAAAGCATCATCAGTTTCAGAAAAATCAATCTCTTCTTGTAATAATTCAAAAATATTTTCCATTGTTTTGAGCAGAAATAAAACATCTTTATCTCTAACACCATATTCATCTGCTTCATTTATTGCATGCCTTATAGTATTTAAAGAAAGAGAAAAGGAGAGTAACTCTCTGCAAAATTCTGGCAAATTATGGGCTTCATCAATAATAAGAATGGTTTTTTCAAATGGATAGGAATACCACACTATGAATTTTTCTCTTAAAAATTCATCAAATATGTAAATATAGGGGGCAATAACTACTTCCGCATCTTTAACAAAAAGCTTATTCATTTCATATGCACAAATTCCATTTTTTCTGCCATATTCCAAAATTTCTTCAGCAGAAAAAATTCCATCAAAATTTAAAGCATCTTTTGTGAGCATGAAATTTTCGAAGAAGAGGCATCTATTCCATTCTCTTTTTCCTTTCAATGCCTCCATACTCCTCTTTTTTCTGGCGGAGCATATTTTACTCAATTCATCATTAGAAATTTTCTTATCTTTTAAAGAAGGAATGTTTTCTATGAGTAAGCACATATTGGTTTTTCCTTGTATTCCAACAGCTTTTATATCTATCTTTTCTGCCAATCTTTTTAATTCAACAATAGCTTGCTTCTGCTGAGAATTCGTTCTTGTTAAATAAACTATTCCCATATCATTTTCTTTTGCAAAAGAGATGCATGGGGTCAAAACACAAATTGTTTTTCCTGTGCCAGCTGGTGCTTCCAACACCAGATTTTCCTTATTTTTTAGACAATTCTCTACAATTTCTATAATTTCCTTCTGATATTTTCTCGGCTTATATGGGAAAAGCTCATTCATGCACTCCTCTTTTTATTTTTATTAGCTTTTCCAATACATCTCTTTCATCTGGTGTTAGCTCCATATCAAGCAATTTTTGAATTTCAGATTGACTTATATCAACTAACATTATCTGGCCCGGCTTAATCTGTCTTCCAACTGTTGCTCCATCTATTGCAACAGCCACTTCCATTCCCTGTATTGCCTTTGATAACGATTTTTTCTCTTTTTGAATGCTTTTTATTTTTCCAACTGGCTTACCATCATCCCTTATCAATTTTTGCCCCGGTCTAATTTCACCAGCTATTACTCTAACTCCTATTATTGCTGGCTTACTGACTCTAAAGGTATAATTAGGTAGGAATTTTATCATTCCCGGATGGGTAATTTTTTTTCTTTGCTCTTCCTCAATCTCTTTCTTTTTCTTCTCAAGCCATTCATCTAACTTATCCAATAAATGATAGATTATTTTATCTGTTAGAATTTCAACATCCTGCTTATCTTCTACTTCTGGCAAAATTTTAACATTAAATCCTATAACAACCCTATTTAAAGGATTAGAATTTGTTTGGGCTTCAACAATATCTCTTTTTGAAATATCTCCAACCTCTGCTTTTCTTATTGGAATTCCTCTTTCTTTCAATATAAAAGCAATTGCTTCCAGTGAGCCAACTGCATCTGCCTTTAATATAATTCCTTCATCCTGTGTTTCAATATTTATGCTCATTTCTTTATTTATTTTCTTTATGTCTTCCTCCAAATTCTTGACAACTTTTAAGGGAGCGCCAGCAAATGTTTCTTCTAAGTTAGGGGCAGCGATTTTTATTCCGCATGCTGCATGTGCTTCTTTTACCTTCATGAATTTATCAGATGGGTCTCTTATTTCATCTAATGGCTTTGGCTTAAGTAAAGCTCTTATTGTTGTCACTATGGGCTTGTTTTTTCCTCCAAGAACAATTTTATCTCCTTCTCTTATAATTCCGTTATATATGATTGCATCAACTGTTGTTCCAAGTCCTTTTTCTTCTTTAACTTCTAAAACTGTTCCTTCAGCTTCCTTTTCTTCTGTCATGAGTTCTTTTTCCAAAAATTTTTGAGCCAAACCTATTAGCACCATTAATAACTCAGGAATTCCTTCTCCTGTTTTGGCGGAAATAGGCACAATGGCAACATTTCTTGTGAAATCTCTTATTCTATCATATCTCTCTGCAGAAAATCCTTTTTCATATAGCTTTTCAACAAGCTTATAAAATTT
>Ga0164318_10005128_pt1 | contig 12663 bp, 10 predicted proteins | sample GuaBasSedimGuay9_FD_113734 | JGI IMG/M metagenome (GOLD analysis project Ga0164318, IMG submission 113734) | Subseafloor sediment microbial communities from Guaymas Basin, Gulf of California, Mexico - Guay9, Core 4571-4, 0-3 cm | ecosystem: Environmental > Aquatic > Marine > Hydrothermal vents... | reverse complement strand
TTTGAGAGATACGGGATTTTGCTCAGAAAGAGTCCCCCCATTCGCTGCCCCTCTTGTTCGGTAACCCTAAAACCCTGACAACTTATACGCATACTACAGAACCGGAAGAGCTCATGTCAAGCTAGTTATCGAATATCCAGGCAAAATTGTGCAAACCTTTCAAGGGACAAGGGACAAGGCTATCAGGTATTAGATTCAATTCTGATAAAGAAGATTAATAAATGACTTCTATCCTGCTCTTATCAAGCTTGATACCGTAGCGCGTGTTGGGTCTCCTCCCGATTGGCGATATTCCAATATCCTTCACCGCATGAACACCGAAGATCTTCCTTAGATCCGCATTCACCTTGGACCGATAACTGTTAAAATTTTCCTTATCGAGTTTCATTATGCCGGACACACGATCAGCACCGAGGTAATAGTGTTTTCTCAGTCTACCGTAGATATCGGCTATTACTCCTTGATTACCAAGAATTTCCTGGATATTCATGAAACATTCTCTGCACTTACCACACGAGCTCACGTCTTTCGGGCAATTTTTCTTTTGCAGTACGAAAAACACATACAGTGCCAGACGCGCAGGCATAAGATCAGCCTCAAGGTGCTTGTAGATGACCTTCAGGTTGAGAAGGTTCACGGTTAACTTTGCTTCTTCTTCCTTTATAAGCGAAAGAAGTAACGTACCAGGGTCCTTCGGCGAATCCAGATACTCACCGGAGAAACGGTCACGAATGGAGACAAACGGTATGTGTACGAGATTTATTTCCGCATATTTTGTTTCTTTAAAAAATGGCTGCCCATTGGCATCTAAAAGTTCGATGATCTTCGATTTTCTGGGAGGGTAGAAAAAATTCCTGTTGCTCTCGAATTCGGGCGACACCAGGACGTGATAAACCCGATCCTGCGGCCTTCCATACATCTGAGCAGCCACCATCAAGCATGCGCTCATGGTTTTACGGCCTCCGGCTATGGAGAAAAAAACGGCAGTCGCCGGATCAGCAGTAAACCGAAAGGCCAGTTCCAGGCACTTTCCAAGAAGCCGTTCATTATCGGATTCACTTACTATGTCCGGTATTTCGTTCCCGTGTTCATCCGTAATAACGTGTATATTGTCGGGACCAAAATCAATAGAATTAGCGTCAATGCCATATTCGGCCAAGTAACGGTGGTAATGCCCGGATTTCCCGGATAACAACTGCGCAAAAATTCGCTCCTTACCATCCCTGGTAGTTATCACGTGAATGGCGTCCACCGGCTGGTAATTCTGGTGAAGGGCGTAAAGAGTCTCCGTGATAACCTGAGGACTTAAACCGCATACTGCAAGCAGAATTCTTTTCATTCCAGTATCTCGTAGCTAATTTTCCCCAAGCCAAAGGTCGTTTGCTTTCCCAGGTGCACTCGCGAACAAAAATCTATAAACGGGACAAACTCCCCGAGGTCTCCCCTGTAAGTTACCGAACCAATTATTCCCCCCATCGACATGGCCTGATCCTGGCGGTTCGAATATCTTTTCCAGTCGAACCACTTGAGCTCGGAGTTAACAGTTTCAACGGCCTCAGCTCTGCGAACCAACCCCGTGTAGTCCAGGTCAAGCTTTTTATCATCAAACCATGAAAAAAGCGCCGAACTTCGCCTCAACATGGCTCTCACCAGAACATGAAACGGAAGGTGATCCGTAAGCCTGTTTCGAAATTTGAGGCGAAGAGGCGTAATAACGTCAACTTTTATTTTCTTGCAACGAACCTCTTTACGGAAATCGTCGCTTACAATTTCCTCCACTTCCTCAGGCAATTTCAAAACTTTTTCTTCCTTCGTATAAACGGGAGCTTCTCCGTAAGTTACTGCATTAAGACAATATATTCCTCTACGTCCATTTATCTTCTTTCCAATACCAATTTTTCCCATCTGATCAAGAGCGTATACAAAATAGCCCAGGTACCTATTATATTCTCCAAAAAGAATGAGGTTAAAATCGAAGGATGAACCCGGAGGATAATGAGTTTTAGTGGAAAGGGGTGGTTCGATCACAAACGGACGAGGGCATGCATCTTTTTTGCCTTTTCGCTTGTCCTGCACGCCATGTGTTCTTTCAAAAACCCTTGAATAAAGACAGCGTTCACTGAGCAAACACTCTTCACACTTTAGCTGCTTCAACGCACAGACTACCCTTTTGAGGGCAATACCAAATACTCCCCTGAATGTTGATCCCTTGAAATACGGCAAGATTGCTTCATTTTCAAAGCAACATTCAATAAGATACCTGCCAAATAGCATTTTGCCTCCTCAATTACAGAACTTTTGAGCTCATGAACCGCGTGGACTCACTTCTTCCTCTGATAATCGAAAGAATACCCGGTCTCAAATCCCGCAACGTTGCAGTTCCCTTCGAGCCTGTAGAGTAGCTCTGATATTGAAATACTACTCCCAAGTTACTCAATTTGCAACAGATTCCACCTGGTAATACAGGAGGCAAAATAAATTATTAATTATTTTAAAAAATTTTCACGAATTAGCTTGCTTTTAATTAAAAAGGGGTTATAGTTAAGGCCAATTATGAAAGTTCACAATTTTTGTGGACGAAGAGGGTTTACACTGAGGGTTTGTTCCATTTGCAATAAGTGGCACCTCAAGTTGGGAACCGTAAAAATTTTTTTAAAGGAGGATGTCACTATGGCTAATGGAATCGTAAAATGGTTTAACGAAAGAAAAGGTTATGGCTTCATTCAGCAGGAAGAAGGACCGGACGTATTTGTACACCACACGGGTATCAATGCAAGCGGTTTCAAAACCCTGAATGAAGGCGACCGAGTTACATTTGAGATAGAACAGGGAAACAAAGGCCCTGCAGCGATCAATGTAACAGTAGTTTAAGTTTAATAACTTAAATTGAAATCAGAGGCATTCAGTTTCGGCTGAATGCCTTGTTTGCCATCCTGAGCGCATTGTACGTGGTTTAAGCGTCGTCCGTTGTGATAATAAAAAGTACTTTCATGGCAAAAATTGCAACCAAGGTTGACCAGGTGGTAGATGTGTTCTACGTGAGGGATTTCGAAGGGCAGAAAGTAGACGAACCGGAAAGGGTGGATAAAATAAAGCAGGCTATACTGGGAATTTTGTAGTTGTTATGCAGCTTCTTGAAACCCTACTACCAATCTTTGTTTCAACACGGCTAATGCTGATTCAATCTCGGTTAAATCAGAGACGTGGGATGGATCCAAGAGTAAATCTATCTTTTTCTCATCGCATTCAAGCTTTTTGGCTAGTTCTGCTTTTGTAATTTCAGTCTTCTGAATCGCTAAATACAGGGCGGCTTTTGCAGCCATTAATCCCGGCAAAGGTATCATATAGGCTTCTCTTACCCGACCGGATGCCTCTGGAATAGGTAAACCAAGCACAATTCTATTAGCAATAGCTTCAGCCAAACAATCCGATGCTTCTGATAATGCCTCTTCTACAGTATCACCTTGTGTAATCGCTTCCGGAATATCCGGAAATGTTACAACGTATCCACCGTCTTTTTCATCTAATGTCAAAATGGCTGGATATAAAAATTGTCGCATGTTGTTCCTCATAGATCGTTAACATCTAAACCTAACTATTTAAGCATAGCTCTTAGAGTTCCAGTTTTCAACTCATCTTTAGGATTTCTTACAATTGTAAATTTATTCCCATAAAAAAGTGTCCCATGACTTCCTTTTCCTCTCCGAGTTACATATTCAACTTTAACACCTCTTTTTTTACCAAGTCTTTTCACCCGACGAATAAATTCAGAGCCTTTCACTTAAACTATTCTCCATAATCTTCGTATATCCATCAAGTATTAATCTAAGCCTATCACACCCAATAAATAAGTCACATACATTTTTCTCACTCTAGTGAGGCACTTTTCAACCTCACCCATGAACTTCGCTGCATTGCTGTCAATGCCAAGTACACGCTTTGCCAGCGCGTTTAGCTGGTCCTTGTCGCGAGGAAGAGCATGGATTTGCCTATCTTCGAGAATCTGAAGATAGTGCTCTATTTTCCTCAAAAAGTAGTAGTCTTCAACCAGCGTGCTGGCGACGTCCGAAGGTAGAATACTCAAATTTTCCAGCAACTTTATTGCCTTTACCGTGTTTCCTTCCATGAGTTCGGGGTAGTCAGCTCCATAGATTAACTGTAATCCCTGAACAAGAAACTCTATATCTCGAACCCCCCCTTCTCCGCTCTTGACATCCACGGTAGCACCACCAAGAGCCTTCTCACTTTTCTCAATAGCCGCCTTTCTCATCTTTTCAATGGATTGAACAATCGCTTCCCGGGGTCTTCTTTTCATGATAATCGGACGAAGCTTATCCATCAGTTCAAGACCAATTTTCAAATTCCCCGCAACGGGTCTCATTTTAAGGGCTGCCTGAATTTCCCAGAGCAACGCGTGATCTCTGTAATATTTCAGTATTCCGGGGATGGTTGAAACAAGTTCACCTGATTCGCCGTACGGTCTCAACCTCAAGTCCACTCTGAAGAGATATCCCTGCTCGGTGTGTTTGGAAAGATCGGAACGGAGATGTTCCATCACCGTTGCCAGCCGGTGAGCAAGTTCAAAACCCCGGTCCCCGGGATCACAAACAGCTACGAAATCTATATCGGAGCTGTAATTGAGTTCCCTTCCACCCAGCTTACCAAGTGCCATTACGCAGAATTTATCCTGAAACTCCTCGAACTCAGGCTTCTTTTCAACCAACCTTTTCCAGACGCCTTCCAGGCAAACCTGTATTATTGCTTCTGCAAGCTGTGACAACTCCAGCGTAACCACCCCTACAGGGATTTTGAGATATAAGTCTCGCGTCCCTATTCTCAATATTTCCCGCCTCCTAATGCGCCTGACCCTGTTCAGCCAAACCTTATGACTGAGAGAACTTTCAAGAGACATCCGGAGTTCATCCTCAAGGTCCTTCCTGGATCTGGTTTTATGAAGGTTTTCCGGAACCGTAAGCCAATCAAGGAAACCCGGATTACGTATGAGAGTATCCGCCATAAACTGGCTTCCGGAAAAAATAGAAAGCAGTATCTCAAGCCTCATCGGCTGGGAGAGGTAGAGTTTGTAATGAAATTCCGGGCTGGGCAGACTATAGATAAACCGTTCCCAGTTATTGAGAGCCATGTCGGGATCGGGGGTTCTCGAGAGTATGTCAAAAGCAAGAGCAACAAGCTGAATGAAAGTTTTGCCGGTCAGATCGTGTTTGGCTAGACTTCTCAGGTTCCTATAAGCGAGGGAAGTGTCTTTGAAACCATAACTCGATAATATTCGATTGCGAATATCTTCAGGAACCGTGTCGGAAACCACCAGATCAACCACTGTACCCGTTTCCGGATCAGGGAGAGATTCTCGGCCAAAGTGCCTCTCAACAAATGCCCTCACAATGGCCATGTTGGTTTCGATGTCAATTCGTAGCTTCTGGGCCGGGCCCAGTCCTCCTTCCATCCTGTATCCTATACGCCGCGCAAGATGTTCAAATTCGTCGGAATCGAAATCAGGCAGATCAAGATCCTTAGCGGATCCACGAAGCATACGCATGCCATTGACAAGCTTCCTGAGAAAATTGTAAGCGCCCAGCAGTTGAGCACTTTCGTTTGGAGCCAGAACGCCTGCCTTCGCCAGCGCTCGAAGAGCATCCCTCATCCGGGGTGTTCTGAGATCAGGAATGTCCTTGCCGTACATCACCTGGAGAATTTGTACATCGTACTCGATGTCGACAAGCCCCCCCGGACTAAACTTCGCGTTTATTCTCCGCCCTGAAGCCTTTTCCCGGAACTGTTTTTCGCGGAGCTCCCTAAGTTCTTTCAGATCAATGGTTTTTGACAGGTAAACAATTTCGTCTCTTATTCTCTCAAGCTGAGCCCCAAGATCCCTGTCACCGGCAATCGCGCGGAGTCTCACCAGCGCCAGTCGCTCATAAGAATGAGCCGGCCCTCCGGGACCGTAGTATTTACAGAACCGTTCCAGGCTACAGGCAAGGGGACCTGCATTCCCGTGAGGACGTAAACGCAAATCAACCTGGAATATTCCTTCTCTTTTGGCTTCAATGGCCTGGGCTGTTTCCCGGACCAGTAATTCAAAAAACTCGGTGTTGGTGATGGATTTCTCGCCGTCCGTCTGCCCTTTGTCGCTGTAGACGAACAGAAGCTCTATGTCAGATGCATAGCCCAGATCTGCTCCGCCCAGTTTTCCGAGTCCGAAAACGGCATAGCGCGCTTCCAGCCCCGCAACACTCATGGGACGCCCGAATCGCTCCGCGAGATGTTCATAAACCATTTCCGTTGCTGCCCTTACAACGTTCTCAGCAAGATGTGTTAACTGTTTGGACAGATCATCAAAATCGACATCGGGATTTAGGATATGGTCAAGATCGATGAGGAATATTTCCCTATCTTTAAATTCATTCAAACGTCTCTTCTTTTCTTCAAAAGTGTGAGCAACGGCAAGAGCCTCAGTAAGCCTTCTGGGTAGTGTCTCCATTGGAGCACTGAATCTTTTTTTCTGGATGTGAGGTTTCAATAGCGGAAGAAGCGCTTCGTACTGGACGCGAATAAAGTCTTCCCACAGGAAGTCACTTGTGCCCAGCAACTTTGCCAGGTTTTGAAGGGTATAAGGATTAGAAAGAAGATCCAGCCACTTTCCCGTGGTCGGTGCTCGAACAATTTCACTCACAATATATTCAAAGCGGTTCAGCGCAGAATAAGGGTCGGGAGCGTTACCCAGAAAATACGTGAATTGCTTGGTCAAAAGAACAGACAACCGAATCTGGTCAAGCATCCCGGGATCTTCAATTTTACGTTCACGAGAATCTACGATATCAATTTCATCTTCGATTCTTCGGTTAATTGTCCTGATCTTTACGTGCTTTATGGACACCCTTTGTAAAGAAAGCGCATTACTAAGCGTGTAAAGAAACGCGGGAGTGTCTTCTGATATGACGATGAGCCTCGTATAAGGACTGGCTTCGTTATCTATGTTTATTTCCATGGGTGAAAGAAATGCATGAGGCGCCAGAGGTAACCTGGACAGCCTTTTTACCACCAGCTCATTTACGTCGTGTTTGGCCTTGTTTAAGGATTCTTCGTCACCTTGCTCAAGGAGCCTGATTACGTCTTCGAGTCTCTTCTTGAACTCCGGTGCCCACGTATCAAAAGAAAAAGGACTATCAACCCACCCGGAAAAATGATCGATAATTTTCCTTCGATTTTGAGCCTTGGGTTTCCCGGCAAGTCTCCCTCTCCTTTTTCCTGCCCGGGAGGGCGGCGTTTCTTCCCTCACCTGCTCATAGGTAAAAATATCCCCAGTAATTATGTGAAACCCCATCCCCGCCATGACTCCCGTAATCAGAGAAAATTCAAAGGGATAATCATAGGCCAGAACCGTGCATTCCACTCGATCCTCACCGGGAAACTCGAGGATTATTTCCAGGGGATGATCAGGGTTAATCAGGCTAAGTTTCTTCAGGTGCTCAACAACTTCTCCTATTGAAAATCTCTGGAAATAAAAATCACCCAGGCTATCCAGATGCGCCCTGATAATCCCGTCTTCAATTTCAGGACACAGACCTTTGATTTCTTCAAAGGTGGGTTTTGGCATTTTTCATATCACTCCTACCGGAATGTGGAAGCATCTGCCTCTGGCAGGAACGATAAAAAATGTGTTCCTGCTATACACTCATTTTGTTTTATCCACGCGACTGTTCGCATTTATCAGAGGTCCCATAAGTTTTTACATGAAAGTCCCCTATTCTGCCAAGCCTATCTTGAGCCAGGAGCTTTCATTGTTCGTTGTTGCTGGGCACATTGAGTCCAGCAATGCTGGTTAGTGATATTGTCTTCGGTATTCTACAATTAATCTAAGCGGCTGGCAAAAGCTAATTGCGAGCGGAAAAATTTAATGAAGAAGGGGTATGTAAGGGCCTCATCACATACCCCTTGATTTAAAGGATGAGTGAGAGTGCTTCAGTGGGTGTTTATATGTCGTAGTAAAGGGCAAATTCCCACGGATGCGGCCGTAGATCTACCGCTTGAACCTCATTTTCCATCTTGTAAGAAATCCACGTTTCAATCACATCCTGTGTGAAAACATCACCCCTAAGCAGATAATCATGGTCAGCTTCCAGAGCCATGAGCGCTTCTCTCAGAGAACCCGGAGTATGAGGAACCTTGGCCAGTTCTTCTGGAGGCAGATCGTAGATATCTTTGTCAAGAGGCTCACCCGGATCTATCTTGTTCTCGATACCATCCAGAGCCGCCATTAGCATCGCAGAGAATGCGAGGTACGGGTTGCAACTTGGGTCGGGGCAGCGGAACTCGATTCGTTTTGCTTTCGGAGACGTATGGTACACAGGGATACGAACCGCCGCGCTTCTGTTTCTTCTCGAATATGCCAGGTTCACCGGAGCCTCGAAACCCGGAACCAGTCGTTTGTAACTGTTGGTCGTGGGGCTTGTGAATGCCAGCAATGATGGTGCATGCTTCAGGATTCCACCGATGGCGTACATACCGATTTCAGAAAGCCCTGCGTAGCCGTCTCCGGCAAACAGGTTGGTGTCTCCCTTCCATAGAGAAAGGTGGACATGCATACCGGTCCCGTTATCGTTGAAAAGCGGTTTGGGCATGAAGGTTACCGTTTTTCCGTGTTTCTTGGCCACGTTTTTGATCACATATTTATATTTGAGCAGGTTATCAGCCATTTCTACGAGGGGGCCAAAACGCATATCGATTTCGGCCTGGCCTCCGGTGGCAACTTCATGGTGCTGGCACTCGATGACAACACCTATTTTTTCCAGGGTAAGGACCATCTCGGTTCTGATATCCTGCTGGCTATCCGTCGGAGGTACCGGGAAATATCCTTCTTTATACCTTGGTTTGTACCCGAGGTTCGGGTTTTCGACTCTTCCACTATTCCAGCGACCTTCTATGGAATCAATGAAATAGTACCCCTCGTGCTCATTCTGATCAAAACGGATATCGTCAAAAATGAAAAACTCAGCTTCGGGACCAAAATACGCGACATCTGCTATTCCTGAACCCTGGAGGTATTTCTCTGCCTTTCGGGCAATATTCCTGGGGTCTCTCGTGTAATCTTCGCCGGTAACAGGGTCACAAATGTTACAGATCATAACCAGGGTTTTTGCTGCAAAGAAAGGATCAACAAAGGCCGTGGAAGCCACAGGTTTGACGATCATGTCGGATTCGTTGATTGCCTTCCAACCGCGCATACTTGATGCATCAAAACCAATACCATTTTCAAATACATCTTCGTCGATTTCCCGGGGAGGTACAGAAAAGTGCTGCCAGAGCCCCGGAAAATCCATAAACCTTAAATCGACCATCTCTACATTTTGTTTTTTGATAAATTCCAGAACATCTTTTGCTGTCTCTAATTTACACATCGGATTTTTACCCTCCTTCTTTTGTATTTTGCCGTCAATTCTAAAGCAACTTGAAATGGCAATAAGTATGTATGCCATCATTACCATCGCCAGAAAATGGCTATTTCCCTCATAGATCAAACACTGATGTTTTTAAAATTAAAATCCATCCTACATTTTCGTAGGACAAATTTTGAAAATCCTACCAATATGTAACCTCGCTATTAATTAAATTCCTATCGCGTGAGAAATTTTTGAACAGTTGTTTTCTATCCCGGGATATGCGGAAGACAACTCCGGTAAGTTAGATGGCATCCCTACCCCTTTCTCCCGTTCTTATCCTGATAACTTCGTCAACAGGGGTAACGAAGATCTTCCCATCACCTATTTTCCCCGTTTTGGCTGAGCTTATTATGGTTTCTATCACCTTGGGAACAATGTCATCATCCAGAACAAGCTCTATTTTGATCTTCGGGATAAAATCTACCACGTATTCAGCGCCTCGATAGATTTCCTTGTGACCTTTCTGACGCCCGAATCCCTTGACGTCACTCACCGTCATACCTTTTACTCCCAGTTCGCTCAAAGCCTCCTTAACTTCACCCAGCTTAAAAGGTTTAATGATTGCTTCAATCTTTTTCATTTCAACTCCTTCTCGTTCTTTTATTTCTATCTACCTAGAAAGAGCACCCCATCTCACCGTATAAGGTAACATCCAATCCCTGAATTTCTTCTTCCCTGGTAAGCCTGAGTCCAACAGTAAGGTCAACCAGTTTCTATATTAGAGAAGTGACCACCGCGGAAAATACTATAGCAACTATTATTCCTAACAACTGAATCAGGAACTGGTGAACCTTACCGAAAAACAATCCGTATAGTTATTATACCTTTCCGAAGGAACAGTGTGGGAACCTGCACTCCTTGCAATTAAGGCAAAAGCCGCCGTGACCCATTTCCGCAAGATCGTAGCGGGAAATCCTTAATCCCGCGAGAACTCTTGGTATTATCAAGTCGAAAACCGTCGTTTTGAAATACAGACCGCAGGCCGGAACACCCACCACCGGAACGTCACCGATCTCGGCCACCATTGCCATGGCACCAGGGAGTACCGCTGATCCATACACAATGTTTGTAGCACCGGCTTTTATAACACCTTCTCTGGTCACGTCATCCGGATCAACGGAAAGGCCGGCCGTAATAATAATCATGTCACAGTTTTGGCGAATCATTCGCTGGATTGTTTCTGAAATAACTTCACCGTCCTCTGGAACTATTTCTGTCGTCAAAACCTTTGAGCCAAGATTCTTAAGTTTTCCTGTAATAATGGGTGCAAACTCATCGCGTATCACCCCCTGGAACACTTCGTTTCCCGTGATAATTATTCCAGCACTGGCTTTCCTGATGTCCACTACCGAAAAAAATCCCCCAGCTCCGGATGCAATTTCAATGACCTTTGCTATTTTCTCCCTTCTTACAACCAGAGGAATTGCTCTGGCCCCAGCTACCTTGCTATTCTCTGTCACTAACGTGTAACGATGCCTGGTAGCGCACATAACTTCCGGAATCAGGTTAAATTTTATAAGCGCATCCCAATTTACGAGAAATAGGCCGTTTTTGCTTGCACAAAAATCAATTTTCCCTTCCCGGGGCCTTTCCTCGTATCTAATTCCCGGACCTGCAATGTGTTTCGCCATCTTTATAATGGCTTCATCTTCGTGTAAACATTCTCCTCCCAGCTCATCCATTACATAAAGATGATTTTTTCCCATCTGTTGAAGGCGACATAGGTCTCCCGATTTTACAACGTATCCCCGGCTGAACTCCGGCCCTTTGAATTCTCCCGGAGAGATCCCGGTGACATCATGAGCAAGAGGCTTTCCCACAGGCTCTTCAAGCGGTACCTTCCGCAACTCCGGCACTTCAGATCCGGAACATGCCCCAACTGCTATTTCTTCATAATAAAAACTTCCTTGCTGGCAGGAAAGACAAACAAGCCCGTGCTTGATTGGATATGCTTCTCCACATTCCGGGCAAATACCGATTGCTCCCTTGCTTTTCTTTTTTTCAGGAGTAACTTTTACCATCTTATATCCGAGAACAGATTCTCCGGCATTTATCATATTTTCGAGAATTCGAGCTTTATTCTGTTCCTTTTTGGGTTTCAGTTTCAGAAACCATTCTTTGAGATCAGGGTATCTGTCCAGCTTTTTACAATCCACATATACTCTCACACCATCTCCTTCAAACTTGTCATACATGGTGAGAGCATATTTGCCCACGTCTTTAATTTTCATCCACCCGTTACCGATGGAGCATGGGGTTAGAAGTTGCACGGCGTCAGGCAGGCATGCACTGGTTTCCACGATAATATCGCAGATCTTTTCCGGTCCCATAATTCTTCGCGCGACGTCAACCATAAAACCACCTATCACCAGGCCGGGTGCGAGGTTGCCGTGCATTTTTTCAGCAGCTTCAAAATATTACCTGATAGTCATTCCACAAACGGTGACCGAGGAGGGTAAGCGGATGTGGGTTTCCGCGGAAAGTTCTGCCGGCATGAGATGCTCCTTGTTATGTTAGAATTAACATAATGGTAATTTAGCAGACCGGAAACAAAATGCAAGAGAAAACTTGAGACTCTGACATTTGAAATATAAACATATATGTGCTATATGTAACTCAGGAGGCGTTACGAGATGGCTCAATTATACTTTTATGTACCGGACGAAATCTCCAGAAAACTAAAAGAAAAAGCAAAAAGTAAGAATCTGTCCTTATCCAAGTACCTAGCTAGAATAGTGAAAAAGGAGATAGACTCAGGTTGGCCTGAAGGGTACTTCGATGAAATATGCGGGAATTGGGAAGGTGAATTTCCTGAAATTGAAAGACCTAAGCCTGAAAAACTTGAAGGAATTACCTAAGGCAGCAGAGACGCAACCAAATTTAACCCGCAAAGGCGCAGAGGACGCAAAGATAGGATTCATTTTTTTCTTGATCAGAGACTAACTGATCAAGCAAAGAACTCTGCCCTGCGGGCAGGTTAATCTGACGCTTGTGGTGATACTGTTCATTTTCGTCAACATTTCAAAAACTATCAAAGCGTCCAGCCAAACACAACAAGGGTAGTCGTTGTGAACCTCGTCTACCCGGAGGCCACAATAGCTTTTTGGTAATGACAACCGAAAATTGACCATGTGTGATAACCCAATTTTGACCATCTTGGTCGCTGGTTAAAATTCTGGTTAATTCCCTGGAGATCCTTAATGCC
>Ga0164318_10005127_pt1 | contig 12663 bp, 10 predicted proteins | sample GuaBasSedimGuay9_FD_113734 | JGI IMG/M metagenome (GOLD analysis project Ga0164318, IMG submission 113734) | Subseafloor sediment microbial communities from Guaymas Basin, Gulf of California, Mexico - Guay9, Core 4571-4, 0-3 cm | ecosystem: Environmental > Aquatic > Marine > Hydrothermal vents... | reverse complement strand
TCCTCAACACCCTCAAGCACAACACTCGTCTCAGCATCAATATAATAATTATACCTAAACTTAATATTCAGATCAAACTCCTGTTTCGGCATACCAGAAGAAAACCCATCACACTTCACAGTAATCGTCCTCTCCTGCCCTCTCGAAAGCCAGACATCACCCCCTGCCTCCCCCAGGATCTTACAATCCGCATCCGAAAGACCCTCAATCACCACATTATTCAGCTCAGTAGCAACATCAACCTCAGAATCACTAAACATCCCCCAACACGACAACCCCCCGTCATCCTCACCCACAAAAGCAACACCACCCCCAACATTACTGATCTTAAGCTCCATACTCATACTATTATCAACAATAATCGGTTGCATAGACTCAATCTGAACCTGGATCGGCGCCGCAGTCTGCTTCACACTAATCGGATGCTCAGAAAACTTCCCACTCTGCTCCATAACAAGCCACTCATCCTCCCCGACAACCTCAACCTTAGCAACAACATCAGTCTCATAAGGATAACACACCCGCGCGTAAGCACGATGCGTAAACTCCGTACCTTCAAGATGCTCCTCAGGCGACTTAAGCTTCCACACAATAACCTGCTTCTGTCCCTCAGTCTTAAACTCTGGATTAGCAGACCTCAACCCGTCCGGAATATCCACAACATGATCCTCAAAATCCGCTGAAAAATCCCCGATCGTCTCCCCCGTCCATTCATTGCTCAACCCGTAAAAATTAACATAAACATCCTCCACATTAAGGCTCCCCATATTCTGTATCTCAAGCCTCAAAAGAGTCGTCTGCCCGCTCACAAGCTTCGCCGGCTTAAACTCAAACGAATTTATCTGCATCCCGTTACCCATCGCAAACGAAGATCCGCCTAAACCAGAATCAAGACACCCCGACACCATCACCACAAAAACACCAACAGCCATCAACAACACCAATCTCATATCCAACACCACATAACCAAATCATCAATCCTTACACAAAAGATCCTTCTCCAGACTACTTAAACTTTTAACCTTAGAATAGCACCAGCAATCCAAAAGATTACAATCATAATTAGTCTCCTCATCATCCATCTCTGACACATCCATCTCATACTTCACAAGCGTACCCCCATCACACCTAAAACCCTTATCCTCCGGAGTCCTCATGAAATCAATACACACGCCGCCATAATAATCCGAATTTCTGCACCTGCTCCTGCAGCGCGACGCAGACCTCCTCTCAAAGCGAGGATAACCATCATAATCTGGCCCGGGTCCTATTTTCTCAACCCCGACAACGCACTTACAGGCAATATCCTCATCATACACATCCACATTATCACACTTCGTCTTCTTAAACAAATCATCGAAATTCACACCCAGTTTATTCAAATCCAGCATCTCAACATCAATATAAGTAATAGCCTGTATCTTGCTATTGAGGCTATCATCAGTCATCTCATCAATAGTCTCATCATCTATCCCGACAATCCTCATCCCCTCAACAGACTCAGTATTGCTAATCTTATGTACCTTAGGATTGGCACTCGACGTCACCCACGCATCACTCAAACTACCGTCTAACTCCAAACTCAACGCATTATTATACGCCGTCTTCTTACATCCATTATCGAAATTCCATTTATAGCTCTTCTCCATACTGCAACTTCCCCCACTACAATCACGACAAATCTCATGTCCATCCCTCACTCCATCGCCATCAGTATCACTATCATCATCATCCAAGCCAACAATATCCTCCCATTCATCCGGCAACCCGTCACCATCAGAATCCATCCAGAACGTCCTCTCATCATACTGCTCGCTGACATCCGGCTTATTAAGTATCTCCGCATCCAGATCACGCAGACCAATATCTTCAACCTCAACATCATGCAGCTCCAAATCCTCCAGATAAACAATCATACCATCGACCACAGCCGAACCGTTCGGCACCACTTCCAACTTAACCTTTACATCAGTCCCGGGATAAATCGCAACATCCCCCGTCTCTTTCTCATCCCACTCAAGACACGTCGCCAATCCCTCGAAACGTTCACCCTGTCCGCCAAGCTCCTCGCACAAATCTTCACATGACCCGCCCCTATAAACTTCTCCCTTCCTGCCAGTTCGCCTACCTGCGCCAGTACCCACCTCAACATCATCACTACTCCCGACAGCACTAACAGAACTCGCAACATCAACATAATAATAATACTTCGCAACAACAGAAAGCATATACTCCCCCTTGGGCCGCGACTTCCCTACATTATACCGGCAATAAATCACAGCCTCCCCGTCATAAAAAGAATAAGTATCATCACAATCAAGCCTCTCTCCATCAAGCTCAACATCAAGATCAACAAGCCTGTTAGTATCATCCACATCAACATCCACATAACACCCGGAATAACTAGGAAAACCCCCCGCAACATTCTTGATAATCAGCACCAACTCAGCCTCCTGCCAGTCACCAGACTTAGACTCATAAAAAACAAGAGGCGACTTCGTCTTAACATCAACCTGAATCGGTCCGTAAGAATTCCTCACATCAACATCCCCCTCAGAATACCTCCCCTTGCTCTTCTCATCCCGCCTCTCAGCTGCACTAATCACCTGAAACTTCGCATTAGCCCTTGTCTCATAATAATAGCACAGCCTGCCATTAAAATTATACCTCTGCGTAATCCCCTTCGAAATAGTATCAGGAGCAACCTCAAAAGTATTATAATACCCTGCACTCATACCCTGCGCCTTAGTATCCATATCATAACCCTTAAACTTCTCATTAATAGTCCACTCATCCCATGAAGCAGCCCCCATACTCGCATCCACACTAACAGAATCCCACACGTCATCATCATACCCATACAAAAAAAAACTGACATCTGTAGCATCAAACGCCCCCACATTATCAATCTCACACGACAACTGAACCTGCTCATTATCACTGATAGTAGAAGAATCAAACCCGAAACTATTGACCTTAACCCCATCATTAACCACAGGTCCTGAACACCCCGAAACAAGAACAATACACAAAATCAAAAACCATACCCTCATCTGCAAAAACACCTCAGGCAACACAACAAAACCAACCTTACAAACATTAATAGTAATATTAACACCCAAAATTAATAAAAGAATAAAAGAAAAAAAGGCTGAAAAAACAGCCATACTTTAAAAAAACAACTCATCAGTCAATAGACGAATCCTGCACCTGCACACTCGCAGCCTTCTCGACATAATAATTATACTTGGCAGTCGCAACAACCCTGAAATTCGTCTTCGGCGTAGTTGCATCACCAAAAGCATGCGTACAGTAGACAGTACCTTCACCCTTCTTCAGGTAAACATTGCCGTCACCAGTGCAAGTCGCAGCAACGCCATCAACTGTAACCTCAACAGACACCCTGTCACGGTCCTTCGTATCTGTATCCACACTGCATCCAACAGTATCTAACGTAGCAAAACCCCCGCCGACATTCCTTACACTAAACACAAGCGGCAACTCCTTTCCGGCGATAGACCTTATATTCTTCTGCGTCTTCAACTCAAGCTGAATAGGTCCTGCAGCATTTATAGTCTCCGCTTTTGTACCGCTAACCCTATTTGCTCTCATCTCATTCTTGGATGTCAACTCAACCTGCGTCAAAGTCGAAGTTGAATATGGGAAACAAAGCCTTGCATAAAAATCCTGCCTTACAGCCGGTATCCCGTCAAGCATATCCGGCGGCCGGAGAATAAACGTATATATCAGACTTCCCCCGGGAATCCCCTGCTCTTCATCAGGCGGCATAAAACTGGATGAAGAGAAAGTATCATGGATATACGGCGTGGTCTGCGAAACAGTCGGGATAGCCTGATCAACCTGCCACACAGTAGTATCCCCACCAATAGTCTGCCCGTAAACATACAAATCAGTTGAAGCAATCTCCTTCCCGCCAACATTTTGGACCTCGGCAGTAAGAACTACAGTATCATCATCATACACAGAACCAAAATCAAAAGAAAAATCCTGTATCACCCCCCCCGCATTCTGCACCTTATACTGTCCTCCATTACATCCACAAACAAGCACAATACTCAAAACCACAGCCAAAAATAATAATTTCTTCATATCAAAACCCCCAAACAAATTTATACTCATACATACTTACTACACTCCAGACATATCAGATATCTGTCATCGTTATACCCAAGATCTGACCTATATCAAGCACACAACAAAGTCCAACATTCCATACATTTAGACTTTAACCATATAATATATCCAAACTCATATAAATAGTTTTAGCAAAAAAAAATATTTTAGGACAAAAATAAGCCATTTCTCTAAAGAAAGTTCCTCAAAAAGAGGTAATTCATCGAGAAAAACTCGCGATTATTCAACCACACACAGAATCCATGATTCATTAACGAGATTAACCATACCCAAAAACAGGACACATAAAACATAAACACCCCTCAAATGGACTTCCAATCATTCCCTTCACAACAATTATCACAGGCAAAACCATTCAAATGCTAAAGATTCCGCTATCGTCACTGAGCGATACGGCAAAACCGCATAGAAACTATTGGTTTTGACAGTACTCTATTGAGTGCAGTAAATCCGGCAAGTCAGATTCCCGCAAACTCAATCATAAATGCTTGAGTATAGCGAAATGCGGAATTTTGCATGTCAACAACTTTGGCGATATTTGTAGGACATGCACAGCATCATGAAATATAGGATATATTGGTTGATTTCAAGCTCTCTGATTGCTTGATGTCTTTTATGATGCAATCATAGATACCGCCAGTCCATTGACCAGCGGTTGTTGACAAATGCATATTCTACGCAGAAATATCAAATACATCCTCCACAAGACATCATGCCCGGCAGACACCCGTATATGACAACATAGACAACAAGAACATCACATAAATTTTCTCGCATCACAAATTATCCTTTCATGATCAAATGCAATTTTCTCAGGCAACTCATCAAAATCAAAATACCTGACTTCAGATGCCTCTGCAGTTTTTCTCGCCACACCCCCGGCAATCTTCAGAACATAAACAATAGTAATAGTATGTCCCCTCGGATCCCTTTTAGGATCAGAATAAACCCCGACCAGCCCTGCAGGCACACACGTAAGATCCGTCTCCTCTTTTACCTCCCTCGCCACAGCCTCCTCCACAGTCTCACCAAGTTCCACAAACCCTCCCGGGAGAGCCCAGTAACCCACGTATGGACTAGTCGACCTTCTTATCAGAAGAATTTTCCCATCCCTCAAAACAACCCCATCAACAGTAATCATAGGCACTTTTTTTCTTACCTGCTCAAAAGATATATCTGTATTCGTCTTACCACACCTCTATCCTGACTATATCTCCTCAATAAGCATATTCTCCTTCGGACCGACAATATATACCCGGCAGCTATTTGCCTTATCAAGCGCGTTTTTCAGCTTATGTTTCTTCTCCCCATATATATCAAACAGCTTTTCGCCCTTATTCACCTTCTGCCCCTTCTTGAAATAAAGATAAACACCCGCACCCTTATCCTTCGGTGCACCTGCAAGGCGCGCAATCTTTGATATCGCAGTATTCGATATCTGCTCAATTGTACCTGACGTATCTGCACATATAGACTCCTTATACCTGCCAAGCATCTTCTGAAAATCCTTTCTCGGATCCCCATTTTGCGCCACAATAATCTCATTAAATTTTCTCAGCGCACGTCCCGAGTCAAGTATTCTCCTCGCCTTTTCCTCATCGCCATGTCCCGTCATCTTAAGCATAAGAGCAGCAAGCTCTATTGACTTCTCCCGCAAGTCCTTCGGGCCCCTGCCCTCAAGTATCTCCACAATATCAATAGCCTCAAGAACCGGACCGATACCCCTGCCTATAGGCCCATCCCCCTTCGTTATCGCGCATTCCACATGCATATCAAGCTTCCTGCCGACAAGCTTGAACTTTCTTGCGAGATTGCGGGCCTTCTCAATCTTGCTGACCTTAGCGCCGTCACCCAACGGAATATCTATCAACACATATTTTGAGCCGGCAGATTTTTTCTTGGAAAGAACAGATGCTATAACCTGCCCCTCCGGATCCAGTGAAAGCGGATACTCAGCACGTAGAAGCTTATCATCAACCGGCGCAATATCAAGTGAACCACCCCATATAAGGCATGCATTCGTCTTATTGACAATACGCTTTATTTGCCTGAAATTAAATGAGACATCGCAAAACACCTCCATCGTATCAGCAGTACCTGCAGGAGACGTAATCGCGCGCGAACTCGTCTTTGGAATAGTGAGACCCGCAGCAGCGACTATTGCCACAACAATCGGAGTTGTCCTGTTACCCGGGACACCGCCTATAGAATGCTTATCCACAATGCATTCCTTGTCCCACGTCATCTGCTCACCGTGCTTTATCATAGCCTTCGTCATGTTTATAGTCTCTCTTTCTGAAAAGCCGTGCATATAGATAGCAGCGACAAGAGCGCCAAGCTCGATATCCGTTAAACGATTCTGGTCAATATCTTTAGTGAGATTATATATTTCCTCTTTCTTCAGCTCTATATCATTAAGCTTCTTCTTGATAATATCAAGTGACACAGGTCTTGGAGCAGGCCGGATATGGATAATAGTACCCTCTTTTATACCATACCTTCTCGACTCCCTTCTCAAGCCGATATAACCCTGCCTTATCATTGTATTAGTCGTCTCTATATACGCTGTCTTCGTCGTCTTCTTATACGTGACCTCTATCCTGTCGTGAGGCCTGAGCCCCAAATCAGTTGCATCTTCCACATTTAGTTTAACTATAGGTATCCCTGGTTCAAAATCCATAAATTGCGCTTTTAGTCTCTGCATCTTAATCTCCCCGGTTTGCTTTCAGCATTTCACCCTCTCCTGTTTACTTTCAGCATCTTAATCCCTCCTGAATATATTATACCCCAGTATTAATATAGGAAAAATCTCGAGCCGCCCAAGAAGCATATTAAAGATAAGCGTTATCTTCGCTATCACCGACGCCGATGCAATATCAATTATATTCATGCCAACAGTTCCCTGCGCAGACGTCACCTGGAAAAAAGATTCCATAGGCGTATACCCGCAAAACACAAGAACCATAGTCCCGACAACAAGAGCCACAGTATACGTAAATATCACAGTCCCGGTCAGGCGGATAGTCTTTTCATCTATCACTGCCCCATGTATCTTAAACGGGACAATTGCACACGCAGGAGACGACATTCTTCTGATAGTCCACGGGATAGCTTTTAAAGACACTATGAATCGCATCTGTTTTATGCCCCCCGCTGTCGACCCCGAAGAGCTTCCCACATACATGAGCATTATCAAAACCAACAGCACAGGCGTCGGGAACATAGATACATCCTCAAGTGTAAACCCGGTAGCAGTTATCGCAGAAATTGTCTCAAATATAGATATTTTCATCCCTGAAGTCAGGACATAAAGTACTAACGAAGACACCAATATCATCAATGCCATAGACTGAACCTCGACATTTGCAAGCGCATCCTTTATACGCCTTTTGAATATCTTATCATGTATCATGAAATTAATTGAGCCGATCAGCATCAGTACACAGATAACTGCCAAAGTCGCATCACCTGCTGTAGAAAAAATATCTCCTCTTACTATGAATCCGCCAGTCGATATCGAAGAGAACATAGTTGTAACTGACTCAAACGCCCCAAGACCTGAAAGATAAAGAAGCGCCACACCAAGCATAGAATATGTAAGATATATTTTCATCATCCTCCGCGCCGTATGCATGATCGTCGGCTCAAGTCTCTCCGTATAGCCCTGTGCCTCATAAAGCGAAGTAGACGATGTCCTGAGGCGGCTAAGAATCGAAAGGAATATTATAATTATACCTATACCGCCAAGCCACTGGGTTTCCGATCGCCAGAAAAGAATACTCTTTGGAATCGCAGACGTATCCTCAATCACTGTGAGCCCGGTCGTAGTAAACCCGGACATTGCCTCAAAAAAAGAGTCAAGTATAAACGCACCCGAAGTACCCGTAAATGTATAGAGGTACGGTATTGAGCCGATAATTGAAAAAAGGAGAAATGTTATAGCCGTGAGGCTAAGGCCATCATTAAGATTAAGGCGCCCCCTCGTAAAATACTTGTCAAGCATAACACCCAAAAACAGCGAAACCACAGTCGGTACAAGAAAAGGCACTACAGGTCCACCATACATTATTGCCACTATTATTGGCAGGACAAGAAATACTGCGAATATTTCAAGAAGGATGCCCATATATGCAAAGATGTTTTTCAAATTACTCTCCTTTAACAAGTTTTAAGAGGCGCGGTACAGTCTCAGTTCTTGTGATGAAGAGCGCGACATCGCCTGATTCAAGCCGCGTATCTTTGTCTGCGATTATCACTGTGCCATTGCGGTAAATACTCCCGAGAAGCGCGCCATTCACTCTCGTACCCACACCACTTACCACATCACTTGCCTCCGGTATCACAAGTTCAAGTATCTGCGCTTTACCGTCACTGATCTGTGCCACAACACGTTCCCCTGCACCGAGAAGAACATTCGTAATCGAGGTGACCGCTATCTGCGTAATAGGAATGATTGACTGGATACCGAGTTTCACAAAAAGCTCCTCATTGCCGGGTTCATTCACACGCGCCACTATGCGCGGCACCCCGATACTTTTTGCAATCTCGCATATCATCATGTTCGTCCTGTCATCCTGCGTTGCCGCAACAATTGCATCACATTTTTCTATACCTGCATCCTCAAGCATCACCATATTCGATGCATCGCCCTTTAGCACAAGAGCATCAGCATCTAGCGCTATCTCTTTAGCTATTTCTATATCCCTTTCAATAAGAGTTACCTTATGCTTCTCTTTCGAAAGGACCTTTGTCAGGTTCACGCCAACATTTCCGCCACCAGCAACAATTATTCTCAAACATATCACCCTTTCTCTCCCTGCAGAGTTTATTATAGTTCAGATCGTTACTAAATGAACAGACTGAACAAAAAACCAACAGACCTTAACTATCCGGGAAAATCTACGATTTTCTGGACCATAAAAATCACAAAGTGATTTTTAATGATATGGAAAAGTCATATCATCCAAATAGTTATGACTTTTACTATACTTATTTATTAGGAATGCAGTATATATATGTTTAAGATTTTGCCCGGATAATCTGCTTTAATGATTCACATGACCGCACCATTATTCCCCCCTAAAGGAGTAACACGCATCACATTTTTTAAAATGATTATGCGAAGCTTTATATATTTGCAGAATCAATTACAGCATAGTTGATTGCACCGGAACAAAGAAACAAAGTGCATGATACCGTTTAAAGAAGAGTCAAGGGATTAAGCAGCTTGTTTTTATAGCTCGTACAATTCCCGGACCCTATTTAGTAAACATAAGACAATGCGAAGAACAGGAGGTTTTAAAAATGGCAGAAAAAAGAAATTTCGTTTTAATGAAAGGGGGAAAGGATACCGATTCTATATTCACTGGAAGAGCACCCCGCCAGGCAGCTTTGAAAGCAGCAAACAGAGGAATAACAGACATCAAGCTGAGAGAAAGAGGAACCAAAAAAGTACACATCTTCAAGGGTTCCAGAAACCAGGTAGCCGCTCCGGCAAACGCACCATCCTGGATGGGCTCCAAAGTATGGAAGCCAGCAGTAAAGAAAGTTGGTATTGAGAAACTTGACAAAGGCAAGAAAAAGAAGTAAATGCCCAGGTTAAGCAGCATCAACTGATTTTATTTTATAGCGCCGCCGGATATTCTTTTTGTCCGGTGCCTTTTTTGTTTTTTTTATGTCTACGATTTTTTTCACTCATTATGATGTTAATAATTACTTAGATAATTTTCTGGAAGTATATATATACGTATATACCTATACCTATACCTATACAACCACGAAAAAAATACGCATAACACACAGAGGAGTATAAGTTTTACGAACAAAACCTCGTAAAACTTAACGTTACATCCAATTCCTGGATTACTTAAAATGGAAAGGAAAGAGGAGCTTAGTCCTTCGGACATGCTCAAAAATGGTACTTGGTTTAAATTGTGTGGTGCTTTGCAGCATAACGGTTTTCAGACAGATATCCACCGCATTTTGAGAGAGGTATTTCCTCGCAGTTTCATAAAATCGACATCTATTGCCACTTCAAGTAGAAATCATGATCTGAGGATTCTGTAGATTTTCACAAAAAATGACCTCATAAATCGAGTGACGTTGGCTTACCACACTTTTTAAACCAAGTACCAAAAATGGAACATTTTTGGCACACAAAAATCTTTGATTTTTGATGTTTTACCTTTTACTTCGTAAAAGAGATTTATAGGAGGAGGCGTCAAGATAGTCCTTTTCTGCGGAAAAAATAAATTTTATTATGGGTATCTTGCATCTTATCCCATTATCATCCATAAGATTTAAAAAACAAATGTTATAACAAATTATATATTTAGATTAGACATCAGAGGTGAACGAAGATGAATGAAGAGATTAAAAAATTAAACAAGAAAGCTGAAGGATATTCAGAGAAAATAAAGCAAGTCCATTCCGAGATTAGTAAAATTATCGTAGGGCAAGAGGATATTATTGAAAAATTATTAATAGCTTTAATTTCTGACGGGCATGTTCTGATAGAAGGCGTACCTGGTTTAGCTAAAACTCTGATGGTTAAAACATTATCAGAATGTTTAGATTGTAGTTTTGTAAGATTGCAGTTTACACCAGATTTATTGCCTGCGGATATCACTGGAACAAAGATTTACGACCATAAAGACATATCATTTAAGACAGTAAAAGGTCCAATCTTTACAAATTTCGTTTTAGCTGATGAGATAAACAGAGCGCCTCCGAAAGTCCAATCAGCGCTTCTTGAAGCAATGCAGGAAAAACAAGTTAGCATTCAAGGAGACACTCTTAAATTAAATAAACCATTTATGGTTTTGGCAACACAAAATCCAATTGAAAGCGAAGGAACATACAAACTTCCTGAAGCTCAAGTAGATAGGTTTATGTTTAAGATCCTCATAAGTTACCCTACAAAAAATAATGAAATTGAGATTATTGAAAGATTCACTGAAGGATCAAAACATTTCGTCTCGAAATTACTTTCTTCAAAGCAGATTTTAGAGATGCAGAAATTCAATCAAAAAATTTATGCCGATAAAAAGATAAAAGAATATGTTGCAGAAATTGTTGATGCTACAAGACACCCAGAGAGATATGGCCTTGATATCAATGGGCATATCGAATATGGCGCATCGCCAAGAGCATCATTGTGGCTGATTCTGGCTGCTAAAGCCCATGCAATGGTTAATGGCAGGGGATATGTCAAACCCGAAGATGTTAAACCTATTGCTTATGATGTGCTAAGGCATAGGATTTTATTAACATATGAAGCAGAAGCAGAGCAAAAAACAAGTGACGAAATAATAACAAAGATATTAGAAAAAATTAAGGTTCCTTAGAAGATGATAAAATGCAGGAAACAAAAGAAATACTCAAACAAGTTAGGAAAATTGATATTGTCACAAAACATTTAGTTGATGGTTTAATAACAGGAAACTATCATTCAATTTTTAAGGGGCAAGGAATTGAATTTTCAGAAATAAGAGATTACAGGCCCGGTGATGATATAAGAGCTATTGACTGGAAAGTAACTGCCCGCTTTGATCACCCATTCATTAAAGAGTTCATTGAAGAAAGAGACCTAAATATTTATTTTGTCTTTGATTATTCCGCTTCAAATAGTTTTGGAAATCTTATTGAGAAAAGAAGGAAAGCAATTGAGCTTACCGCTACCTTGATGTTTTCAGCAATGAGAAATAATGACAATGTGGGCTTGTTTATATTTACAGAAGATATTGAGAAATTTATTCCTGCAAGAAAAGGAAGAAGGCATGTTCTTAAACTAGTTAGCTCATTAGTTTCTCACCAACCACAAAACAAAAAAACAGATATAGAGAAATCCCTTTCTTATCTATCTAATATACTAAAGAAGCGGAGCGTTATTTTTATTTTATCAGATTTTTATAATCAAGATTTCGCAAAACCCCTAAAGATCCTAAAAAGAAAGCATGATGTAATCGCTATAAAAGTTAATGATGCTCGTGAAGCAGAACTCCCTGATATTGGTCTGATCCAGTTAGAGGATGAAGAGACAGGAGAGCAATTGCTTGTAGATACATCAGACCAAACTTTTAGAGATAACTACGCAAAAATTATGAATAAAGAAGAGATGAGATTAAATAATCTGTTTAATAAAAACAGGGTTGATACAATAAACATTAGCACAGATACACCCTACGAGCTCCCCCTCAGAAGATTTTTCAAAATAAGACAGACAAGAGGTGTGAGATAATGGCTGGTTTTTCATCATCCTGGGTTTTGCTTTTCTTGGCTTTTATCCCTATTATCTACTATTTTTATAAAAAGATTATCCAACGGAAAAAGAAGGATGCAATTAAATTCAGCAACATTGGATTTATCAAATCTGCTTTAGGCGACAAGAAAAAATCAAGAAGAAACGAGCTGATGTTTTATCTTTCACTGCTTGTTTTGATTTTTATGATTATCGGGTTTTCAAATCCGCACATCCCCTTAAAACAAACTAAAGAAGGAGTAAATGTT
>Ga0164318_10005126_pt1 | contig 12663 bp, 15 predicted proteins | sample GuaBasSedimGuay9_FD_113734 | JGI IMG/M metagenome (GOLD analysis project Ga0164318, IMG submission 113734) | Subseafloor sediment microbial communities from Guaymas Basin, Gulf of California, Mexico - Guay9, Core 4571-4, 0-3 cm | ecosystem: Environmental > Aquatic > Marine > Hydrothermal vents... | reverse complement strand
ATGGGTACGATGCATGTCATTCGCAATATCTGTCAGGGTGTTAAGGGCGTTACTATTCACGCAGGCGACCTGGACGACCAACGGCTTGAGTCGCTTGCAAAAATAGCCCAGCCACTGGCGGATAAAAACAATGTCCGCTTTGACACTTATAATCCAACTAAGAATCCCCCTGCCGAAGCGTCAAATTACATTGTTTTGATGGCGCCGATACCAAAACTGGTAGCTGGAGCCGTCAACTCAGCCGCCAAAGGGGCGATTATAAATGTATTTGCCGGCATCGCCGCCGATGTTATATGCGAAATCAACCTTGACAGTTATATCGAAAAACAATTGTATTTCATCGGGACAAGTGGCTCAACTCTGGACGATATGAAAACTGTGCTTGGAAAGGTACAGAGCGGCAAACTGGATACAAATATATCAATCGCTGCGATAAGCGGGTTTGAAGGAGCTATCGAAGGAATTCGGGCGGTAGAAAATCATCGGATTCCCGGCAAGATTGTAGTTTATCCTATCTGTAAGAATTTACAACTGACCGAACTCAAAGATATCAATAAAGTGATGCCGGAGATAGGCGATTGTTTGGCAGACGGGCTGTGGAATAAGGAAGCGGAAGATACATTACTAAAATTGAAAGGTGGTAAAATTGGAAAAGAAAGTTAACGAATCATACGAGCTGGCTAAAGAGACCTACGCCAAAATAGGCGTTGATACCGACAGCGCAATAGAAAAGCTTGGCAAAATATCAGTATCTCTGCACTGCTGGCAAGGTGATGATGTCGGCGGATTTGAAAACCCTGACGCTGTTTTGGATGGCGGCATTATGGCTACGGGAAATTATCCCGGAAAAGCTCGAACTGCCGATGAACTGCGGATGGATTTGGACAAAGCTTTAAGTCTTATCCCTGGAACACACAGATTAAATCTTCACGCAATTTATGCTGAAACCGGAGGCAAAAAGGTTGAGCGGGATAAACTTGGGCCGGAGCATTTTACAAACTGGGTCAACTGGGCTAAATCCAGAGGGATGGGGCTGGATTTTAATCCGACCTGTTTCTCACATCCGAAGGCGGCAAGTGGATTTACACTTTCGAGCAAAGATGAGGACATAAGAAAATTCTGGGTTGAGCATTGTATCGCCTGTCGAAAAATTGGTGAATATATGGGCAAAGAAACCGGCAGTCCCTGTGTTACAAATATCTGGATTCCGGACGGATATAAGGACATTCCGATTGACCGTAAAGGACACAGAGAGATACTTAAAAAATCGCTCGATGAAATCTTTGAGGGAAAAATTGATAAGAGCTACAATCTTGATTCCGTTGAGTGCAAGCTCTTCGGAATCGGCTCTGAAAGTTATGTAGTCGGCTCGCACGAGTTTTATATGGGCTACGCCGTCAAAAACAAAAAGCTGCTTTGTCTTGATGCCGGCCATTTTCATCCAACAGAAGTTATTTCTGACAAGATTTCCTCGGTTCTGACTTTTTTGGACGAAATTCTTCTGCACGTAAGCAGGCCGGTTCGCTGGGACAGCGACCATGTTGTTATATTGAATGATGAGCTTATCGCAATTGCGCAGGAAATAATCAGAGGCGATTATCTCGATAAAATTCATATCGGCCTTGATTTCTTTGACGCAAGCATAAATCGCTTGGCGGCTTGGGTTATCGGGACACGTTGTATGATAAAAGCGCTTCTTTTAGCGCTGCTTGAGCCGATTGAAATACTCAAAAAGCTTGAAGACGACGGAAATTTTACAGAGCGTCTGGCGATGCTTGAAGAATTAAAAACAATGCCTTTTGGTGCAGTCTGGGACTACTACTGCTTAAGAAGCGAAGTGCCAACAGGAGCGGATTGGCTCAAAGAAGTAAGAGATTATGAAATCAGTGTTACAAGTAAAAGGTAAAGAATATGGATAAGGCCTTAGCTGAGCTTATAAGAATATCAAATACTGTTGGCAGGGACAAAACCCTTGTTCAGGGTGGCGGCGGAAATACATCAATAAAAACTTCCGACGGTAAATATATGTACATAAAGGCAAGCGGAACAGCCCTGAAAGATATGGATGAAAGAAACGGCTGGAGAAGACTGCGGCTTGAAAAAACATTAGACATATTAAAAGACCCTTCGCTGACAAAACTTGAACCGCAGAAAAGATGGGTTGAAGTCGTAAGCCGGCTTGCTAAAAGCTGTGATGATGATATAACGACAGACGCCAGGCCTTCCGTAGAAGCCAATCTGCACGCAATACTTGATAAGTGTGTCATACATCTTCATCCAATCGCTGTCGGTGCTTATGTAAATGCCAAAAACGGCAAAGCCCTGCTCGAAAAACTTTTTAAGGATGAAAAATTTCCTCCGCTTTGGGTCCCTTACGATAATCCTGGTTTGACACTCGCTAAAAAAATTCAGAAACTTGCTGAATCCTATCAAATTAAATACGGCAGAAAAGCAAGGATACTTTTCCTTGAAAAACACGGCTTGTTTGCAACTGCCGCAACCCCAAATACTGCTCTGAAAATCGTTCGAGACGTAATAAGCAGATGTTCATCCAAACTCAAAGAGCCACCAAAAGTTAATATCAAACTCCCGAAAATCGAACAAATAAACGATGTTAAACTAATGATAAGGAAGGCATTTTTCAAAACAACCGGCCAATACCAACCGATTAAATTTTTTCCTGATGCTACAATTGCTTCATATTCGAAATCCAAAAACTTAAAAAAATTGCTTTCAAAACCCGCTCTTACTCCTGACGAGTTAGTTTATGCAAATGGCCCCGCTTTATGGCTGGAGGAAGCCGCCGCTGAACGAATTACTAAAAAGTTGTTTTCACAAATTCAGAGTGGTCAAAAGCCGGCTCGTGCTTTTATAGTGCGGGGTATCGGCTTATTTATAGCCGCTAAAGAAAAAAACGCTGGCATAATCAAAGAGGTGGTCGATGGTTCGCTTTTTATTCGCTACAACGCTTCCAGAATGGGCGGTATTTTATCACTTAGTAAGCGCGAAAGAGATTTTATAAACAACTGGGAAGCAGAAACTTTCCGCCAGAAGGTTGCAGGCGGGGCGAGTGAAGGAATACTCAAAGACCGAATCGCAATTGTAACCGGTGCAGGCAGTGGCCTCGGCAGAAGTATAGCAACAGGGCTGGCACAAGCCGGGGCTGCGGTTGCGATTGCGGACATCGACAAAACAGCAGCACAGGAAACCGCCAAGCTCATTGGAGAAAATTTTTCAAACGCTTCAACAGAGGCAATTTTCTGCGACGTTACTGATGAGAAAAGTGTCGATGAGGCCTTTAATGAAGTATTAAACAAATGGGGCGGGTTGGATATTCTGGTTAATGCTGCTGGTGTTGCACCGGCTTATCCGTTGGTAGATTTACCTGCTGATAAGTGGCGATTGACTCTCGAAGTTAATCTGACAGGATACTTCCTTATGGCAAAAGCTGCGTCGAGGATTATGATAAAACAACAGATGGCTGGAAACATAATAAACATCAGCTCGAAGTCCGGGATTGCCCCGAGTAAAAACAATACTCCATATAATGCAACCAAGGCCGGCGAATTGCATATGAGCCGCGGCTGGGCGATGGAACTTGGCGAATATGGCATTAGAGTCAACTCGATATGTCCGGGCAATGTCTTTGAGGGCTCAAAAATCTGGAATCCTGAATATATAAAGGTCTGTGCGAAAAAATACGGCATAAGACCTGAAGAGGTGATACCTTATTACGTCAACAAAACGATGCTGAAAAAGGAAATAAAGGGACAAGATATAGCTGATACGGTTGTTTTCCTCGCCTCTGATAAAGCTAAAATGATAACCGGCCAGACCCTTGTAGTCGATGCCGGCCAAGTAATGGTAAGATAGAATTAGCAGTCGGGGCTGCTGATTGGAAAAAATAGCGGGGGCAGGATTCGAACCTGCGACCTCCGGGTTATGGGCCCGACGAGCTACCAGACTGCTCTACCCCGCGCTCATTATGTCATTTAGAATACCACAAAAACAATTCTTTATCAAGAACTGAAACCCTGATTACAAACTCCTGCGAATTTTAGCTGCGATTTCCTCTATCTTTCCCTGCTGATATTTATAAGCCGGCCAACGGTTAAAAACGCCGTCCCCACTATTGCGTGGGATTATATGAAAATGCAAATGCTCCACAAGTTGACCGGCCGCCCTGCCGTTATTGCACAATACATTATAGCCGTCAGAACTCATAGCTACCTCGACCGCCCGCGCAATCCTGCCGAGACAGGAACCGACCTGCCCAAGAAGCTGCTGGGGACAGTCGTGTAATTTCTCAAAGTGCTGTTTTGGGATTACCAAGGTATGGCCGTCGCTTACAGGCCCAATATCCAAAAAAGCAAGAACGATTTCATCTTCGTAAATTTTTGTAACCGGGACCTGTCCGGCTGCCATTTTGCAAAAAATGCAATCATTCTTAATCATCAGTGCGGCAAACCTCCGTATCTGGGTTACTACTGCCGCTTTGCTTCATCACGCTCTTCATCACGCTCTTCGGCAGTATCTGATTTGGTAGCAGTATCTTTGACTCTTTTACGAGTGGCTTTTTGGGAAGCGGTTCGGGCTTCTTTCTTTGAGCTTTCCTCGGCGCCTACGAGCTGCAACAAAACAAGACGTCCGTTATCTCCTAATCTCCTCATAGACAGACGAATAATTCTCGTATAACCGCCTGGCCTGTCAAGGTATCGAGGGCCAAGCTCGCTAAACAATTTTCCGATTATCGTTCCCTTTTTGACCAATCTGCCGTCTTCATCACTTACCATACTACGGTTGCCGAGCATTGCAATAGCTCGGCGTCTGGCTGATAATGTTCCTTTTTTAGCCAATGTAATCAACTTCTCGGCAAACGGCTTTACTTCCTTGGCCTTTTCAATCGTTGTTGAAATCGTCTCATGCTCAAAAAGTGATGCGACCAAATTTCGGCGCATAGCCAAACGATGCTCACTATCTCGACTTAACCGGCGACCTGCTATTCTATGACGCATATTCTTAATTCTTAATCATCAATTCTAAATTCTTAATCATCAATTCCAGTCATTCCTAAAGACAGACCTATGTCGGCGAGTTTTCTTTTGATTTCACGAAGAGAGGTTTTACCAAAGCTGCGAATCTTCAGCAAATCCGCCTCTGTCATTTTAGCCAACTGGCCAACCGTCTCCATTTTCACCGACTCAAGACAGTTACTCGCCCTCACCGACAGCTCCAGGTCTTGAATTGGGATATTCAGTTTTTCCGCTAATTCTTCATCGACCTTCTCCTCCTGTAGTTCCTCTGTAATTTTGTCGGCTATGGTCTCTTCTCCCATCTCAGAATACTGTACGAACGGATTGATGTGCTTGCGCAATATCTTGGCGGCCTCAACCAATGCCATTTCAGGTGTAACAGTTCCATTGGTCCAAATCTCCAGAATCAGCTTGTCATAATTTGTCCGCTGGCCCACACGGGTATCTTCAGTCGAATAGCGAACCCTTGTAACCGGTGAATAAACGGCGTCCAGTGTTATCCTGCCGACTTCTTGGTCGAATCTATCCGCAGAGGCAATTCGTTCGGAAGCTGGTAAGTATCCACGCCCGTTTTCAACAACCATTTCCATCTCAAATTTTATGTCTTTGGTCAAAGTAGCCAGCACCAAATCATTGTCTATCACTTCTATCGCAGGGTCTGCGATTATATCAGATGCTGTCAGAACTCCAGCTTTATTTGCAGAAATCTTCATTATCTTCGGCTCCTGGCTATGAAGCCGAATGGCAAGACTCTTAACATTCAAAACAATATCGGTAACATCCTCCATTACGCCCTTTATCGAGGTAAATTCGTGGGCAACGCCATCTATTTTAATGGACGTTACGGCACTACCCTCCAAAGACGAGAGCAATACGCGTCTTAGACTATTACCAATAGTGGTCCCAAAACCACGCTCGAAAGGCTCGATAAAGAACCGACCATACTTATCGTTCGAGACCATCGCGTCTCGTTCGACACGTGTCGGCAATTCCAAACCACGCCATTTGACTCTCATACGGGCCTCCAGTAAAAATTCAAATATCAAAATTTAATATTAAAGTTACATATCAAAGTGCAAAATGACACAAGCTGTCATTGCAAGGGAGCAAAGCGACCAAAGCAATCTCTATTTTTGAAATTTGATTTGTCATTTTACATTTTGATTTTTGCATTTTACATTTCCCTGTGGCTATCTCGAACAGAACTCTACCACCAACTGTTCCTCAACAGGAATTTGAACGTCATCTCGACTGGGCAAGGCAACAACGGCGGCCTCGGGTTTTTCACGGTCAAGCTGCAACCAGCTTTGTGTGGCGAAATTCGGGTTGCTCTCCAACTGTCGCTTCACCTTTTTAACGCTTTTCTCAGAACCTTTAACTGTTATCTTGTCGCCGATTTTCGTAGTGTAATGACTGATATTAACCTTTCGGCCGTTCACATGAATATGACCATGGCTAATTAACTGCCTTGCCGCCTTGCGTGACGGCGCAAAATTCAACTTGTATATTACGTTATCCAAACGCCTCTCCAATAGCTGCAGTAGGGTCTGACCGGTATTGCCCTTCATCCGCTCGGCCCTGCGGAATATCCTTATAAATTGACCGTCCATAAGCCCGTAGTACCTTTTTACTTTCTGCTTTTCACGCAGCCGAACGCCATATTCGCTCGCTCTGGCTCTGCGCCAGCCGTGCATACCGGGAGCCAAATTACGCTGTTTCTTTTCGATTGGACACTTAGCCGTCTCACATCTGATACCCTTGAGCATCAGCTTCATTCCTTCACGACGACAGTATTTACAAGATGAACCAAGGTAACGTCCCATCGTTTATTTTGTCCTTTTTGAAATTTTATTTGTCACTTTTATTTTTTACTTTTTACACTCGCCTTCGCTTTGGTGGCCGACAGCCATTATGCGGAAGAGGCGTAACATCTTCTATTGAGGCGATGCGCAACCCTGCCTGCTGCAGGGCGGAGATGGCCGACTCACGTCCTGAGCCGGGACCTTTAACTCTGATTTCGACCTCGCGCACGCCGTTTCGCATAGCGTCCCCGGCACAACGCTGCGCCGCCTGCTGAGCGGCAAAAGGCGTACTTTTACGAGAGCCCTTGAAACCAACACAGCCAGCTGAACCTGAGCAAATTGCATTGCCATCCAAATCTGTAATCGTAATCAACGTATTATTAAATGTCGCTTTTATATGCACAATAGCTTTGACGACATTTCTTCTAACTTTCCGCTTTGAACCTTTTGCCATTATTTCGTATCTCGTATCTTGTATCTTGTATTTCGTATCCCACCTCACGCTCCACGGGATACGCTTCACGCCTTTTTATCGTGCTTCCTTTACGCTTTTCTTGCCAGCCACTGTCTTTCTTGGCCCTTTGCGGGTCCGGGCATTGCTTTGAGTACACTGACCACGCACCGGCAAACCTCTTCTATGACGAATGCCTCTATAACAAGCTATGTCACGCAGCCGGGCGATATTTTGACTTACCTGTCTGCGAAGCTGGCCTCCTGTGATGTAATTACGGTCTACTATCTGATTTATCCGGCTAAGCTCGTCCTCGGTAAGTTTGCTGGCTTTCGTACTACTTTCTATCCTGGCCTCCTTCAAAATCTGTTGGGAAGTATACTTGCCTATGCCCGGAATATAAGTCAATGAAATCCATATAGATTTATCATTGGGAATATCGACACCAACTATACGCGGCATATCAAATCCTCTTTTAATTACAAACTAAAAGCTAAAAACCATAATCCAAAATTTAAAACTTCTCGAATTTTCTGCTGTGGTTTTACCTTTTACGCTTTACATTTTACGCTTTTCAACCCTGTCGCTGTTTATGGCGAGGGTTCGTACAAATCACCCGCACAACACCCTTGCGACGAATAATTTTGCAGTTTTCACATATACGTTTTACTGAACTTCTAACTTTCATTTTCGCATCCGTTTTCCTGTTCAAAACCTGCACACAACAACAGCCAGTCAATTGCGCAGGACTATTCTGCCCTTATTCAAATCATAGGGCGACATTTCAACCGTAACCGAATCGCCCGGCAAAATCCGAATAAAGTGCATCCTCATTTTCCCCGAAACATGCGCCAAAATCTGATGACCGTTTTCCAGTTCTACTCTAAACACTGCATTCGGCAATGCCTCGGTTACCTTAGCTTGCAATCTTATTGCATCCTTCTTTACCATAATCAGCGTATAGGGTTCAGGAAAGACTAAACCCTATACCCTCTTCGCAGTCAGTACCTCACAACCAGTTTTTGTTACAGCAATCGTATGCTCAAAATGAGCCGAGCATTTCCCGTCTTTCGTTACCACAGTCCATCCGTCTTTCAGCGTCCGCACGTTGTAGGTACCGGCGTTAACCATCGGCTCTACCGCCAGCACCATACCTTCAGCCAGGACAATATCGTTAGCCAACAACTCATCGCTGACAAAGTTTGGTACTCTCGGCTCTTCGTGCATTTCTCTGCCGATGCCATGCCCGACAAAATCCTTTACTACCGAAAAGCCAGCCGACTCAACACAATCCTGCATCTCCGCAGCTATTGTACTCCACTTAACACCCGGCGCCGCTTTTGATATCGCTATATCCAAAGCACGACTGGTTATGTCCATAAGCTTGTGCCTGTCTTCGGAAACTTCGCCAATATCAGTTGTAACAGCAGCGTCTCCACAATAGCCATCGAGTCTGACGCCAAAGTCAATACTCAGAATATCGCCGTCTCTGAGCTTAACAAACTCAGAGGGAATCCCGTGAACAATCTGCTCATTTACCGATGCGCAAATAGCGCCTGGAAACGGGACTTGAGCATGCGGGCTGCGAACGCCCTTAAACAAGGTCTCCGCACCGGCATCAGCAGCCATTTGTATAGCTACGCTGTCCAACTGAGCGGTAGTTATACCGGGCTTTGCTATCTCCTGTAATTTTGAAAGAACATCAGCTACAACAACGCCGGCTTTACGCATCAACTCGATTTCTCTTCGGCTCTTAAGCGTTATAGCCATTTAATTTCCTATCTCGCTTAAGCTTTTGGCCAGACCATCCAATTTTTCAAATAGCAAATCAGTTATCTCATCGGCGCCACTGTCAGCGGAAATATCATAACAGACCGTACCATTGCTTTTGTAGTAATCCAGCACCGGTTCCGTCTGCCGGTGATAGGTTTCAAGCCGATTCGACACCACCTCTGGGCTGTCATCAGGCCTTTGAATTAGTTTTGCGCCATCATTATCGCATATTCCTTCGACCTTTGGCTTCAGGTTCTCAATGTGATAAACAGCGCCACATTCAGGACAGCTTCTCCTGCCGGTTATTCTCTGGGCTACCAGCCGGTCGTCTATCTTCAAGTTCAAAACGGCGTCTATTCCCTGTCCACTTCGAGCCAACGCCTTGTCAAGTTCAATGGCCTGATTAACCGTCCTGGGAAAGCCATCAAGTATGAAGCCGGCCTGAGGCGCCCTGGTTATCGCAGCAGTCATCATCTCAACTATTATTTCATCAGGCACCAGTGCGCCAGAATCCATATAGCTTTGAGCTTTCCTGCCCAGTTCTGTTCCCTCGGCTCTCTCCTGCCGCAGGATGTCCCCGCTGGACAAGTGGAGCAGGCCATATTTTTCAACGATCCTCTTACACTGTGTCCCTTTGCCTGCGCCGGGAGCGCCTAATAAAACTACTCTCATCTGTACGCTCCTCTTATCTTGCCGGTTTGACTAAAGCCATCATAGCTGCGCATTAAGAGATTGGCCTCTATCTTCTGAACCAAATCCAGCGATACGCTTACAACTATCAACAAGCCGGTCCCGCCAAAAAAACTTGCTATTCGCCAGTCAACTCCTAATAATACTATAATCACAGATGGAACAATTGCGATTATAGCTAAGAACGCAGCTCCAAAGTAAGTAACTCTGCTCATTACCGTTTCCAGATACTCCGCTGTTCTGCGTCCGGGACGAAGACCGGGAATAAAGCTGCCGGAATCTCGCAAATTTTTGGCCATTTCCTTCGGCTGAAACTGCACTGTTACCCAAAAATAAGTAAATAAAAATATCAACAACATATATAAGACATTATACGTATAGGCCCCCGGCCTCAAAGCACCTTGCAATGTATCAAGTAATCCCCAGTCTTTGATTTTTGCCAACTGACCTATCAATACCGGCGGAAATATCATAAAACTCGATGCGAAAATTATCGGCATCACACCGCCATGATTAACCCTCAGCGGCAGATAATGTCTTTGACCGCCATACATTCGGCGTCCACGCATTTGTTTTGCCTGCTGAATTGGTATTCGGCGCTGGCCCTGAGTTATCAGTATAGCGCCTGCTACAACAAATACAAAAGCGCTTATCAGGAACAGTATCTTTGCCGGGCCTATGCTGCCGGCCGGCGCTCCAACTCTAAAATCTACATTCTGCCAGAGCATCTGAACCGCCCATGGCATTCTGGCAATAATGCCTGCCATAATTATTAAACTAATACCGTTACCTATGCCATATTCGTCTATCTGCTCACCGAGCCACATCAGGAAAACGGTACCTGCCGTCATACCGACGATACCCATTATCACTGCTTGAGTATGCATCCCTGCATAAGTGAATGAACCCATCAGCTTCATATACATCATCGACTGGACAATACATATCGGTACGGTCAGGTAACGCGTATATTCCTGTATTTTTTTATAGCCGGTCTGGCCCTCCTGACGCAGCTTCTTCAAAGTGGGAACAACCTCACCAAGCAGCATAAGAATAATCGATGCGGTAATATATGGCATAATTCCCAAACCAAATAAACTGCTGCGTCTCAATGTCCCGCCGGTGAACATCTGCATATATTCAGCAGCCCTGCCCAGAGGACTCTCGGTATCTCTACTGGTAGCCGCACTGGCTATTTTCGACTGGTCAAAGCCGGGATTTGGTATGTGAAAGCCAATCCTGTATATCATCAGCAGCGCAACAGTAAACAGAATCTTATTGCGCAAATCTGAAATCTTAAATATGTTAAGTACTGTCCCAAACATCTTTTCCAACTGAAAACTAAAAGCTAAAAACCACAACTCAAAGTTTAAAACTTTGAATTCTACACTATAATTTTGCACTTTTCACTTTACATTTTATTTGCTGTACCGCCACAGGCCTCTATCTTCTGCTCGGCAGTTTTACTAAATTTATGAGCCGTAACGTCCAGCTTTTTTGTCAGGTCGCCATCGCCAAGAATTTTAACTCTGCTTTTGAGGCTGCCGATAAGTCCAGCGCCGGATAGCTGCTCGGTTCCAATGCTGATACCGTCGTCAAATCTTTCCAACTGTGATACATTAACAATTTCGTAGCGCGTTGCATAATTTTTATTACTGAAACCTCTTTTGGGCAGCCGACGAAATAAAGGCATCTGGCCACCCTCATAAAGCGAAAGCGAAATCGCTCCCGCCCTGCTGCCGCTGCCGTTATGACCTCTACCACAGGTTTTGCCGCGCCTGCTGCCTGCACCTCTGCCTACACGACGGCGAGCTTTATGTCTGCCAGCAACTGAAGTTATTTGTAAACCGGACATCTGAATTATCACCACCTTTTATCGCTTTATTACCGCCTCGACCTTTACTCCACGAAGAGATTCGGCCATCTCTTTACTTCGCAGGTTCACCAATCCGTCCAATGTAGCTTTGACAACGTTTTTAGCCGAAGTGCTTCCATAGACCTTTGTGAGAACATCCTGCACGCCGGCTAATTCGAGCACCGCTCTTGCGCTGGAGCCGGCAATGACCCCTGTACCGGGACTGGCCGGAACCAACGTTATCTTTGTAGCTCTGTATTTACCATTGATTTGATGGGGAATTGTTCGTCCCACCAAGGGTATCTTATGCAAACATTTCTTGGCGTCTTTTATACCTTTCTCGACCGCTGGAGGAACTTCATTGGCCTTGCCGTAACCGACGCCGACCGTACCTGCTTTATCACCGACCACAACTAACGCCGCAAAGCTGAACCGCCGACCGCCTTTAACCACTTTTGAACAGCGAAATACCTTCACGACAGTATCTTCAAACTGTCCTTCTTCCTGTCCGGCTCGTTTAACCGCCTCTACTGCCAATTTTCTTCTCCAATATCAATAATTACTCAAAAAGCCAACCCTGCTTTTCGTGCCGCTTCAGCAAGTGCTTTTACTCTACCATGAAATTTATTCCGGTTCCTGTCAAAACAGACACATTTAATACCAACGCCGAGCGCCTGCTTTGCGATGGCTTCGCCTACCACTTCAGCAGCTTTCTTATCACCGCCATTGTGCAATTGGTCCCGCAGTCCTTTAGCTCTTGTGCTCGCCGAAACAAGGGTCGCTCCGGCAACATCATCTATAACCTGAGCGTAAATATGCCTGTTTGAACGAAATACTGATAGCCGTGGTCTGTCCGGCGTTCCGAATATTTTTTTGCGTACATGATATTTACGCCTCAACGCTGCTTTTTTTACACTGTCAACGCTCATAAAAGCAAAGTCCAAATATCATTTCCTATAATCAATAATCACTTATCAATAATCACTTATCAATAATCACTTATCAATAATCACTTATCAATAATCACTTATCAATAATCACTTATCAATAATCACTTAT
>Ga0164318_10005125_pt1 | contig 12664 bp, 10 predicted proteins | sample GuaBasSedimGuay9_FD_113734 | JGI IMG/M metagenome (GOLD analysis project Ga0164318, IMG submission 113734) | Subseafloor sediment microbial communities from Guaymas Basin, Gulf of California, Mexico - Guay9, Core 4571-4, 0-3 cm | ecosystem: Environmental > Aquatic > Marine > Hydrothermal vents... | reverse complement strand
TTCTCAGCCGACTTATACGGATCAGCTTCGACATAGAACTTTCCCCCAAATATTTTCTCGACATCTTCAGTCAGCCATTTGACCACACGCTTGCTTGCTGCAACATTCGGCTGATCTCCAAGATGTGTAAAGATTCCCAGAGATACCGTCCAGAACCCTATTGGAACCGCCTTCTCTGCGATATATTCGGGTGCAGAGCCGGCTACCGGAAGCTGATCGATCCGTACGCCAAGATAACCTGCAACTGCATTTAGCACTTCCTCTATTCTTGAGTTATCGACACAGGAACCCATAAAGAGGCATGGAGGAACCGCCTCAAGTCCGTTCGCCTTCGCTATCGTATCCATAACTATTGCCAGGCTCTTACCAACACCGGGGTATGCAGGATCAGGCTTCAAGAGGTCCCAGTAAGATGCTATCGTCGCAACGCAACCTGTAAGAACCACAAGGACGTCGTTCTTGATGAGTTCCCTGATCAGTTCCACTGTCCTGTAGCCATAATCGTCCCGGGGGGTGACACATCCGATCACTGCCGCAACTCCGCGGATATTCCCGTTTTTTATATTATCCACAAGAGCACCTATCGGGTCCCCCGGCTTCACTTTGTCCAGAGATTCGATGAGCTGCTCGGTGGAAAAACCACACATCATCTCATGCGGCTCATAATCGGGAATGAAAACCTTTGCATGATCCCGCATGGCATAGTTGTCAACTGCCATCTTTATGAATTCCCTGCCGATCTCGACCGCCCGTTTTGGCTCAAACTCGATATAGGTCGTCCCTTCCATCTTCGCCATCGGGTCAGTCGTTACGATCTTTGTGTGGAAATGCTCGGCTGCATCAACGATTGCAGGCTGTGTACACTGGATATCCGCAACTACCAGCTCAATAGCGCCTGTTGCTATTGCAAGCTCCTGCTGAAGTATGTCCCCTCCGAAGTTGATGCCTCTTCGCATCAGAACTTCCATACCAGTGCAACACATCCCAACAATATTGACCTTTGGCTCATGACCCGGATCATCGTTATACTCCTCAGCAGCTCTTACAACAACGTCTGGTAAGAAGGGGATATGTCCGTGAATTACCACATTGATCATATCAGACTCTATTATGGTAAGGTTCGTCTTTACCTGCCCAGCCTTTGGAACGCCGAGGAGAATATCCTGAACCATTGTCGCAGGATACATCCCGCAGTATGCATCCACAAGCCCTAATCGACAGGCCCCAAGAAGCAAGTTTTCCATATCATGATCCATACCCATTGCGATCCGGTTTTGTGCCTCCATGATCTCAGGACATCCACCATCGATGAGTATCCCTTTTCCCGCCCAGAGCTTCCTACGTTCCTCCGATGCTTTAAAGAGCAACATCTTCGGGGCACCATCCAGCTTCGACAGGTCATCCATGATTGCATCTGCGACCAGAGCAGCCTTCTCACGAACAGTCCCGGCGCCATCCAATCCAAGACCTTCATACACACTATCAAGCTTCTCATGATCTATGATCGGATATCCGCTTATTGATCCATCTCCTACGCCCTTTAAGATATTTGCGATCCTCCGTGCATGCCCTACATGCGCCGATGCGCCGATCGTTGTCTCCGAGACAAGATTCTTTGCGATGATGACATCTCTGTTCATTCCGCAGACGCCGGTCCGCTTCACATCGACACAGGGCCCCTGCTGACAGGTCATACATGTCGCCTGAAATGGCGCATCCTTCGAACGGGCATGATTCTCCTTATATCGCTCCCAGACAGTCCTGATTCCAAGCTCCTTTGCTCTCTTGTGCATCGCCTCAGTTACAGGATCTGAAACAAATTTCTCTTTTTTCATTGTTATTTAACTCCCTCTGGCATCACAATCGGATGTTATTCTTTCTTCAGCGTACTATCATCAAAGTCACCAAACCCCACACTTGAGTTCGTAGCCAGTGCAATCGCGTTTTTCGCGTTCGGTTTGGCTATAGATACACCAGCGCGGGATTTGCCGCTGCCGCCTTCGGCAATGCTCCGCATTCTGCTGACGTTTCGTAGATCGTACGTGAGCAGTCGCAACAAAACCGTGTACCGCGCATAGCGAACCTCTCCTCGTTTCATGCGTGGTAAATCAGAATCCCCACATATAAACCCTCTTATGAGCGGAAGAAGTGTTAACACAGGATAGTGTGGCCGTCTTACCGCCACATAAATGTTTAATATCACTCCGGATCAATCATAGATTATAATGGGGTTTAGCATCTACAGGAAGTTGGTCATCTGGTTTGTCTTCGCCTCACTGCTGCCTCTCGGACTTGCGACCGCTATTGGTATCCATTCCGTCGGCACCGTCGTTATTGCAATTCTGCTTTCCCTTGTTATAGCAGGCGTCCTCGCGCGCAGTATATCCGCGCCCATCTCCGAACTTGCACACACCGCAAGAGCGATTTTAGACGGAGACCTCACAAAGCGCGTGAACATGAGACGCGATGATGAGATAGGGGAACTTGCGGTTGCATTTAACCGGATGGCAGATGTTCTCAAGGAGAATACCGATGCGGTCGAGGAGAAGACCGTAGAACTAAAACGTGTGAATGCGGAACTTAATGAACTGGATCAGCTAAAATCCGAATTCATCAGTATAGCATCCCATGAACTGCGGACCCCGCTCACCACGCTCAAGGGCTATCTCGAACTTGCGCTCGACGGCACACTCGGTGAGTTCACAGAGCTTCAGACTTCAAAACTAAAGATCATGGACCGGAATACGGATCGCCTTATTGGTCTGATAACCGACCTGCTGAACCTGTCTGATATCCAATCGGGGCAGTTGCATATCGTGAAAGAGAACTCATCGCTCATATATCTGGTGGATGAGGCGGTCCGGCTCATAAAACCACTTGCCGATTCGAGAGGGCATGAGATTGTGGTGAATGTTCCTGATAATATAGTACTATCCTGCGACTGGGCAAGGATTGCTTATGCGCTGCGGCACCTGCTTGACGATGCGGCACGATTCACCCCGGAACCCGGAACCATCAAGATCACTGCCGAGTACCAGGTGGGTGATGTGCATATCCATGTCAGCGATACCGGTATTGGCATCCCCGAAAGCGAACTTGGGAACATCTTCATACCGTTTTATGAACTTAAAGGTTCGATGCAGCACACAACAGGCACCTCGGGGCTTGGTCTCTCGATCGTAAAAGGCATCGTCGAGGCGCATGGCGGCATGATCCGGGTCGAGAGCGAGGTCGGCGCCGGAACGGTTTTCCACATCGTGCTGCCGAGGGGATGAATCTCGTGCTGCCGGGGTGGGCGCAAAATTACCCGAGCCGGTTGGATTGTAGATAACCTTGTGCACGGGATATCTTTATATTACGTAACTGGAAATACTACTATCAAATGAACAGTGTCATCAATTCATCAGGCAAGAAGAAGACCGCAGTTGCCCGCGCAACCATCTCAGAAGGTACAGGGCGGGTACGCATCAACAAGAAGCCGCTTGAGATCTGGGAGCCGGAACTTGCAAGACTCAAGATGCAAGAGCCGCTCATGCTCGCTGGCGATGTTCCCAATGGCCTCGACATCCGTATCGATATACGCGGTGGAGGTATCATGGGACAGGCGGATGCCGGAAGAACAGCGATTGCCCGCGGACTCCTGGCATGGACGAACGACCCGTCGCTCAAACAGACGTTCATCGATTATGACCGGAATCTGCTGGTCAGCGATCCGAGAGCCAAGGAGACAAAGAAGTTTGGCGGTCGCGGTGCCAGAGCGCGGAGACAGAAATCTTACCGGTGATCATTTATGATCCCTGTTCGTTGTTTCACCTGCGGAAAGGTCATATCCAGCGCATGGATGGAGTACAAGAAGCGCACAGAACTGGAAGATCCGGCAAAGGTCATGGATGATCTCGGAATCGAGCGGTACTGCTGCCGGAGAATGTTCTTGACCCATGTCGAACTGGTTGATGCATTCTCGCCGTATTATTGATTGTCACCGAGGGACCGTGAGGTAGCTTGGTCCATCCTTCGGCGTCCGGGACGCCGACACCTGCGTTCAAATCGCAGCGGTCCCATCGTTGATTGGAACATATGGCCGGTAATATCCGGTCATTTCCAGAGCCCCATTAGCGCCACCCGCTCGAGTACGAGTTGCGGAATCTTCGCTTCACCAACCGCTGCAATCTCAGTCTCGGTGATGTCAAAAAAGGTTGTGATCGCGTCCTGTTTCTCGCGTGTATATCTGGTAACATCTGCCACCGAAACGAGGTTTTCAAGTTCGCGTATCGCCCCATCCGGTATCTCGTCCCCGACTGCGACGAGAACGATCTCGTTCCTACCGGTTCTAACACCCATCGATAGTGCCTTCTTGATCTGGCGGTTTCCGGATGCGTAGAGCAGTATCTCCATACCTAAATCATCTGAGATGCTGTCGTGGCGTTGCGATGTCCGGATCGCTTTCTCTGTTGCTGCGAGGATGTGCTCATTGCCCGCGGTTTTGCTGGCATCGATCGCCTGAACTGTGATGCCGCATCCGGCTGCAATATCGTTCAGCGCGTGGAGGAATCCGTTGATGTCTGCAATCTCGCAGGTTCCGGCTATCAGGTGGGTTTTCATTGTTTGTAATTTGCAGCACGGTCTAAAAATCTATTGACCCATCACCACTGGAGTAGGGGAGCACAGAGTTTCAAGACTGTGTAAGTCCTCTGTGTGCTTTTGCGTACTGCCTTTTGTGATATTTCGCATTCTGCAATAAAATCTAATAGGGTATAGTGATTTTATTGTAAAACTCAATAGTGCTTGCAACTACTGTGGAAACAAAACATATCTCGCATCAGGTAAGCATTGCAGATCTTGCGATCAGATAGTTTGCAGGGAACCTATTGTTACCAGACAGTCGTAGGTATAAAGGGATTAAACCGTCGAATGGACCCAGGAGAAATTATGGCTCTTTGGGAATTTGCACGAAACGTATCCGGACTTTGCCACACTACAAAACAAAACCACTACCAGATGCTTGAATGATGCCAGAAACCTTAAATTATTGGATGTGTGCACTATTATACAGGCGACCCACCCAGTGCCAACAGGACTTAATAAAAGAAACAACATAAGATGGTAAGACGGTGCTAAAATGAGACTATCTGTAGAAGATGCCACAAAAGAAATCTATGCAAATCATAAAGTAATACTCAAAACAAACTCTGGCAAGTTCCGAGCGGGGGATGTGCTGAGGATTCAAAGTGACAATAATGTCTGTGGGGCAACAGTTCATACGGTTGAGAACGGTGATGAAAAGATATTAATTGATAAATATTTATGTGATAATCTGGGTATTAAACTCGGAGATGTCGCGGATGTTGAAAAAATTAATCCGAAATATGCAGATATTGTTGAAATAACAGTGCCGGAAGAGTTTTTAATGGAGGGAGTGGAAAAAAATGCTATAAATATCATTAAGAATCGTTTAAGTGGAAAACCAGTTTATAAAGGCAATAAAGAAGCCATCGTTATTAAAAAGGAAGTGCGACTTATACAAATAAACGAAACTGTACCACCTGGAATCGTGATATCCGTTAATTCCACGAAATTCAGGAGTGTTGCAGCAAAGAGAGTGAGTAAGGCAGAAGGACTTCCACAAGGTGACATAGAAGTCCCATTAATTCCGACTCCCAAAACTTCATTTAGTGACATTGGTGGACTTGAAAATGTGAAACAAGAACTCAGAGAGAATATTGTAGATGGAATTAAAAATCCGGAGCTTTCCGGGATATATGACATCCTCTCAAAAACAATACTTCTACATGGCCCTCCCGGGACTGGAAAAACGCTTTTAGCCGAGGCGGTAGCTACAGAATCCGGTGCAAAACTGATTTTAACTGGAACAGAAACGTATTCAAAATGGTTAGGGGAATCTGAAGAAAGGATTCGTTCTAAATTTTCGAAAGCCATTGAAAATGTTCCCTGCATACTATTCTTCGACGAGATTGATGCGATAGCGCATGTCAGAGACGGCAGGATAACTGATACGGTCGTTACCCAGATAATAAAAGCGATGGACTACGTGAAAAACACCGATGGAATTTTCATAATAGCTGCGACGAACAGGATCGATAGAATTGACCCAGCCATCCGTAGGAGATTTGATTCTACGATAGAGGTACCACTTCCAAATAAAAAAACACGAGATACGATTTTTGATGTTCATTTACGAAATAAACCAATCGAAAAGGATGTGACAACAAAAAAACTTGCGTCGTTGACTGGAGATTGTTCCGGATCAGATATAGAAACGATTTGCAAGAAGGCGATCAGAAAGGCGATGCATGAAAAAGGGAATGTTAACATGGCGCACTTCGAAGAGGCAATAAAGGAGCATACTCATACCACAAGAGAGCCGGCAAGCGTAATGTATGGGTGAAATGAAAATGTCAGTAAGCGAAAATCGGATGGGGGTTGTATTATTTTTATCAGGTATTGCGCTATGTTTGATCGGGTTTGCGCTATCCCTCATCTGGCAGTTAAACTTTAGCTCAACACTCTTTGAGATCCGCAGTGCGGTAACGTTGACTGGAATTGGGATTTTCATCTTATTTTTAGGAGCGAATCTAATTTTTGGATTAAAAATGCAGTGTGTAAAGTTATTCTTCTTTTCAGGGGTTGTACTATCTACGATAGCCATGATTGCATTTCAGGCATATTACCCGTGGGAATGGCGCTACCCATGTGTTACTTACGCGTTAGGTATTCTATCGATGATTTCAAGTCTTTTTGCAAACGTTATACAGGGGGAAATCGGGAAAAATTCCGTAGATGCGGTAAAGACGGAGAGTTCTTTGCCAGATCGAACATTCCTACCAGAAAGAGAATTTCTGAATTTGAATAGAGAATTGGAAGAAAAATTGGAGATAATTGAGATGATTCACTATAAAACCAGAGATTTACTGGATTTACCTGCAGATATTAAAAATTATCACAAACAGATTCGCAAAATGAATGAAGATGTGATTGATAGGCACGACGATCTGATCAATAGACTTTATGAGGTTATTGACGACTGTAATTATATTTTAAACCAAAATGACGAGAGTGTAACTCTTCCACAGTTTGCCGGATCTGCATCAACCCATTTACAGGACATATTGCGACGTGAAGGGATTGTTCCAATAGAGGTAACGATCGGTGAGGAAAAATTCGATCCGATAAAGCACGAAATAAAGAAGAGAGTTGTTGTAGATGGTACCGAGGAGGGAACTATCATGCGAAAGTTAAGAGGGGGATACACTCGAAATTCGATAATAGTAAGACCTGTTTGGGTGGAAATTGCTGTAACTCAATAAGAGGATAATAATGAAAGGTGATAAAAATGACAAAAATAAGATTAGGCATCGATCTGGGCACAAGAAATTCGGCAGCAGCATTTGTTGACAAATCCGGAGAATCCGTGATCGTTCATTTCCAAGAAAGTGAAACTGCTGACCTGAAAAGGCGGTACGGCAATGAAGCAAAACATATTTTTCCGTCTGTGGTTGCATACGATAGATATGGGGAGTGTATGTATGTGGGGGAGATGGCAACCCGGTTTGAAGGCGCTTTCCGGGATGTTAAGAGGTATCTTGGAAAAAGCTATGAAGAAGCATTAAAAGAGAAAGAGAGGCTCAAACATCCTTATACCATCATCAGGGGTTCGGAGGGGGAGGCTAAATTTAAGATAGGTGAAAAAGAGATTTTTCCAGAAGAAATTTTGTCAGAACTACTTAAAAAAATAAAAATTGGTGCGGAAAAGCATTATAATAGATTATATGGACTTGAAATACAATTTGATAGGATAAAGATTACGGTTCCCGCCTATTTTGGTAGGAATCACAAAATCGCAACGAGGAGAGCTGGTGAGTTTGCCGGGTTTGAAAATGTTCATCTGATACCAGAACCTGTTGCTGCTGCAATCGCCTGCATGCATGCAGGAAAATTCGATGAAGATGATAGGTATGCTTTGGTCTTCGATCTGGGTGCTGGAACACTGGATATTGTAATCGTGGACCATCGCATTCTGAAAAAAGCGTCGGACGAGGAGATCGAAAAATTGAAGATTATGGATATAACTGGCAACATTGAACTCGGCGGAGATGATATGGATAGTAAAATTGTGGATTGGGTAATAGGGGAGTTAAAAAAGGACAAAATCGACGTGAACGATGATTATATCGAAGAAATACAGAAAAAAGTAGAACAAGCTAAAATCGATCTTTCTACCGATCTAACTGCACCTATCCATCTTGATCGTCTTGGAAAGAGTATCACACTGACAAGAGAAAAATTAGAGGGATTAATTTCTGAGATGCCATTATCGGGGGATGGGCAACCATTCCTGGAAAAATGCAGAACCGAACTAAACAATGGATTTAAGAATGCTAAAATTGGAAAAGATGAGATAGACAAGGTTGTACTTATCGGCGGTCCCACAAAGATGCCGATAATTAGAAAAATGATAAAAGAAGAGATTGGGGATTGTATAATCGAAGATCACGATATAAGTCCGATGCTTTGTGTTGCTGAAGGTGCTTGTCTTAAGGATATACCTATTATAGTCAGTAAACCATACGGTCTTATCAGATATGGCCAATTTGAGGAGGTTGCTAAGAAAGGTGTGACCATGCCAAGCCGCAAGACGGTAACATGGGATATTCTACCTTCCGAGACCAGAATACCCATCCATATCGTACAAGAAAAGGAACATCCGTATTATGATACGATAGGAAAAGAGTATGACATCTTGGTAGACCCGACCATAGGGAATGTGCAGAGGGCGGATATAACATTTAAACTGAGTCGGGAGGAGGAACTGGACATAACGGTGGTGTATGGCGGAAGTAATATTGAGCTACCTCTGAAAAGTAGGAAATTGTTCAAAACAAAAGAATCAAATCTGATGGATTTACTTATAAAAGAGTTTGTAGGTGATAAAAGCAATTATAATGTATCTTATGTGATGGTGGCTGCTACTCACGCGATGCTTTCAGCAGTGAATTTATCTGAGTTCATGGAAAAAAGCGATCAGGATAAAGTTAAGGAAGCAAAGAACAATTTGGAAAGCTATTTTAATGCAGTTCACGTCCACATCATAAGAAAACTCTCTGAACTCATCAATGAGTTCGAGATTACCGAGAAGAACATAAAAGAAGGGACTGATGAAGAAGTGCGGCAGAGAATGAAGAGGATTGGAAAATCTCAGGAAGGGGACAAGGATTTTCTTGAAGTTAAAGAAAAGACGGAGGTGTTGAGGCAGGTGTTGGGGGATGTTACCAGGAGGATGAGGTGGTCAGTCGAACAAGCAAAAGAAGAGCTTGTCAAAGCAAAAACAGTCCTTGAAAAAGGGATGGCGGTAAGAAATCAGCGAGGTGATGAGATGTCAAAGGAAGTTAGTGGGAGAATAGGGGATAAAATATCAGAATTGGATCGTGCGATCGTTGATCTGGAAACAGAGATGAAAAATGCAGTTATGCTAGAGAGGGGCATTGACGGAAGGGATGTTCTGAAGGTCAGCCATCTGCAGGTGGAACTTGATGCGCTGTTAGAGTTGGCTTAAATGATGAGCCAGAAGATCAAATCTCTGTTTGAATACGAAAAACTACACACCAACGATGAGCTGTACGGAATACTGGACGTAGACGAAGATGTGAGTGAAGAAGAGATTGAAATCACTTTCGATGAATTATTTGGTATTTTGGCAGATAGTGATGAAAAGGATTCCGAAGAAAAACTTGCGATCATCAGTGATGCGTATGGCATACTGATAGATCCCGATGAAAGAGCGAAATTATACCTCAAAAAAGTAATTAATAAACTATTCATAGAATGGGGCGTTGAAGAGAGATATTCTTACAAAAAAGAGAAATTACTGGAGTATCTTGCTCGTGATTCTGAAATAAAAAATAAAGATTGCTTCGCTCTTAAACAGATCAGTGAGTATCACATAATTGATGCGATTATAAATATATTAGATCCTTTTGAGTATTTTGTTACCATAGATGAACTCAAAGGTGGCGCTATGGGTTCATGTATAGAACACCCGAGCGGGAGGGTGATCTGTTTTCGGATATATCAGGGTATGGAAGATGGTGAAGTGATATCGATCGGAGGAGATCTCCGTCTTGTCAGAGTCAGGGTGATACCAGTAGATGCTGGTGAAATGTTTGAGTTTGTGATTAAAAAAATCAAGAAAATGTTTCCTTCGCGTGATCTGAGCGTTTTTTTCCACGGGTTAGAGATAAAACAGAAGAATTCTGTCAGAGACCAGGTGAAGGAACAGTACAAAACAAGAGGGTATGTTGCTGCAGAAGACCTCGTTAGTGATATGATTCGGTCACTGCTTGAAGAACTGCGCGTGATCGATGGGGAACCGGAACCAGAAGAACCACCGACACCTGCAGAACCCATAATCACACCTCCACGGTTTGTTGATGATTATTTCATCACTAAGGACGAACGCAGAAAAGGGAGTGCGGAGTCGGTTGTGGGCGAAGCAAGTGGGATGCGAATCAAGTTCGAGATACCACCAGGCGTGGAAGATGGAGAAGTAATATCGATCGAAGGTGATGCCAACTTTGTCAGAGTTAGGGTGATGCCGGTAGACGTCGATGAAATATTTGAGTACTTGATCGCAAAGATCGGAGAAAGATTCCCTTCGCCCGACATGCGCGGCTTTATCTATGACTCAAAGCAGATGCAGAAGGACTTCCTTAGAGACCGGGTGAAAGAGCAGTACATGACAAGCGGGTATGTTGCAGTAGAAGAGGTTATTGAGGATACAATTCAGTCACTGCGTTGGGAACTGCGCAAGTTCGGCATAGAATCCGGAAGATCGAAAAGCATATCTGAAACACCGGTTAAGACGAAGAGAACACGGGCCAAAAATCCACGACGTGGCTTATGTGAGATCTGGAAGAGCGCGGTGCGATGGTGTTTGAGTCGTTGATAGATCGGACTTCGTTACTTCAATCACCATTTCCACACCTACAAAGCGGTATAAAACGCCGAGGGTGAGATTTGAACTCACGAGGGCGTTACAGCCCACACGCTTTCAAGGTTCACAGTTTTCCTTTCCAGGCGTGCGCCTTACCGCTAGACTACCTCGGCTTATCGGATGTGATCCATCCTTTTGGATATGTGCCCGCCTTCATAATAACACGGTCGGTTCGAACCACAATTCCGCTTTTGCATCCCTGCATCTCAGAAGCAGCCATAGTTGCGGTTCCGACCGAGACTGCCTCACCCTTCTGCGTGTACACAGAAACGGTCTCGCCCTTCTTAATCCTTGCTGATAGCGAAAGCATTCCGGGTGCTGCGAGCGATGCGCCGTGACATATCGCATCAACAGCGCTGTCGCGGATTACAACCTTTGGAAGGTGCGTTAAACCTCTCTCGACCGGATGCACCATGCTCCGGAGCATGGTTTCGTCTCCGTCATCTTTCCACCCGGCATAAGCATCGCAGAGGTCGTGTAACGTGACCGCGTCGCTTTCATCGAAAGGACCTGCCCCGGTCCTGCGCAGTTCTGCCATCGACGCGCCGGTGCCTGTCGCGATGCCGATGTCGTGGCAGAGTTTGCGGATGTAGGTGCCTGCTTCACAGCCGACCGTTGCGAGTACATAATCGCCCTCGATCTCCTCGATCCTGAGATAATAAATGGTACGCACCCGAAGATTCCGCTTGACTGCGGACTTAATCGGCGGGCGCTGGTAGATCTTGCCTGTGAACTCGGCACATATCTCGCGGACCGCACCCTTCGGGACCGGGTGGTGCAGGTGCATGAGGCAGACATACTCCTTCGGAGCGAGTAGAAGGGCTTTCACGACCTTTGTCGCATCGCCAAGCATTACCGGGAGTATCCCAGTCACCTTCGGATCGAGTGTCCCGCTGTGCCCGGCCCTTCTGATGTGCAGCACCTTCTTCACCCATGACGCCACCTCATGGCTGGTTGGTCCGCGGGGCTTATCGAGATTGATTACCCCACACTGGAGCAGTTCTTCGATCGACCGGTGCTCTGGCGCGCAGCCATACCGCGGGTCTGTCTCACACTGCGCTTTTACGATGATGTTTGCATTCACATCCGGTGCGCCAGTGTCAGTATCAGTGTCTGTGCCGATGTTAGTATCTGTGGGGTGTGTCGTATTCATGGTAGCTGTTATCGCTGTATCTCATGCTTTTTTGAGGGGTTTCTTCGGTGGCCCCGTAGCACCAACAGTCTCGAATCCGTAAACTAATACTCAAACGTTCTCATCCTTAAGAGTACTTGCAGCCCCTGCAGGTAGTGTAACTAAACCATGGACCGGTATAGATTCCAGACACCAACCGCTACGAAATTGACTGCGATGACCCCCATAACAACCCCATGACCCTTGTTAGCACCAATGAGCCGGTAACTCCCATTAGTTTGTCGATCTTATTTGAAAATCTGAAGATGGGATAGGATATGGCGAAGGTCAATAATGTAGCGAATATCACCGCCATCTTCGATTCCATTGCCACGCCCGCCATCATAACCAGTGTTACAGTTGTAATTGTACCATTGCCCCGTTAGCAAGGGTATGGCAATCGGAAAAATTGAGACGTTCTCTCTCTTGCGGCCGTCCCGTACTTCCGCGGTTACACTCTCGTGCGAGACTCTCGCCCGCGCCAT